>ENA-OWPA01001902-OWPA01001902.1-bioreactor-metagenome-genome-assembly--contig:-NODE-1902-length-11734-cov-3.029939_pt1 | contig 11734 bp, 11 predicted proteins | sample MGYA00238139_ERZ651803 | MGnify/ENA primary metagenome ERZ651803 (study PRJEB26909, sample SAMN07631231) | bioreactor metagenome | isolation source: Switchgrass digestor | place: USA: Dartmouth...
GGACTGCTTCTTTCTGTTGGGGGTTTAGTCCTTCGATAAATCTCATCCGTCTTTCGCCTTCTCCGTCTGTTAATTCTTCTCTATTTTAGCACACCTTAGGTGGCCTTGGCTCTGTCGCGGAACAAACGTTCTGGGAAACCAGGCCAGAAGCGGGATATGGCTGCACACACTGCCACTGCCAGCACCAGCCGGTAAACCAGTACCGGCAGCCAAATGGCGCCAATAGCCGCAAACAGAATGGTATCTTCAAATACCGAATGGCATATTACCAGGAACAGATTGATTATGTAGATATCACTGCTGGATAGAGTTCCCTCCCGGGCAGCCTGAATAATAATTCCTGCACCATAGGAAATACCGAAAAACAGGCCAGCCATCAGGGGCAACCCGGCTTCCTGGGGGAGTTTCATCCACCGGGTAAAAGGAGCCAAAACCCCAGTTAAATAATGCAGCCAGTTCAGATCTTTTATGATCTCAATGAAAATCATCAGGGGAATGACAATCAAGGCAATCTGCAACACATTGCTCAGGCTGCCCAGTAATGCTTCCTGTAAAATTGCCAGCATAAGCTACCTCCTGCTTACAACAGCAAATTAAATAAATATCCTGATAAAAAGGAAAGGATGATCCTTACTAGTATCAAGCCGGTCACTGGGGTTCCGGTCTGTTTGGCAACCGCTGCTTCCATGGGCAAACCGTGAGCCAAGAGAAGCATTACCGATATAATGGTAATCTCTCTCACACTTAGGCCTAGAGGAAGCATGGCACCGATAGCTGCATAGATATTGAGGAAATATCCCAGCACCAGCGGCAGAGATGCTTCTCCCGGCAAGCCCAGCAACTTCATAATTGGTACCATATGCTGGCTTATCCAGGGAAGTACGGGGGTATATTTTAAGATGGTGACACAAAAGAATACCGGGATAACCACCCGGGCTAATTCCCAGGTGATGATGAGCCCGTTTTTGGTCCCCCTCAGAATGGTATCCCAACCCATTGCTCCGATTCACTCTCCACGGGCTATATTAACCATCTAATTCTATCACAGCCTTTCCGGCAAGAGTAGATATGATTTATAGCCAGGTCAATTCATGGTACATTGGTAGTAAGCAGGTGATAAAGGGGTTTTTTCAGTATGCGTCGGCTTGGAATTGCTGCAGCGCTGCTGGCTGTGCTCTCCCTTATTCTGGTTTGGGAAATCCATAGAGATGCAGGCAAGTTATTGGATTTGCCTGGCATAGTTGAGGACAGGCTGCCGCCCTCCCCGGTGGAAACCATCCCTGCATCCCAGCGGGCCGCTGCTGACTGGATTGTTATAGGCGCCCGGGAAGAAGTAAAAAAAGGCACCCGCTACGATGCCAGTTATCAAGTTATCAGTTATCCGGGGGGAGATGTCAGTCCTGATCGGGGTGCATGTACTGACGTGGTAATCCGCGCTCTGCGCTGGGCAGGCCTCGATCTTCAGCAGCTTATTCACGAAGACATGGCTGAAAATTTCGCCCTCTATCCTCAAAACTGGGGACTGACCGGGCCAGATCCTAATATTGACCATCGCCGGGTCCCTAATCAGATGACCTTTTTTCAGCGCCACGGCTTATCCCTTACCTGCCAGGTCGAGGATCATCTGGATGAATGGCAGTGGGGAGATATTGTCTACTGGCGTTTTGACAACGGGGAAGAACACTGTGGGGTGATCAGCGATAGGAAAAACCCCTCAGGCAGACCCCTGGTTATTCATAATGCTGGTATAGCGGTGGAGGAAGATTGCCTGGAACGCTGGGAGATTATTGGTCACTTCCGTTATCCTGTTTTATGAGATTCCAATATTTTGGCAAATAGCTCAACCAAGTTTGGATCAAATTGACTGCCGGCTTTGTTCCGCAGTTCCTGCACCGCCTCCTCCCGGGACAAGGCCCGGCGATGAGTCATGGTATCATAGGCATCCGCGATAGCCATAATACGGCACTCCAGGGGTATTTCCTCTCTCTTCAGACCTAAGGGATAACCCTCTCCGTTCCACCATTCGTGGTGTTTGAGGATCCAGTCGGATATCAGCACCAATTCGGGTACCGATAAGGCTATGCGATGCCCGATTTCACAGTGTCTTTGCAATAAACGCTGCTCTTCTTCAGTTAGTTCACCCTCTTTAAACAGAACGGAATCAGGTATGCCTACCTTGCCAATATCATGAAATTGGGCCAGCAAGCGCAAATCATTTATGGTCCGGTCGGACAGGCCTAATTCCCGAGCCATAAGTTCAAGCCATAACTGCAGTCGTTCAGCATGTCCTGCGGAAATATCATCTTTGACTTCCAAAGCTTTAACCAAAGTATGAACCATTGTACTGCGGACACTCCCGCCGCTGTCTAGCTTTTTCCTGTACATATTGTCGTCCGCTTCCTTGAATACCTGCAACATTGGCACCTGAGGGTGTCGGCGAACCGCATAGCCCAGTGAAATGCTGATGGGAAAATCACGATGCTCAAGATTATAGTCCTTTACTTTATTAAAAATAGCCTGTATCCTTTCCTCCAATAAACCGGGGCTGGCATTGGGCACAATGGCGGCGAATTCATCGCCTCCCACCCTGGCCAGAATGTCATCTCCCCGGAAGCAGCTTTTCATTAAATCTGATATCACCCGCAGCAAACGATCTCCCTGTTCATGACCCAGGGTATCATTAACCAGTTTTAAGCCATCCACATCGCACATAATCAAGCCAACCGGATTGGAACTGGATTCATACCGTTTCAATGCCTCTTCGAAATAGCGGCGGTTATATAATCCAGTCAGGGGATCACGCTGACTTAAATACGTTAATTTCTCCTGGGCAGCTTTCTGTTCAGTAATGTCACGCCCTACCGACTGGTAATTAACTAGATTCCCAAAACCATCAAAAATAGCCCGGTGAGTCCACTGCTGCCAGCGAATATCTCCATCACATAAAACCACGCGGTATTCCAAAGTACATGACGGATTTTCCGGTGATAAACTATTCATCTGCTGCATGACCCAGGTTCTATCTTCCGGATGAATAGGCAAATTAAAATTCTTTTCCAAAACCTCTTCTCTCTTTTGGTTAAAATAGCGGCAATAGGCTTCGTTTACAAAGATAATTCTTCCGTCGGGATGACTGCGGCAGATAAGCTCGGTCTGATCCTCCACAATAGCCCGGTACTGAGCCTCGCTGATCTCCAAGGCCTGCTGGGCTAATTTGCGTTCGGTTATATCTTCGGCCAATACCATGCCGCCGATAATTTTATCGCCATCACCCAAAAGAGATGAGGTATTCAATTTGATAATGCGTTCCGATCCATTCTTATGTATAATAGGCACTTCATAGGTATCTCGGGACCTTTTTCCTAACCTGGCGCGTACTCCCTGGTAGATCCTATCCCTTACATCCGGCCTGACAAAATCAGCCACGTGACATCCTATAATCTCGTCAGGACCATAACCCAGAACATCATAAGAACGCTTGTTTACAAAAGTTATGTGCCCGTTCCGGTCATAGGTGAAAAACATCTCATGCAGGTTGTCGATTAAGGTGTTCAAGTACTCCACCTGCTGGCGCAAGTTCTTTTCGCTGGCCTGTAAAGCCAGCTCGGCTTTTTTCCGGGCGGTAATATCACGTACAATACCTCGAAAGCCAATTACTTCATCATTTTCTTTGATAGGAATTACTGTACTTTCTACCGCTATCTGGCTTCCATCCCTATGCCTGACATACCACTCGGCATCCCGAATTGTTTTACCGGTTTTATAAGCAAGATGGAAGGTTTTCCGTACCCGTTCAGCATTTTCCTCATCCATCATTGTTCGAAAATTCTTCCCTAACAATTCTCCAGTTCTATAAGCAACTCTTTCACACAGGTAACGGTTTACAAATTGGAAGTTGCCATCCAGGTCTACTTCAAAGTATCCATCATCTATCCGCTCAATCATGTTGCGGTACTTCTTTTCGCTTTCGAACAGCGCTTTTTCCACTTTCTTGCGCTCGGTAATATTGCGCATGATTTCTATGGCCCCAACCAAATTCCCGCTGCGATCCCGCAAAGGCGCACTTTTACAGGATAGATAGGAGCCATTCACTCCCAGTTGAGGGCAGTATATTTCAGCAAACAAGGTATTATTTTCTTTTACGTCTATATCAATTTCTTCGCTGGCCTCATCCATCAGCTCCGGATTAAGCGCCATATCGATCAATATAGGGATCCGGCGGCCATAGAAAGGTACTGAATATTCATAATTGCCTCGCCCTAGAATGTCCCTGGCTTTGATACCGGTCAACTCTTCCATCGCGTGGTTCCACAATTCCACTTGACCCTGGCGGTTTATCACAAAGGTAGGCTCGGGCAGGAAATCAATGATATTTTTCAGTCTTTGATGAGCTTCAGCCAAAGCGTTTTTATTTCTTTCCGACTCTTCCAACTGCGTGCGCAGTTCTTCTTCAGCTGCCATTTGCTGCTGGTTTGCTGCCACCAGTTCTTCACGGATTTTAAGAAGAGTTTCGTTGCTGAGCCGCAGTTCCTTTTCCATCCGGCGCCTTTCCGTAACATCTTCAGCTAAGGCCATTTCCCCTACTACTTGGCCGTCTATTATAATAGGAGAAGCTTTCAGCAGTAAAACCCGTTCGCTTCCATCGCGATGGATAGCTTTAGTCAGATAGGTATCCTCTTTGCCCAAATTCATACGCCGGTTTAATTCCTGAAGAAAATTATGCCGGAACCGTTCGGGTATGAATTCCCACAGGTATCTCCCTACAGCTTCCTGCGGCTTATAGCCTAAGATGTCCCAGGCCTTGCGATTGGCATAAGTGATTCGCCCGCTGTCATCATAGGTATAGAACAGCTCGTTAATATTGTCCAGCAGCATGCGATAATCTTCATTGTCGCTTGGTGTCAGCAGGTCAGAATTGTCAGAACAACTTTGGCCATAAATCAGGAACAATACTGGTTTAGAGTCCTCCATAACGGGCAGAGGAACTGCCCATACCCTGGCAGCCATCACTCTACCATGGCGGTGCATATATTGGGTGTCATATAGACAGGGAATCCCGCTGCTCACCTGACTTAGGTGAGAATGGGTCATTTCCCCCTGTCCAGGGGCAGTAAGATCCGTTATCCAGTTGAGCCGCAGCACTTCCTGCCATTCATAGCCTAACCAACCTGCCAATCTGGTAGTACAAGCCAGGACCTTCCCCTCAATTGTTCCTACAAATAAGGGAGATGGAAGTCCTATTAAACTTTCCTGAAGATAACTAGAATAGTCCCGACTCACATTCTGACCCCCTGCTGAATAACGGATTTTTAAGGCTTTATCCGTAAATTCAGTTCCGGATACAAAAGCTAATTTCCTCTCCTTATTCTTCCAATAGGGTCAAAATACCTTCCTGATTAGTATAAAAAATCAGGATATAGTTCCTGGGTCCAAAGTTAGGGGTTTCTTACCGTCATTTCTAACAGGTTAATACTATTTTAAAATATTATCATGATACATTTCTCTCTTGGTTGCGGGTGTTTAATCGTGTAAAATAATAGGAGTTTACCTGATTAGGCGGGTTTAGGTATGAAAATCGAGACGGTGGATCTTCATAATACAGGATTAAATGAAGCCATAGCTAAAGCTGAAAAAAATTTGCTCTGGTGTATAGAGCATGATGTGGCAGTGATTGATTTTATACACGGCAAGGGCCTGCATAGTGAAAGGCGTTTTTCGGTTATCAAGCAGGAACTGCGCCGCTATCTTAAGGACAATACCCTGTTAAAAGAGGCCGGATACCGCATCGTGCCTGGAGAATCAGATCTTCCTATTGCTTTGGGCTATGATGAAGGTCATACTCTGGTAGTCAAGCGCGGGTTGGAAAAAGAATACCTGGGAGGGCAGCGCCAGCAGCAAAAAAATCAACTGCTGTTTTCTGAGCAAGGGCGTCAAATGAGAAAGAATGCCAAGGCCTTAAATGCGGCTAAACGTAAACGCAAGCCACGATAAACTCCAATAGATTCTACTAGGCAATACCTGATGTCGTCTCTTCAAAAATACCTACCTTTTTTCCCTTAAGTGGCTTATATTTTCAAAAAAAAGTGTTTTCTATGCAGGCGAGTTTCTGCTAGACTATTTTTTAATGCTGTTGTCGAGGAGGATTTGTCGTGTTTACCCCTGTTACTGACAAGGTCTATATGGTCGCACCTGAGGATCGAGGTAACTTTCCCAATTCATTTTCGTTTTATATTGAAGACGAAATACCGGCTCTTATTGATACCCCTTTGACCTTCTGGTCTCAGGCATTCCAGGCCAGTCTGGGTGATCGCCCTGTGGAATTGATTTTGAATACCCACTTCCACCGGGACCATACCGGATGCAACCACCTGTTTCCCAAGGCGGCTGTTTATGCTCATCCGGCTGATATCCCGGCTATGGTATCAAGAGAGGCTTTTATAAATTACTACGGTTTTGACCAGTATGCCGACCAGACTCTGACCGAGCAAATGATGTCCTGGCTGAACTGGCAGCCAAGTCAGATTACCGGTCAGCTACAAGATGGCCAGGTTATTAAGCTGGGCGATATAGATCTGACCGTAATCTACACCCCCGGGCATACTCCCGGGCACTGTGTTTTCTACTGGGAAAAAGAAAGCCTGCTCTTTTCCGGCGATATTGACCTGACCAGCTTTGGTCCCTGGTATGGTAATGTGAATAGTGATATTACCCAATTAATCAATTCCATAGAGAGATTAATCGACCTTAACCCCCGGGTTATTTGCTCGGGACATAAGGGAGTTATCGATCACAATGTGCGAGCCCGATTGGTAAAATACCTGGATCGCATCCTGGAAAAAGAAAACCTTATACTGAAGGCTTTGGAGAAGCCCCATACCCTTGATGAGCTCACCTACCGCAAACTGGTTTATGGAAAGTGGGGTAAGCCGGAATCGCAGTTCTATTATTTTGAAAAACTCAGTGTTATGACCCACTTACGCCGTTTACTGGAACTGAACCTGGTGGAAGAAAAAGATGGCAAGTACCGGACCATCAGCACCACTGCCAGTCAATGTGCACAATTATAATTGCCAGGTATATCCGGCGGGGCGATGCAAGCATCGCCCCTTTCCTTTTCATAATGATTAACCCACCTGCAGAGAAAGCAACTCCGGAAATGGTGCCAAAGTACGATTTAGCACCCCCTGCATATAACTTATAGCTATCCCGTAATTGGTTATGGGTACCTGTTCCTGCTGGGCCTGCTGCAGGCGGTTCATATACGAGCGCCGGGTTATGGTGCAGCCACCACACTGCACAATTAACTTGTATTCTCTTAAGTCTTTGGGAAACGCAGGGCCAGGGGATACCTGAAAATCCAGCTCCTTGCCAGTATAGTCTCTCATCCAACGGGGTATTTTTATACGGCCAATATCATCAGTCAAAGGATGATGAGTACAAGTTTCTGCAATTAAAACCACATCGCCATCTTCCAATGAATCGATGGCCCGGGCGCCAGCGACCAGAGAGGGTAAATCCCCTTTATACCTGGAAAATAGGATAGAAAAAGTGGTAAGGGGTACGTGTTCAGGCAGCTGCTGGCTTACTTCCAATACCGCCTGGGAATCAGTTATTACCAGATCGGGAGGAGACTTGAGCTTATGCATCTGCCCGGCCAATTCCTTCTCGGTAACTACCAAGGCACTGGCATGGCTGTCCAGTACAGCCCTTATAGTCTGAACCTGGGGAAGAATGATTCTTCCCTTGGGTGCACCTGTATCTATGGGTACTACCAGAACTACCACATCGCCGGGCTTTATCAAACCAGCCAGCAGGCCGGGATCTTCCAGCCGTCCCACATCTTTTTGATTCCTCAGGAGATCCTTTAGGGCGGTTATTCCCCGTCCATCTACTGTGGATACCAGTACATACGGCCAGCCTTTGTCCTGCACGGTCTGTTCAACACCACGGTAGCGTCCCAGGTCAATTTTGTTAATGACCACCACAAAGGGTTTATTCTGTGAGGTCAGAGCAGTCACCAGGCTCTCTTCATAATCAGTTATCTTTCCATCGCCGATAACCAGCAGCCCTATATCAGCATTGGCCAATGCCTGGTTGGTTTTTTGTACACGCATGGGGCCCAATTCACTGTCATCATCAATGCCGGCAGTATCTATAAGCAGGCAGGGACCCAGGGGATTTAGTTCCACCGCCTTTTCCACCGGGTCAGTAGTGGTTCCGGGTATACCAGATACAATAGCCAGGTCAAAGCCAACCAGGGCATTTATCAGTGATGACTTTCCGGCATTGCGGCGTCCCAAAACGGCTATTACCGTTCTCATTCCTTTAGATGTCTCATTTAAGCTGCTCAAATGAAATTTCCCCCTCTGCTGGCGTATTGCCAGCTTTCATATTTTCCTCAGTTTGCTGCTGGCGTTTGGCCCAGCGTATTGAATCACCCCACTGCCATAATCCCAAACTGAAGCCTGCCTCTTCAATTTCCGCTTTGAGCTGGGAAAAGGGCTTGTATTTTTTGTTGGCATACAATCGGTAATGCTCCCGGTACTTCATGGGAGTCATTATGGGCATCACCACATTAGCCCCAGCCTTTAACCCCCATTTCAGCCCCTCGGGATGCAGAGACTGGAGAGCAGTTGAGGCTACCATATTGATATCCGGCATCAAAATTCGAGTTAGAGCCATCACTTTCAGGGTATGGAACCAGGGATCAACCTGGCTGTTGGCAGGTTCTTTGCTCATAGGGGTTTGGGGATGAGGGATATAAGGGCCCAGGCCAACCATATCAACATCCATATCCAAAAAGAACTGCAAATCTGCCAGCAGGTGCTCCGGGTTTTGACCGGGCAGGCCGATCATTATACCGGTACCCACTTGATAACCGATATCTTGCAGGGCTTTTATACAATCTATCCGCTTCTGCAGGCTCTGGGAGGGTGGATGGATGCTGGCAAACAGTTGGGGGTCTGAAGTTTCTATGCGCAGCAGGTACCGGTGAGCACCGGCTGCAAATAAGCGTTTATAATCAGCATAAGAAAGTTCGCCCACACTTAGGGTAATGCCCAGCCCAATGCAGTCATCCCGGGAGGTGAGTTCCCTTATTTCTCTCACAACCTTAACCAAGAAGTCTATAGTTTCCCGGTCCGGATTCTCTCCGGACTGCAAGGCCAGTGACTGGTAGCCCATCTGATATGCCTGCAAAGCCAAATCGATTATTTCTTCCTGGCTTAAGCGGTAGCGATCTATAGCCGGATTGTCCCGGCGCAGGCCGCAATAAAAACAATTGCGCTGGCAGTAGTTGCTGAATTCAATTAATCCCCGCATATATACTGCATCACCGCGGCACCGGCGCCTTACTTGATCAGCCTTATTTATTAACTCTTCCAGGGTTTCCGGGCTGTTATCCTTTAATATATTTTCTATCCAGAGCATGATATCACTCACTTCAGGTAATTTCGCAGAACCTGGACAAGTTGCCCTAATTCTGTCTCAGCAATGGGACAAGCTTCATTTAAAACCATACCCCAATGCTGGTTGATCTGCACCCGCCGCCCAGCACTCAGCATGCTGTCTTCGTCCCCCCACACGTGAGACCAGCGTAGCCCGTATATTTGGGCCCAGCGCAGTTCAAGCCCCGGATATAATTCCCGTACCGCCCGGTCACAGGCCTGTAATATGGGAACCTGCTGGGCATAATCCTCAATACGATTTAACAGGTTTTGGGTCATGAACCGGACCTCCTTATAGGAATAGATCCCGCTCACCTGCTTCGATCCGCTCCAGCATACCTTTGACCTTCTCCCTCACTTGTTCATTGGGCAATGCCATTAATTCCTTGTCAATAAGGTAAGAAGCTTCCGCTCTGGTTTCAGGACTGGCGTAATCCAGCAGGTACTCTTTGAAGGTAAGAATAGCATTGGGCATGCACAGATTATGAATTTTTCCCTGCTTGGTAATACTCATAAAACACTCCCCGGTGCGCCCGCAGCGATAATCAGCCGTGCAGAAGGAGGTGATGAAACCCATCCTGGCCAGGTCGCGTATCATCTCATCCAGACTGCGATTATCGCCGAGAATAAACTGCTGGCGATGGTAATCCAAACGATTTTGCGCATAGCCGCCAATGCCGATGTTGGACCCGGCATCCAGTTGGGTGCACCCTACTTTTATCACTTCATTGCGAACCTCAGCTCTCTCCCTTGCGGTTAAAATGAGCCCTGTATATGGAACTGACAGGCGAATAACAGTAACCAGTTTCTTGAAACTATCATCATCCACCAGATAACGGCTTTTTTGGGTAAAAGGAGTATTAACAGCAGGTTCAATTCGGGGCACCGATATGGTATGGGGCCCAACCCCGCCAAATTTCTGCTCTAAGTCAATGGTATGCAGCAGCAGACCCATAACTTCAAATTTCCAGTCATACAGGCCAAACAAAGCCCCGATACCCACATCATCCACCCCGGCTTCCATAGCCCGGTGAAGGGAATACAGCCGCCAATGATAGTTGGCCTTAATACCTCTGGGATGCAGGCGTTGGTAGGATTTATGATGATAGGTCTCCTGGAACACTTGGAATGTGCCTATGCCCACATCTCTTAATACCTTCAAATCATCTACTGACATAGGCGCCGCATTTACATTAACCCGGCGGATTTCCCCGTTGCCAACCTTGGTGTTGTAAGCCCGGATCAGGGTTTGGGCTATATAATGAACGTCCGATGCGGGATGCTCTCCATAGACCATGATTAACCGTTTATGACCTTGTTGAACCAAGGCCGCTACTTCCGCTTCTACTTCTTCCAAAGATAGCTGATGTCGTATGGTTTGGCCGTTTTCGCTCCTAAAACCACAGTAAACACAGCTATTAACACAGTAATTGCTGACATAAAGAGGAGCAAAGGTAACTATGCGCCTCCCGTATACCTTCTCTTTAACCCGGTATCCTGCTTGATACATCTCCTGCCAAATATCTTCGTCCGAGCAATTCAGCAAAGCTGCAGTTTCATCCGGGTTAAGCCGCTCCAGTTCCAGGGCTTTGGCTATGATCTCCCGCAATCTGGTCTTGGCGGGATTTTGATTGGCGAGCAAAGCCTGATTTATAAGCTCTTCATTTATAAAATCCCTTCCCCGGTTCAGGTATTTTTCTAACTGGTCAGGCTTTATCACGTTGTCTATCCATTCCTGGTAACCTATGCTCTGCACAAACATACCCCCTTTCAAAAAACTCTTTTGGCAGCCTCTGTTTAGTTGGCTGCAGTGGATTTGGTCAGGGCACTTTTTACTGTTACCTTCGGAATACCGCCCAATTTCCCGGTTAATGAGCCCAGTTCATCAGTGGTTCCATCCACAATCAAAGATATGACGGAAACATTGCGTTCCCGGTAAGGGAGCCCCATGCGGCCGATAATCATATGGGCATGTTCATGCAATATTTGATTGACCTTTGCCACTACTTGGCGGTCTTCTATGACAATACCGATGACCCCCAGGCGTTTTTCAGCCATACTGCCACTCTCCTTGCATAAAAATAACCGCTCTCTGAAAAAGAGCGGCCTAAAGCTAATCTGCCTGATTGTAGGGCCCCTCTAATTCAGCCATCGCCTCATTGTCAGGACATATTCTTTTTTGACTCAGATTATTTCAGTATTAAAGATACCTCTTGTTCTTGGGATGATAGTGGGTATGCAGCAATTCATGGGATTTATGTCCCAAGGGCTCATGCAGAAACTCATCA
>ENA-OWPA01001903-OWPA01001903.1-bioreactor-metagenome-genome-assembly--contig:-NODE-1903-length-11732-cov-3.539082_pt1 | contig 11732 bp, 12 predicted proteins | sample MGYA00238139_ERZ651803 | MGnify/ENA primary metagenome ERZ651803 (study PRJEB26909, sample SAMN07631231) | bioreactor metagenome | isolation source: Switchgrass digestor | place: USA: Dartmouth...
AATATAATTTGATAAAGCATCTATCCAAACATATACAACATGACCTTCATCAAAAGTTACTGGAATCCCCCAATTAAAACTAGTTCTTGAAACACAAAGATCTTGAAGACCTGGTCTTAAGAAATTATTTAACATTTCATTTTTTCTTGATTCTGGTTGTATAAATTCTGGATGAGTTTCTATATACTCAATTAATTTATCTGCATATTTACTCATTTTAAAGAAATAGGCTTCTTCTTTTGATTTTTCAACTGGTCTTCCACAATCAGGGCAATTTCCATTTACCAATTGAGTTTCTGTCCAGAAAGATTCACAAGGAGTACAGTACATTCCTTCATAAGAGGATTTATATATATCTCCTTGTTCATATAGCTGAGTGAAAATCTTTTGTACTACCTTTTCATGGTCCTCATCAGTAGTCCTTATAAATTTATCATAGGAAATTCCCAAAGTGCTCCAAAGCTTCTTTATGCTATCAACTATCATATCAACATATTCCTTAGGCTGCATATTCTTCTCTTTAGCCTTTTGTTCTATCTTCAGTCCATGTTCATCGGACCCAGTTACAAGATATACATCGTATCCCTGTGCTTGTTTGAACTTCTTCAACGTATCAGCAGCAACAGTAGTGTAAGTGTGCCCAATGTGAAGGTTATCACTTGGATAGTATATAGGCGTAGTTATATAGTATTTTTTACTCACTTAATTTCCCTCCTTTAATTTTCTTATGTACTTCCTATTATTACAAAAGCCTCCATCTCCACATAGAGACGAAGGCTTAATTTTCGTGATACCACTCTAATTCGTTTAAACTTCGCAGTTTAAACCTCGCTAGGTTACAAACATAACCTTGCACTAGATAACGGATGCTTCCGTTACAGCCTACTAATCTTCAGCTGTAAAGTTTAGGGGCCATCTTCAGCATAATCCTCTACACTGGTTTCCACCAAATCCCAGCTCTCTATGGTATCGGATTAGACTTACTCTTCCCTTCATTACCTTTACATGATTCCTTTACATAATATTGGCTTATTTATCTTTACAATATACAGGAAAATATTAGTTTTGTCAAGATGTAATTGTTGTTGTGACCAGTTAAAGCTTAATACATATAATGATAATAGCTAATTATTAAAAGGAGTGATTTTCATGCATGATGATTACAAATACAACCATCCTGCAGTACCCCCACTATATCCAATGGATCCTTGTAGAAAAACTCCCTATTATGATCAGCCTATACACTATGAGCCAATGCCTGATCCTTATGTTGTGGATCCCATATACAATGACCCCTACTATAACCCATATCCTGTAGAACCAAATATGCCCTATATGGATTATCCTATGATGGATCCACACTTTAGAAACTGCATGGAAGTATGTATGAGGATGAGATGTGGACACTACTACCCATACTATGACTATCCAGCTGAATCGGGATATTCAAGTGAAGACTACGAGAAGTTTAAATATATCGATCTTCACAAGTTAAGTCCATATTACATTCCTGAAGAAAAATAAACTCCAACATTAGCTTCTATAGAAAGACTTCCGTAAATATGTAATATGTAGGAAGTCTTTCTTTATTTGTTACAAAAACTTAACAATTACATATGAAAATATTTCCTATTATTTTTTGGTAATTTTTCCCTGGCCTGTATTTAAGTCTATAGCTTTATTTTAGCTTTTTTCTGAATAAATGTAATATTTTAAATTGTTTAGGAAATACTAATGGGAAGCCAGGTGAAATGCTAATATTTTACACATTCTTGTCACATTTTGTAAACAAAGTTGACAAAAAAATTATTTTTGTCTAGAATACTAAGAGCCAAAGAAATAGGAGGTAAAATTATGAATAATCTACCAATCAAGGCAAAGACCTTGAAGATATTGGCTGCCCTCACTATTTGCTCAACTCTATCCTTAGGAGCATATATGTTAAGCGCTAAGGATGTTACTCTATCCATTGATGATGAAATAAGGGAAGTAGTGACTTACGCAAAAACCGTTGAGGACTTTCTAAGTGATGAAAATATAGTCCTTAAAGAAGGCGACTATATAAGCGTTCCCTTAGACTCTAAAATTGAAAATAACATGAAGATCATCATAAATAGGGCTAAAACCTATAAGGTAACTATAGGTGCAGGTCAATTTGAAATCAAATCAACTTCTAACATAGTAGAAAATATATTAAAGGACAATGCAATAGAACTAGAAGAAAAAGATTACACCATACCAGCTTTAAATGCAAAAGTATCTCCAGGAGATGAAATTAAGGTCATAAAGGTAGAAGAAGTAATGGAAGAAGTTGAAGAAACCATACCTTACGAAAAGCTGGTAAGACAAAATAACAATATGGACATAGGCCAAGAAAAGGTAGCCCAACAAGGGCAGGATGGATTGAAAATTAAAAAGGTACTTAAAAAGTATGAAAATGGACAGCTTATATCTGAAGAAGTTGTAGAAGAGAAAATTGTAAAACAGCCAGTTCCTCAGATAATCGAAAGAGGAACGAAAAATGTAGCTAAAACTTCAAGAGGTAGCTTCAGATATAAAAAGGTACTTACTATGACAGCTACTGCTTATGACTTGTCCTATGAAAGCACAGGAAAAAGACCAGGAGATAAGTATTATGGAATTACAGCTTCAGGAACTAAGGTGAGAGTAGGCGTAGTAGCTGTAGATCCTAAGGTAATCCCTCTGGGCACCAAACTCTATGTACAATCTTTAGATGGCAGAAGCGACTACGGTTTCTGCATAGCTGAAGATACAGGTGGTGCCATTAAAGGGAACAGAATTGACCTATTTTTCAACTCAGGTGAGGAAGCAAAGAAATTTGGAGTAAGAAAGGTAAAAGTATATATACTGGATAATTAAAAACATACTTAATAGAGCACATAGCAAGGGCAATTTTGCCTTTGCTGTGTGCTCACAAAAACAGTCCACATATAAATACCGTTATGAATATGGATATTACATAGGATATAAGTGCAGCTTTAAGGGTGTGCCCATAATCCTTTATGCCTACGCTTCCATAGTAGAGAGTAGTTGTATAGAATATGGTTTCTGAGGACCCCATCATAACAGCAGCTACTATTCCAGGGAAGGAATCAGGACCATAATGGCTTATTATGTCCTTTACAGCTGCCAAGGCTCCTGAGCCAGATAGAGGCCTTATGAGAATCAATGGCAGAACTTCTTCTGGTATACCTACTAAGTCAGCTATAGGACTGAAAAGGCTAATGAGCATGTCTAAAGCTTGAGAACCTCTGAATATGCCTATGGCTATGAAAATGGCTATTAGATTTGGAATGAGTTTTACAGCAGTTTTCAATCCATCTAAAGCTCCATCTATAAAGGCATCATATACATTAATACCCTTAACATAGCCGTGAATTAATATGAGAAGAACCATAAAGGGAACTATACTTAAAGATATTAACTCTAACATCGGCTCCCTCCCTCAAATATCTTCCCAACTATTATGGCTACTATAGTGGATAGAAAAGTGGAAAGCAGTGTAACTCCAATTATGGCTGTAGGATCTTTTGCTCCATAATCATGCCTTATCTTTATTACAGATAAGGGAACTAGCTGAAGGGAGGACATGTTTATTATAAGGAACATGGCCATGGCATTAGTTGCTCTCCTTTTGTTAGGATTTAAAGTGTTAAGTTCCTTCATGGCTTTCAATCCAAATGCTGTAGCTCCATTGCCAACTCCAAACATGTTGGCTATGAAATTCATCAAAATCCATCTTTCCGCTGGATGGCCTTTAGGCACTTGAGGAAATAGAAATCCTATTATGGGCCTTAATCCTTTAGATATAGTACTTATGAGTCCTGACTTTTCAGCTATGTTCATGATGCCCATCCAAAAGGCCATAATCCCTATAAGTCCTATGCCAAAAGTTACTCCTTCTTCTGCTTGTTCTAATATGATATTGTTTATCTGTCCTAAATTCCCTGTATAGGCACCATAGATAATCCCTATTAATATCAATAAAAACCATATGGTGTTTATCATATAAAAAACTCCTTTCATAAAAATATATGAAAGGAGCGATAATAATATTTATATTTTATCCTTATATACGTTAAAGAAAGGAGTCTTCTCCTTTATGATGAGGCCTTTTTTAACTAGGTTATCAAGCATCTCTTCAAATAGACCTATGGTATAAGTTTTTCCAGTTTCCGATTCTATTTCCTTTATGACATTTATGAAATCATCTCCGTTTATTGGCAGCTTGTCCTTTATGATCTGGTAGAATTTGTTGTCTCCTTCCTGCAATTTGCCTTTAAGCTCATCAAAGGGATTTTCCGTATGAGGACTAGTAGTATGTGCTGCCCTTATTCTAGCAAATACGGTTCTTCCTCTAGCTGACTCGGATATGAACACATCTCCAGTTTGAAGATAAGGAAGCCTTCTTGCCTCTTCTTCCGTTATATCGGTCTCTTCCTTTATGGTGGCAATGTCTGAGCCTCTTACTGTTCTAAATATAAACTTAGTGTTTAGCTGAGCTGTTATGGTTTCATCCAACAAGGTAGGTCTTTGGGTTGCAAGTATTAAAAACACTCCATATTTCCTTCCCTCTTGGGATATTTCCTTCAATATGGACTTAGAAGGACATTCATATCCTTTTGGTGCAAAGTTGTGGGCCTCGTCAGTTACTATTACAAAAGGTGGAAAGTATTCAGAAGAGCTGTTGTTAAACTGACCATCCTTATAGCTTCTCCTCTTATGGTATAGGTTATTGATTAAATAGGTGCTGAATACTTGTAGTATCCTAGTGTTACCTTGTATTACCATTAGTTTCCCTTGATTTAGCCCTTCTTCTATTTTCCTTATGTCGTTGTTAAATATGCCCTCATTGTAGAGCCTGTTTACCCTCCAAAGTATCCCTCTTACGGAACTGTAGGGGCAGCTTTTATCGTAATTTAGATATAATTCCTTTCTCTTTTGCCAACCTTGTCTTTCCAAATCTGTAGTGCTTTCTTCAATCCTTCTAGCTATTCTATCTAAGGAACCTTCCTCCTGAGCTTCAGCAAGCATCTTAACTCTGTTATAAAAGCTAGTATAGGAATCCCTCTTCTTAAACAATATATCCACAACATTGGACATGGCGTCAGTAAGGGGGCTAGATGCATCCAATAGGTTTTTCAAGTCCTGAGGTGATAAGTCTTCAAATCTAACTCCCACATCTACTCCTACCTGAAGGCATCTAAACTTATCTGTATAGTCTATCGTTTTGCCTTTTGGAAGATAGTCCCCCAACTCTGAAAAATCCATTTCAAAGTGAGGATCCAATACTATAGTTGGGATGTTTAAGTTCATCATCTCTTCCAGCATTACCCTAAGGCCAAAGGACTTTCCTGAACCAGAACCTCCAAATATTCCAATGTGAGGATATTGATTCATGGATTTAATGTTGAATATATAGGGTATGTCTTTCTGCTCTTTAATCTTTCCTCCTTCAAAGGTGCATAATAGGTTTTTATACTCCTCATCCATATCAAGGGCCATTTGGTCTGTATTCTTTATGATTCCTAGTACCAATCCTTCATCTACAGAGCAATTTATCATCAAATCCTTAACCTCGCTAAATTGTGGAATTCTCACATCCGAGCCAGCCTCTACAGGATATGGTGCTTCGTTTAATAGCCTTACTCTGGCTATATATATGGTATCCTCTTCCACGTTGTACCCTATAGCCTTTAAGGACTGGAGTACAGAGCTGTCTGCCAAGTCCCCGTTTAAGTTGAGAGGTATGTATTTGTTATATGTCCTAGCTTCCACAACCTCTCCAATCAAATCCCCTTGATGAGGGTCTACTATTATTAAGAATTCATTTATCCTAAAATTTCTCTCTCTAGAGCCTACATATACTTCTTGCTGAGTAGTTATGCCAACTACTTTCATGGTAATCCCTCCTACATAGTTCTTTTATCCCTTTCCGATATAAAAAGCATCTCCAAAATCTTTCTATCTAAATAGGACTCTAAAAGCCCTCTTATCATCTGATCTGGAATCTTGACTTCGCTGTCTATTATATCAAGCCATAAGGGTACTCCTCTGCTGGCCTTAGGAGTTAGGGTAAATACAAGCCTTGCCATTTCAAGCAAACAGCTTTGTTGGCTATTTAATATGTCCATTCCTATTACAGTAGGAGATTGGGAACTCCTCATAAATAGAGATGTAAATCCCCTTTCCTCCTTCTTAGTGTTTATGTTTGTAAGTATGACTTCCCCATATTCCAAAAGCCCATATAATAGCTCCCTATCATAGAAAAACTCCTTAATGGGAATTGATCCATCTTCATCTATGGATTCCCTTATAATGGAAGTCTTAATATCCTTAATTATGCCTACCAATATTATATTTCTTCTCTCACACTCTTCCTTTAATTCTTGCCATTTATCAGAACAAACTATCTTATATCTTATAAGGGAACCATCCATCATCACTGCATAAGGGTTAAAGGCGTTTATGCCCTCTAAAGCTGCTTCTATTTCTATGGCAGCTAGCTTCTTATTGCTTATCCTTTGGTCCTCTTCTGTATTCTCTTCCAACGGGTTTGTTTCCTCCTCCTCAGAGTATAAGGGAGTATAAAAATCCACTTTATATATGGGTCTTTCCTTATGTAAGGTGGATTTAGCTAATCCCTGATATACTTCTATGAAATGGGGATGAGCGCCTCCCATGCGATTTTTTGAGCCATCTACTCCAAGTATACCTCCCAGGTTGGTGTATCTTTTTAACTCCTCATCTGTAAATTTATCTATCTTCAATATACAGCCTACTTTGCTGTTAATATAGTCTCTTAAGGCATTTCTATCCATGGAAAGAACTTCCCCATATTTATCCAATAGCACTTTATTTACAAGCATTATCTTGTTTTTTAGCTCTTGGCTGACATTATACATGTATATCACTCCTAAACATTACTAAACAAAAATTTTTAAGCTATATTGACTATTTTTGGCAGTTATGCTATCGTCTTATTGTAGAATCAAGTCGAGATTAATAATTTTGGGAGGAATGAAGTATGAAATCTACAGGAGTTGTAAGAAAAGTTGACAGACTAGGGAGGGTAGTTATACCTATTGAACTAAGAAGAAACTTGGACATCGAGGAAAAAGATGCATTGGAGATATTCATAGAAGGAGAAAATATCATCCTTAAAAAGTACGCTCCAGCATGTATATTCTGTGGACAAGCTAAAAATGTAGTTTCATTTAAAGGTAAAAACATATGCCCTGCCTGTCTTGAACAGTTACATAATTACAACGAATAGTGCCCGTCTTTTGACGGGTTTTTCTTTTCTACAAATCGATGCCCTCCCTGTATACTTCACTTTTAGGAATATTTCTCTCCTTTGCTACCTTCTTTATTGAATCCTTTTTAGATAGACCTTCATCCATATACATCTTTATGTGATCTCTTATGCTAATGTGGTCAAAGGAATTTTTCTCATCTCCTTTAGCTCCTTCTACCACCACCACAAATTCCCCTTTTGGCTTTTCCATTCGAAATCTATCCAAAGCTTCTGATACAGTTCCCCTAAAGGTTTCCTCGTGAATTTTAGTGAGCTCCCTTGATATGGATATATTTCTATTTCCTAATATTTCCAATAAGTCCTTTAGAAGTTCTTCAATTCTGTGGGGAGCTTCGTATAGTATTATGGTTCTTTTTTCATCCTTTAACTTTTCTAATATTTCTTTTCTGTCCTTGCCCTTAGAAGGAAGGAATCCTTCAAATGCAAATCTATCAGTGGATAGTCCCGACATGACTAAAGCTAATACAAAAGCAGTAGGTCCAGGTAAAGCCACTACTTGTACATCATTTTCAATGCAAAGCTTTATTATGTCCTGTCCAGGATCGGATATGCCAGGCATACCTGCATCTGTAACAAGGGCAATCTTTTCCCCATTTTTTAGCTTTTCCAGTATCTTTTCTCCTTTGGTAATTTTGTTATGTTCATGATAGGATATGAGAGGTTTTTTGATATCATAATGGTTGAGAAGCTTTAAGGTGTGCCTAGTATCCTCTGCTGCAATTAAATCTACTTCCTTTAGTACGTTTATAGTTCTTATGGTTATATCTTCTAGATTCCCTATGGGAGTAGGACAAATGTATAAGATGCCATCCTTCATATTCATTCTCCTTTGTGTGTTTAGCTACTATACTATTATATCAATACATGAGTATTATTGACAATTTTGAGGTTATCCTTTCCATCTATGAAAGAAAAGAGACCCTTCTAAATTAGGGCCTCTTTTTTCTCTATTATTCTGGTTGAGGTGCATCTACTGGACATACGTTTGCGCAAGCACCACATTCAATGCATTTATCAGGATCTATAACGTATTTATCATCACCAGCACTAATTGCTTCTACAGGGCACTCTGGTTCGCAAGAACCGCATGCTATGCATTCATCAGTAATTTTATATGCCAATTGTTTCACCTCCCAATAGAGCTTGTATAACCACCTATTACATTTTACCAAATAATCGATAATAATTAAAGAATAAAATAACAATTACGCCTATATTTAATTAAAAAATTATATACTACTATCTAAAATTGAGAATCATGGTATTCATCTGTTAAATCCTGTAAATCTTCAATAGATTCTCCATTGTAATCATCACATTCCTCAGATGATTCATCATTCTGCTCATAGTTGGAATCCTTCTCTTGAGTTATTATTATCTCATCTACTCTATAATTGTATATATCCTCTGAGTCATCGTCTAGTTTTACTCTTACCTTCACAATTTGGGGCAAAGTGAAAGTTTCCTCTACTACTCCTTGTCCCTTTGGAGTCAACACTACAGTGCCAACGCTAGGCATGTTAGCTAGCAGTTCTTCATAAGTCTTATGCTCAAACTTTAAGCAGCACATCAACCTTCCACAAAGACCAGAAATCTTGGTTGGATTTAAAGACAAGCTTTGGTCCTTTGCCATCTTGATGGATACAGGCTCAAACTCTCCTAAAAAGCTGTGGCAGCAAGCTACTCTTCCGCAGGGACCAAGGCCTCCCACCATTTTTACCTCATCTCTTACTCCAATCTGTCTAAGCTCTATCCTAGTCTTAAATATAGCCGCTAAATCCTTCACAAGCTCTCTAAAGTCCACTCTGCCTTCTGCTGTAAAGTAGAATATTACCTTGTTGTTGTCAAAGGTGTATTCCACGTCTATCAACTTCATTGGCAATCCATGTTCAACTATCTTCTCTTCACATATGCGAAAGGCTTCCTGGGCCTTCTCCATATTAGTCCTGTGAACCTGGTGATCTTCTTCAGTAGCTATGCTTATTACTTTCTTTAGAGGGGCTACTACTTCTTCTTCTGACACTTCCTTTGGCCCTACTATTACATGGCCAAATTCTATTCCCCTTATGGTCTCCACTATTACGTAGTCGTCCTTCTTTATATCCAACTCTCCTGGGTCAAAATAATATATCTTCCCTGCTTTTTTAAACCTTACTCCTACAACTGTTACCATCTATATTAAACCTCCTGTATTTTCAAAAGCATAGTTTCTATAGCCAGTTGAAAGTTAACGTTGCTTTCGATATATTCTTTTGTTTTCAATACATATTCTATTATACCATTAATCCTATGATTATTTAAAAAGGTTTCTTTGGATAATAATTGAATTTTATCCTTATTTACTATTAAAGGAGAATCTCCTACTTCCTTATATATCAATAGGTCCCTAAACCAATAGAGGATTATATCCATTATGTTTTCTATGGAATCCTTGTTTTCCAGAAAGAAATCTACTGAATTCATGAGGCTTATCCTATCTCCAGTTAGAACCTTATGAATTATATTAATGGTATCTTCTCTCAAGTTAAAGAATTCTTCCGACTGGCTTAAGATTATGGATTGGCCTACAGAACCCTTAGTAAAATGAGCTATGAAGTTAGCCTCTTCTGAAGTTTTTTTGTACTTTTCCATTAACAATTCAGCTATCCTTTGACTATCCACAGGGTAGAATTTAATTATCTGGGATCTGGATAGTATGGTAGGTATCAGGTTGTTCACATTGGAAGTTATGAGTATTATGTTCACATAAGGGGGTGGTTCTTCCAAGGTTTTAAGAAGTTCATTTTGGGCTTCTATACCCATCTTATCGCATTCATCTATGATTATTATTCTCCTTTTGCTTTCCAAAGGGGCTATGGCCATGGACTTTATCATATCATCAATCTTATTCTTTGGAATCAGCCCCTTTTCAGGCTCTATGAGCTCAAAATCAGGATGATTGAAGTTGTCGAATTTTATACAGGAACTACAGCTATTACAAGGCTCCATTCCTTCATTTTTACAAAGCAAAGTCTTTGCAAAAGCTAAAGCCACCAGCTTCTTGCCTAAGGACTTTTCTCCTGTAAACAGATAGCAGTGGAATATGCGGCTGGTTTTTATGGCATTTTTCAATATGTCTATTTCTCTCTCATGTCCAATTATATGGTTGAAATCCATTTTTCCCACCTAACTACATTTTAATATATCCGTCCATATCAAGTATAAATAGGTTTGCTCCCCCTACTAATACTTCATCTTTATCTTTAGATACCTTCTTTTCCTTACACTGTTCTCTTATTATGTTTACAACCTCATCCACTTCTTCATCTTCTACTCCTATTAACAAAGTAGTGCTACCCGATTTTAAAAAGCCTCCTGTTGATGCTAATTTAGTAGTCCTGTACTTCTTTTCTGTTAAGCTCCTTACTACCTTGTTTGAATAATCATCCTGTATTATGGCAATTATGAGTTTCATCCATATCCCCCCTATACCCTAATGTGCTTTTCCACATTAAGAATGAATACAGTTGCTCCTCCTACTTTTACTTCCAATGGATAAGGTATATAAGCATCTGCAGGCATGGACACTGAAAGCAGAGAAGTAGTCATAGTCCTAGTCTTACAGTTGCTCTCAATTATTCTCAATACATGGTCTACCTTTTCATCCTCTACTCCTATGAGCAATGTGGTGTTACCTGCTTTTAGGAAACCTCCCGTTGATGCTAATTTAGTTACACTAAATTCATTATCTGTAAGATCATCTATTAGATTGGATACATCTTGATCTTGAACTATGGCAATTATAAGTTTCATAGGATACCCCTCCCTTTTAAGAAGTTGTCTATGTAATTTTTAGTTTCTTCAAATACTTCCTCCTTGGACTTAGTTGCATCTACTATCTTTATATTATTTGAATAGATTTTTATAATCTCCATATACCCTTCATAGACTTTTCTATGGAAAAAAGCTCCTTCCCTTTCTAGTCTATCTCCTCCTCTTTTATTGGTCTTCCTTAAAAGAGTAGTAGCCGGGTCTACATGGAAGAACAAGGTCAAATCAGGCCTTATTCCCTTTATGGCAAAATCGTTTATCATCATCACTTTCTCGATACCTAAGTCTCTTCCTACTCCCTGATAGGCCAAGCTGGAAAGTAAAAATCTATCGCACAAAACTACCTTACCTTCTTCTATGGCTGGCAGTATCTTCTCCATTAAATGCTGTCCCCTGGAAGCTGCATATAAAAGGGCTTCAGTTTCTGGAAACATGCCTTTGTTCCTGTTATCCAATAGAATACGCCTTATATTCTCTCCTATTTTAGTCCCTCCAGGTTCTCTAGTTTCAATAAAATCTATCTTCATATCTTGAAGGTGTTTAGCCACCATCTTTATCATGGTACTTTTTCCAGAACCGTCTG
>ENA-OWPA01001905-OWPA01001905.1-bioreactor-metagenome-genome-assembly--contig:-NODE-1905-length-11724-cov-4.202541_pt1 | contig 11724 bp, 10 predicted proteins | sample MGYA00238139_ERZ651803 | MGnify/ENA primary metagenome ERZ651803 (study PRJEB26909, sample SAMN07631231) | bioreactor metagenome | isolation source: Switchgrass digestor | place: USA: Dartmouth...
TTTGTCAGACCTGCAATGGCACTTTTGCTTGCTGTATAGGAAGCAACCCTAATTCCTCCTTGGAAAGAAAGCATTGATGCTATATTTATGATTTTTCCGCCATACCCTTGTTTTACAAATTGGTTAGCTACTACCTTGGATAGCTGGAATACCGATTTTAAATTTATGTTGATAACATCATCCCAATTTTCATCGCTAAATTCTAGAAAATCCTGCCTTCTAATAATCCCTGCATTATTTACTAGGATATCTATCTTTCCAAAAGCATCCAAAGTTTTTTGTACAATGTTATTTTTTTCATCCTGCTTGATTAAATCCGCCTTTATGTACAAAAACTTCCTTCCAATGGATTCAATCATCGCCTTTGTTTCATCCATTGGCTTATCTCCAACTCCAACTATGTCTGCTCCAGCTTTAGCCAAACCTACTGCTATTCCTTGTCCCAAACCGGTTCTGGCACCAGTTACAATGGCAACCTTTCCTTCTAAGTTAAACATATCCAACACTTTACCAACCCCCCCTCCTTTCTATTTAGAATTCAATTACTGCCTTTACAATATCGTTTGGATTCCTTAAGGTATCCTGAAAGGCTTTATCAATATCCTCAAATTTGTAGACAGCAGATATTAAGTCCTTTGCATCTAGCTTTTTCTCTTCAATCCACTTGATAACCTGAGGAAACTTATGATTATTCATCCTAGAACCTATTATTTCGAGTTCTTTTTTTGTAATAACTACTTGAGGGATAGAAGCTAAATTGTTGTCAAACCCTATCACAACTATTCTAGCTGCAGGTGCTGCTAATTCGACTGATAATTCTAAAAATTTAGAATAGCCAACAGCATCTAATACAACATCAGCACCTAATCCTTCAGTAAATGACATAACCTCATTTTTAATATCCTGAGTTCTACTATTGACAACTACATCAGCATTCATCTTTTTAGCCAACTCAAGCCTAGTTTCAACCATATCAGATATCAGGACTTCAGCACCTAGCATTTTAGATACTAACAATACTGATAATCCAATGGGACCTGCACCGATGATGACCACTTTGTCTCCAGATTGTATCCTTCCTCTCTCAGCCATTTGTGCAGCACAAGCCAATGGTTCAATTAATGCTGCATCAATCCATGAAATAGAATCTGAGAATTTATAAACCCTTTCTTCAGGCATTTTTATATAATCTTGAAACCCTCCATCCGCTTGAACTCCTAAACAAGCAACACTTGCACATACATTAGGATGCCCTTTTTTGCAAACAGGACAGCTTCCGCATGCTATGACAGGGTCTACCACTACCCTATCTCCAGCCTTAACATTTTTCACCATATTGCCTACAGCAACAACTTCTCCAGCCAATTCATGACCCATTATTCGTGGTAGTTTAACATCCTGCCTTTCCCCTTTATAAATGTGTAAATCAGTGCCACATATTGCAGCAGCCTTAACTCTAATTAACACTTCCTTTTCAAAAAGTGAACTGTCTAAATCCTCGTTAACAATTTCGATTTTTCGTGGTTCCACCAATTTAGCTACTCTCATAATATCTCCCTTTTATATAAATTATTTATTTTTGTTTCGTATTATGAAACATCGTTCCATAATTAGGCAAAAAATTTAAATCATAAAGCCACTTTGGGAATATAGCCTAATTCCCTAGATATGGCAAGAGCAGTATTCTTAACAAGAGCCCCATATTTTTCAGTTAAATCCTTTGTAATCCTCATTGCAGGGCCAGATATACTGATAGCACCTTCTACCTTACCTTCCTTATTTAGGATAGCTGCACCTATACACCTAATTCCTTCTTCATCTTCCTGCTCATCAACTGCATAGCCAACCTTTCTTATTTTTTCTAGCTCTTTTACTAAGTCTTCAAAATTTGTAATTGTATTAGGTGTCTTCTTAACTATCTCACAGGAATTCCATATTCTAGACACTTCTTCAATGTCAAGGCAAGATAAAATGGCCTTCCCTGCTGAAGTACAGTACATAAAATTCCTCTTTCCTATCGCAGAACGCATGGTAATAGTGTTTTCTGCTTCTATTTTATCTATATAAACGATATAATTACCATCTCTGACAACTAGGTGGACTACTTCATTTGTAAGTTTCATAAGCTTTGTAGTATGGGGTTTGGATACAGTTAGAAGATCGACATTTGCCAATCTTTTATATCCAATTTCATATAGCTTAAGGGTTGTCCTATATTTAAGCGTTACAGGGTCTTGAACCACATAACCTTTATCTACTAGTGTAGATAGCAACCTATGAACAGTACTCTTATGCAAATCAACTCTTTCACTGATTTCTGTTATACCAAGGCCTTGATAGTGCTCTGCAATAATTTCAAGTATAGTTAAGGCCCTTTCAACGGATTGTACTATTTCGCCTATAATATCGACCCCCTCTATAGGTAAAAATTTGTTTCATATTGTGAGATTAATTATACCATAATGAAACATCATATTGCAATATAATAATTAGAAAATTTTATCTTGTTTGAAAATAAACAACTTTGTTAAAATTTTATCTAAATTGCCATATTATTATTTTCTAAATAATCTAATAATCCTTCCTATATTTTCACTTGTCCTTTCAATATTAAAAGCAGCATCCCTTAGGGCCTCTTCCAAACTGCAGACCCCCTGAGTTATGCTGAAAAAGGCACTAAATCCATATTCATATAATGTCTCTACATCCCCACTAACATTTCCAGCTATTACTATTACTGGCACATTATACTTCTTAGCTGTTATGGATACACCATAGGGAACTTTTCCATATTTCGTTTGACTATCTATACTTCCCTCTCCAGTAAACACCAAATCAGCGTCCACTATCAGCTTTTCCAAATTTGTGTATTTTATGACAATATCGATTCCTCTGCTCAATTTTGCATTTAAAAATGCAACTAACCCTGCACCTAATCCTCCCGCAGCACCGCTTCCTGGCAAATGTTCGATGTCTTTATTCAACTGCTTTCTAATAACATCAGCATAATGTTTGAGATTGTTATCTAATGTTAATATCATATCAGGCGTAGCCCCTTTTTGTGGTCCAAAAATATGAGCTGCCCCATTTTCTCCCGTCAATGGTATATCCACATCACACGCTACCTCTATATTAACATCCTTCAGTCTATTATCTAAATTGGTAAGGTCTATCTTTGAAAGTTCCTTCAAAGCCCCTCCACCAAATCCTATTTCTTTTCCTGTTGAATCAAGTAATTTCCCTCCTAAAGCATGAATCATACCAGCTCCCCCATCTATGGTTGCACTGCCGCCTATACCAATAATTATATTCTTAACCCCCATATCTAACGCAGCCTTAATTAACTGCCCAGTTCCATAGGTAGTTGTAATAAGGGGATTCCTTTCTTCTACAGATATCAGCTCTAAACCACTGGCACTTGCCATTTCAATTACTGCTGTATCACCACTGCCAAGAATTCCCAACTTACCCTTTATTTTTTTCCCCAATGGATTTAATACCTCTGGATGATATATTGTACCATTAGTTGCGTCTACTAAAGCTTCGGTAGTTCCTTCACCACCATCAGCCATTGGAACTTTTACAAAATTTGCCCCATTAAGTACTTTCTTCAATCCCTTTTCAATTGCATTAGCTACACTCTTTGCACTTAAACTTTCTTTAAAAGAATCTGGTGCTATTATGATTTTCATTTAATTCACCCTCTCAGATATTTTAAACACACTCAATTATATTTTTTGTAAAAACAATATCCCTTTTTTACAAAACTGCCGCATAAGAACGATTTTCTTATACGGCAATTTTTTTAATATGTTAATTTTAACTACATATGGCATATACCATTGGACTTTTAAATGCTTAAGCTTTGAGTAAAGGTTTACTGAGCTAAACGAATAACTGTTTCTAACAATAAGTCACATCCAAGCTTTATATCTTCAAACCTAGTAAGTTCCTCAGGACAGTGGCTTCTCCCGCCTATGCTAGGGACAAATATCATTCCAACATTAGTTAAGTCTGCAAACATGCCCGAATCGTGTACAGCACCGCTGTTCATAACCTTATATGGATAAGACCTTTCTATGGCGATTTTCTCAATAGTATCAATTACCTTTTCTGATAGCTTTACAACTGGTGATTCTCCAATTAATTCAATGTCATATTTCAAATTGTATAAATTAGCGTTCTCCTTAACTTTTTCTATTAATTCCTTTGAAATGATATCTTTTCCTTCCTCTTCGACATCCCTAATATCTACATAGAACACTACTTTTCCTGGAATTATATTGGGCACATTAGGTTCACATATGATTTTCCCAACAGTTGCCACTGTAGTTCCTAATCCTTTATTTTTAGCAGCATCTTCCATATACGTAATAATATGTGATGCTCCGACTAATGCATCATTTCTTAAATACATAGGGGTTGAGCCAGCATGATTTGCTACTCCTTCCAAAGTAACCTTGTATGTCTTCATCCCAGCAATAGCCTTTACAATCCCTACTGACAGTCCTTCAGAATCCAAAATTCCCCCTTGTTCTACATGCAGTTCAATTAAATACTCTACCTCATCTTTTCTGAATACTTGAGAATCAATGGCATCCACATCTAACCCAAATTCTTTCATCAAATCATACATTGATTCACCAGTAAAGGATTTTATCTCCTTCAAATCTTCTGCTTTTACCTTTCCTGTCATAGCCTTACTTCCAAGCATAGTAATGCCAGAGTTGGAACCTTCTTCCTCTGCCCAAATAATGATTTCAAGAGGCTTTTGAATGCTTATTTGATTATCCTTCACTTGCCTAATTACTTCTAAAGCAGATACAACACCTACTAGTCCGTCGAACTTCCCGCCATTTAAAACAGTATCAATATGGGATCCCATCATAACAGAAGGATAATTGCTGTTCATAGGATTATATTTTCCCCTAATATTGCCTACTCCATCAATTCTTACTTCTAAGCCAAGCTTTTTCATCTCATTAATTAGATATTCCCTAGCCTTTCTATCCTCTTCGCTGTAGGAAAACCTGGTGCAACCATTTCCTGGCGTCCTGTTAAAGCTAGTTACAATATCTATATCATTTTTTATCCTTTCTATATTAGCTTCCACAATATCACTCCTTATAAAATGTAGTTCCAATGTTGTATACCATGATTGAGCCTGCTATACCTACTCTTGAATGGTAGGAATACCCCATACCTAAATATATTCTTGCTTCCAGCTGCCAAATATCGTATATTTTAATAATCCCTCCTTTTCTAGATGAAATAATTTATTCATTACTCTAATTTGACTTTATATTAACATGGTATCATGTCAATATTTCTAATCCTATGGCATATGTCACAATAAATTGATTATTAATTATATTAAATTTGGTATGTAGTACAAAACACATACTCTGTGCTTGCAATAATATTGCCACTGCTGTCCATAAAGTTAAGGTGTTGATTAATTATCTCCTTCATTTCATCAACAATTTTCTGAGCAAACTCAGCTGAGATATTCATATAAATATTCCCCTTTATTAATAAATTGCGATGAATTATTAATTATATATTATCATTATCACGAAAATTGTCAATTTTTGTGATATTGGTTTTATATATTAATGTACCATTTATGACTCCTTAGCTTTAAGAACTTTAAGTTTGCAGGGTTTTTTTAACGTCACGCTATGAAATTAATGGAATAAAAAAAGTCCTCATTTTTAGAGGACTTCTATAAAGTTATAATATGAATTTACTTAAGTCATTGAAATTTAGTTTCCCAGTATCGCAACAACCATTTTTAAATCCATCTTTTAAAACTAGCATTTTAGCAAGTATTAAAAAAGCTTCTAAAAGGTATTTCGCTATAACACGGAACATTAAAGCTCGATATTCCACTATTTCAATTCCATAAACATTCTCTGCACCCTTTAATACATAGTATTAAGCTTTAATCCTTTGATCTTGAAGATTAAACAGATGACCTGAGAAGGTAATTAGTTTATTTAAAGCTTTGCACATTTTTACACTTATCCCATAATCTTCCATTTCTTGAATAATATTAATTAATTTTAACAGCTGCTATAAGCCTTATTCTTTTCATTGTTCTCAACATAGTTTGGCACTATTGTCTTGATATATTCCTTAAGCTCTTCATCAGTACCTTCCTTTATAATCCTGTTAACCTCATCTAAAGACTTTAACAAAAGCTTATAATCAGTTAACACTGGTTTACTAACAAATATTTTATCATGTTTTGTTGCAGTAATTCCTTCTTCAGCCAAAAGAAGTTCTTCATATAATTTTTCCCCTGGCCTAAGCCCTATTATCTCTATAGGTATATCTACATATGGTTCATATCCTGAAAGCCTTATTAAATCCTTAGCTAAATCCAATATTTTTACAGGCTCTCCCATATCTAATACAAATATTTCACCACCATTGGCCATGGCACCAGCTTGTATAACTAGCTGCACAGCTTCTGGAATAGTCATAAAATACCTGATAACTTCTTCATGGGTAACAGTAACAGGCCCACCTTCAGCAATTTGTTTTTTAAATAATGGAATAACACTTCCATTGCTGCCTAAAACATTTCCAAATCTTACTGCAACAAAATCTGTTTTACTTACACTGTTTATAGATTGAATAATCATCTCGCAAATTCTTTTGCTAGCTCCCATTATATTAGTAGGATTTACAGCCTTATCTGTAGAAATCAATATAAACTTGTCCACTCCATATTTATCAGCAGCTTGTACTAAATTCAATGTACCAAAAACATTATTCTTTATTGCTTCCTTAGGGTTCCCCTCCATCAATGGAACATGTTTGTGAGCAGCAGCATGAAATACTACATCAGGCCTTTCCTCTGCCATAATCTCCATAATCCTATCTCTATCCCTAATGGAAGCAATAATAGTTCTTAAATTCAAATCTTTATACTTCTTATTGAGTTCAATTTGAATATCATATACGCTGTTTTCATATATATCCAAAATTACTAGCTTTTTGGGACTAAACTTAGCAATCTGCCTGCAAAGTTCAGAACCAATTGAGCCCCCGCCACCAGTAACTAATATCGTTTTATCAGTTAAATAGCTGCTAATCTCATTTAAATCAACTTTAACCTCTTCTCTTCCAAGTAAGTCTTCTATGCTTACATCCCTTATATTGCTTATATTTACTTTCCCATCTATTATTTCAAACATTCCCGGTACAATTTTCAATTTGCACTTTGTAGCCTTCGCAATCTCTACAATATTTTTTATTTCTCTTCTAGATGCGGAAGGTATCGCAATAATTATTTCATCAATATTATACTCCTCAGCTACCCTTGGTATATCCTTTCTAGTACCTACTACAGGGATTCCATGTATTATTTTCCCTTGCTTTTCTGTATCATCATCAATAATCACTAAAGGCCTGCTATTTAACTGAGGATGATTTTTAAACTCTCTAATTACCATTGCTCCAGCATTTCCGCCACCAACTATCATAACTGATTTTTGGCTTCCATTTTTATGTATTGCAGCACCCATTGAAATTGTATTAAAAACTCTAATACCAAATCTAATTCCTCCAACCAACACCATATCTAAAAGAGTAGCTAAAATATATACGCTTCTTGGTAACATGGCTTGTCTAATAAACATATAGCTAAGTACAGCAGTATTGGAAACAGTACAAGCTATAACGATGTTCATCATTTCTTCTACGCTAGCATATTTCCAAACATGTTTATATAATTTGAAATATAAAAATACTATTAACTTTATTATTGTAATAAAAACAAAATGTTCCTTATATCTTAAAAAATATTGATTAAATTGGCTCCCCAGAATATTTCCTTCAAATCTTATGTACAATGCCAATATATATGATAGATTAACAAAAATAGCATCTACGAATAATAATAGTAAGCCTTTTCTTCTCTTCATCTGTTTCCCCTCTAAGTACTAGTTATTAGCAACTTTTATTATATCAAAGATGGACAAATATTACCATAAAAAACTAGATATTTGCAGAAATCTAATACACATTCATATATAAATAAATTACATAAATAAAATAAAGGATAAAAGTATTATCCTTCTATTACCTTTATTTTTAACATCTTCAAAAGATTTTTTACTTCCTCAACATTCAATATATAACACAATATTCCATATACTAAAACTCCAATGAACACTGCAACTATAAGTGATACTAAATTAAATAATTTAGATGTTCCCAACAAATCAAATAATCCATGGTAAGTAAAATATGCAATGATTCCCATAATAGCTGAAGCTAATCCAGATTTAACAAATGTTATAACATAACCTTTAGTGCCTAACGAACCGATTTTCTTTCTCAATCCATAAAGCATTAACAATGTAGCAACAGTAGTAGCTATACTAGTGGCCAGCGCAAGACCTGCATGAGCCATAAACCTCATCAATATTAAATTTAACACTACATTTAAACCAACAGACATGGCTCCATTTATCATTGGCGTTTTAGTATCCTGCAAAGAATAATATACTCTGGTAATTAGCAGTCTAAGTGCCATTGCAACAAGACCAATTGAATAGAATATCAATGCTTTTGATGTCATTATGGTAGCAGTAGCATCAAATTGCCCTCTTTCAAAAGCTATTTCTACTATAGGTTTAGCTAGGACAATTAATCCAACTGATGCAGGAATTGTAATAAGCAAAATAAGATTAATACCATATGCCATAATTTTCTTCATGCCTTCAATATTGTTATTGTTAGATTCTTTAGCAAGTAGTGGAAATATAACAGTAGTAATCGCAGATATAAATACCCCTAGTACAAGGCTGTCCAGCTTATTGGCATAATTCAATGCTGAAATACTACCAGAAACTAAAGATGAAGCAAGAGTTTTATCAACTATCGCATTTAAATCATTTATTGCTACTCCAACAAATACAGGTAAACTTAAATAAAGAACTTTTTTAATATATTCATCTTTTAAATAAATACTAAATTTATATCTATAACCAGTTTTTCTAATTTCAGGAATTACAATTAGAATCTGTGAAAATACCGCAATTACAGATGCAACCATAAGCCCTTTTATACCAAACATACTAGATAAAAATAACAAATAAAAAATATAAACAAAATTAAATGGAAAACCTACAGCTGCTGGTGAATTATATTTCTGCTCGCTGTGAAGAAATCCAGTTAAAGCACCTGTCAAACAGTAGAATATAATCATAGGAAGCCCAATCCTATTCAATTCTACAGCAAGCTTGAATTGTTCCCCCTTAAATCCCTTTGCGAGCAATTTTATTATTAAAGGCGAAGAAATCCAAGCTAATACAGAAAGAATTAATGAAAAGAAAAAAATTATATTAATTATATTATTTGTATGATTAATTTTACCGTCTTTACCTTCCTTATATTCAATTTCTGCCAAAACAGGTACAAATGTAGTACTAATAGCAGTGCTCATAAGGTTTGTTATTAAACTAGTTGCTGTAATGGCAACAAAAAATGTATCTGTTTCTACTCCAGAGCCAAATTTTGCTGCAATAAAAATTTCTCTAATAAACCCTAGGAATTTACTTCCTAGGGTTAATATGATAATTATAATTGCTGATTTTGCTGCTTTTTCTGATGTTGACATATTATCGCACCTAAGAACTATTAAGTTTTTATGTTTAATTAATTCTTATTGTATAAATAATTCTTTATCCTTACTAATACTTATATAAATAGATATCATAAAATTATTAATATACTAGATTTATAATATTAATTAGTGTTGTTTATGAGATTTAGTATTATGATAAATTTAATCTACAATAAATCAAAAACAAAATTAAATATTAGAGCTATAGCCATCAGGATTATTTTTTTGCCATCTCCAAGCATCTCTGCACATGTCTTCAAGATTTTTTTCTGCTTTCCAATTTAATTCTTTAAAAGCTTTTGTAGGATCAGCAAAACATATAGAAACATCACCTGGTCTTTTTTTAGTAATTACATAAGGTATTTTTATTCCTGTAACCTTCTCAAAAGTTTTAACTACATCAAGCACACTATATCCTTTACCAGTTCCAAGATTATATATTTCTACTCCTTTTATTTCAAATAGCTTTTCTAATGCTTTTAAATGACCTTTTGCTAAATCTACAACATGAATATAATCTCTAATACCAGTTCCATCATGTGTTGGGTAATCATCCCCATATATATAAAGTTTGTCTCTTTTCCCAACAGCAACCTGAGTTATATAAGGCATAAGATTATTAGGAATCCCATTTGAATCTTCGCCAATCAGCCCACTTTCATGAGCTCCAATAGGATTAAAATATCTCAATATAACTACACTCCATTCTTTATCAGAAACACATATATCTTTTAATATTTTTTCTATCATTAACTTTGACCAACCATATGGATTAGTTGCACTAAGAGGTAAATCTTCTGTTAATGGAGATTCATTATTTAATCCATATACTGTTGCAGAAGAGTTAAATACAATTTTTTTACATTATATTTTTTCATTACATCACATAGTACAAGAGTACCTGTAATATTATTATAATAATATTTAATAGGTTGTTTAATAGATTCACATACTGATTTAAAGCCTGCAAAATGTATTATTGTTTCAATATCATTCTCCTCAAAAACTTTTTCAAGTTCTTCTCTATTTAATATATCAACATTATAAAACTTAAATGTCTTTCCAGTTATTTCTTGCACTCGCCTTAAAGACAAAGGTTTACTATTGGAAAAATTATCAACTACTATAATATCGTATCCTGCATTCAATAACTCTACACAGGTATGGCTCCCAATATAACCTGCTCCTCCAGTAATTAAGATAGGCACAGTAATCACTCCAGACTTTAAAAATTAAATCTTTTTTATATATCCTTTAATAATATTTTTGACTTTATCAAACATATCTCTTACTTCCTCGACTTTAAATAAATAACATAATACTCCATATACTATAACTGCTATGCCAACTGCAACTAATAATGATATTAAATTATATAACTTTGATACTCCAAGCAATCCATACAATCCATGATAAGTAAAATATGCTACTACTCCCATAACAACAGAAGCTAGTCCTGATTTAATAAATGTAGTTATATAACTTTTAGTACCTAATGAACCAATTTTCTTTTTTAGTCCATAAAACATTAATATAGTTGCAATAGTAGTAGCTGTACTAGTAGCCAAAGCAAGTCCTGTATGAGCCATAAATTTAACTAATATAAGATTTAAAATTATATTTAATCCTACAGATATAGCTCCATTTATCATCGGAGTTTTAGTATCTTGTAGTGAATAATATACTCTAGTAATTAAGAGTCTTAAAGCCATAGCAACAAGACCCACTGAATAAAATATTAAAGCCCGTGATGTCATTATAGTAGCAGTAGCATCAAATCCTCCTCGTTGAAAAGCTATTTCTACAATAGGTTTAGCAAGTACAATAAGCCCTACTGTTGCAGGAATGGTAATTAGTAGTATAAAATTAACACCATATCCCATTGCCTCTTTTAAACCAGGAATATTTTTATTATTTACTTCTTTAGATAGTATTGGAAATATTACTGTTGTAATAGCCGATATAAATACACCTAGTATAAGACCATTTAACTTATAAGCATAATTTAATGTCGATATGCTACCTGATGTTAACGATGATGCTAAAGTTTTATCTACGATAACATTTAAATCATTTATAGCTAC
>ENA-OWPA01001907-OWPA01001907.1-bioreactor-metagenome-genome-assembly--contig:-NODE-1907-length-11682-cov-4.343903_pt1 | contig 11682 bp, 13 predicted proteins | sample MGYA00238139_ERZ651803 | MGnify/ENA primary metagenome ERZ651803 (study PRJEB26909, sample SAMN07631231) | bioreactor metagenome | isolation source: Switchgrass digestor | place: USA: Dartmouth...
TGGCGAACCGCCGGATGCGGACCCGCATGTCCGGTGGTGTGAGCGGACGGGGGCTAGCCGCCCCCTCCTACTCGATTTATTTCTTTTGGTCTGCCGCTGCCTTTTCTGCATCGGGCACCACGTAAGGCCAGCTCTGCCGGCCAGGCGAAAATGCTTCCGCCACCTTTGGCGCCGCAGGCCATACCCGGGCCAATACGGCCAGAAGTTGGGCGAGATTCCCGCTCACAGTAATCGTACCCCTGCTCTCGCCGGGCATGCCGGCAATGCAGTCGGCGTCGACCCGCACTTCCATGCCGTCCAGGATTCCTTCTGCATGCACCCGGGTTTCCAAGAGGTTGGCCGGTATTTCAGTTACTTTCATTTTGCGGTGTTTACATGCCTTCAGCAGGTCGGCTTTCCCCTCGATCAACTGGACCCTCCTCTGCTGACAGTAATGCTCTTTAGCGTCTCATTATAGCGGGGCGCTGCGCCACATAACCGCGCACCGCGTGCTGGAACCTTCTTCCATCTGCATACTGCCCACCTGTGCGGTGAAGAATGCACAAGGTCTGACAGCGCTGCACGGAAGGGGGTGAGATGCCTATGAGGGTTCTGGCTTTCCTCACCCTTCTCCTGCTTCTCACAGGGTGCGGCAGCACGCCTTCCGGCCTGCGCATCGCCGGCTCCACCTCTGTGCAGCCTGTGGCGGAGCGGCTGGCTGAGGGCTACCGGCGGGCAGGGGGCAGCCGCGTTATCGTGCAGGGAGGCGGCTCCACCGCCGGCGTGCAGGCGGTGCTTTCCGGCATTGCTGCCATGGGAGCCATCTCTCGCAGCCTGACGCCGGAGGAGTCTGAACAGGGCCTGGTGTCGCATACCATTGGGTATGACGTGCTCACCGTGGTGGTCCATCCGGAAAACCCCCTGGCGCAGCGGGGCCTTACCCTGGCAGAGCTCCGCGCCATCTTCCGGGGCGACGTGACGGATTGGGTACAGCTGGGCGGGCGCCCGGGGCCCATCCACCTGGTAACCCGCGAGGCGGGTTCAGGCTCCCGGGAAGCCTTCCGGAGCCTGGTGGGACCGGTCAGCCCCCGGGCTATCGTGCAGAACAGCGCCGGGGGCATCCGTGCTGCGGTGATGGGCAATCCCCAGGCCATCGGCTACGTCAGCCTGGGAGTGGCCCGGATGGGGGGCGTTGCTGCTCTGGCGGTGGACGGGCACCGGCCCGGCGAGGTCGGATACCCGCTGGTCCGGCCGCTGAGCCTGGTTACGCTGGGGCAGCCCCGGGGCGAGGCGGCGGCCTTTCTGCGCTACATACGGAGTCCGGAGGCCCGCCAGGTGCTGGCAGAGGAGGGACTGGTTCCTGGGTGACTGACCTGTGGGGCAGGCTCAGGCGTGAGGCGGCGGTTCGGGCGGTCTTGCTGCTCTGCGCCCTGGGGGCGTCGGCGGCGGTCCTTCTGATCGCCTTCTTCGTAGTTGCGGAAGGGTGGCCCGCACTGGGGGCCCTGCCGGGAGCCCGCTGGGATCCGGAGGAAGGGCATTTCGGTGTACAGGCCATGGTATGGGGCTCCCTGGCTGTAACCGGCGGTGCCCTGCTGCTGGCGGTGCCTGCGGGGGTGGGCATGGCCCTCTTTCTGACAGAGGTGGCGCCGCCCTCCCTGGCGCTTGTCGTGCGGCCCCTGCTGCAGTCGCTGGCCGGCGTGCCCAGTGTGGTCTACGGCTTTGTGGGGCTGCAGGTGCTGGTGCCGGCCATCCGGCGCGCCCTGGGCGGGCCCGGCTTCAGCGTGCTGGCCGGCGCCTGCGTCCTCGCTGTGATGATTCTGCCTACCATCGCAGCCATCGCAGAGGATGCCCTTCGGGCGGTGCCGGTGGCCTACCGGGAGGGTGCCGTGGCCCTGGGGGCCACACAGTGGCAGGTGGTGAGGCGGATTCTGCTGCCGGCGGCCCGCAGTGGGTTGATCACCGCCGTGGTGCTGGGGCTCGGACGGGCGCTGGGCGAGACCATGGCGGTGATGATGGTGACGGGGAACGTGGCCGCACCGCCTGGGTCGATTCTGGATCCGGTGCGCACGCTCACCGGCAACATCGCCATGGAGATGGGGTATGCCGTGGGCCGGCACCGGGAGGCGCTCTTTGCTTCAGGCGCCCTGCTGCTCGCCATGGTGATGGCCTTAAACGCCGCTGCCAGGAGGGTAGGACGATGAAGCCTGTGCTTTGGGCCCTGGCCACCCTGACGGTGGGGCTGCTGGCCGGGCTGCTGGGGCTCCTGGTGCTGCGGGGCGCCGGCGACCTTTCCTGGGGGTTCCTGCTGGGCATGCCGGCGGCGGCCGGACGAGCCGGGGGCATCTGGCCGGTGCTGGTCAGCACAGCCCTCTTGGTGGGCGGCGCTCTGCTGGCGGTGCTGCCTTTGGGGGTGGGGACAGCCCTCTACCTGGCTGAGTATGCCCAGGATGGGCGACTGGTGCGGCTGATCCGCACGCTGATTGAAGCCCTGGCGGGGGTGCCCAGCATCCTGTTTGGCCTCTTCGGCTTCAGCCTGTTTGTGGTCCGGCTGGGATGGGGCTGGTCCCTGGCGGCCGGCAGCCTGACGCTGGCGCTGATGCTTCTGCCCACGGTGATCCGCACCGCTGAGGAGGCTGTGCTGGCGGTGCCCCGGGATCTGCGGGAGGGGGCCCTGGCCCTGGGGGCCACCCGCTGGGAGACCCTCCGGCGGGTGGTGATCAGGGAGGCGGCTCCCGGCATTCTGACCGGCGCTGTACTGGCCCTCGGCCGCGCGTTAGGTGAGACCGCCGCAGTTCTGCTTACTGCCGGCAGCGACCTGGGGCTGCCGGCATCGCCGCTGGATCCCGGCCGGAGCCTTTCGGTACACCTTTACATCCTGGCCACCGAAGGGCTCTCCGAGGGACGGGCCTACGCCAGCGCCCTGGCTCTGGTCACCGCGGTGCTGGCCGTCAACCTGACGGCAAATCTGGCCCTGGAGAGGTGGCGGCGCCCATGAAGGAGAGCCGGCCGAAGCTGGAGACGGTGGACCTGCACGTCCACTACGGGGGAACCCACGCCCTGAAGGGGGTGAGCCTGAAGGTGCCGGACCGCTCCGTCACGGCGCTGATCGGCCCTTCTGGCTGCGGCAAATCGACCTTTCTCAGGGCGCTCAATCGCATGCACGACCTGGTACCGGCTGCCCGGGTGCGGGGGCGCATCCTGCTGGATGGGCGAGACGTGCGCCGGTTGGCACCTGAGGAACTGCGCCGCCGGGTCGGCATGGTCTTTCAGCGGCCCAATCCCTTTCCCATGTCCATCTACGAGAACGTCGCCTTCGGCCCTTCACTATTCGGCGCCGCAGGGGCGGAACTGGATGCTCTGGTGCAGCAGAGCCTGGAGCGGGCAGCACTCTGGGAGGAGGTAAAGGGCAGACTCCACCGCGATGCCAGAGGGCTGTCCGGCGGGCAGCAGCAGCGGCTCTGCATCGCCCGGGCCCTGGCCATGGCGCCGGAGGTGCTGCTCATGGATGAGCCGTGCTCCGCCCTGGACCCCGGCGCCACCCAGGCTGTGGAGGCTCTGGTCCGGATGCTCCGGCAGGAGATGGCCATTGTGATCGTGACCCACAGCATGGGGCAGGCCCGGCGTGTGGCCGACCAGGTGGCCTTCTTTCAAGGGGGCCGCCTGGTGGAGGTGGGGGCGGCTGCGCAGGTGCTGGAGACGCCTGCGCGTCCAGAGACTGCTGCCTTCTTAGCGGCGGAATAGGAAGGCGGGAGCGCCTGCTTTTGGGGCGCTCCCGCCTTCCCTCTGTTGGGAGAACACGGATGCGGAGCAAAATGTGTGACTTGCAAGACGCCTATGTTAGAAAAACTGACATAGAGTTGACAAAAAAGAGCCTCCGCGCGTATAGTGTCACCAAGTGAAGCACCTGTTAGTGAATCTAACAGGGTGGGACGTACACGGGGAGGAGGCGATCCGTATGCGGGAAGATTCAGCAGCGATGCCGGTTTACTCCATGGGTGTGGCAGAGCGTTTGACTGGTCTTACCGCCCGGCAGATTCGGTATTGGGAGCAGCAGGGGCTGCTCAAACCAAGCCGCACACCTGGCCGGCACCGGATGTACTCAGAAGCGGATATTCTCCGGCTCAAAGAGGTAAAGCGCCTCCTTGCCGAGGGGATGACCCTCGACCGGGTGAAGGTCTACCTGGCCAACCGTGAGAAGGGGGAGACCCGGAAACAGGGGAACTTCGGTCCCTCCAGAATGGTCGAGCGAATCCCAACCCGTGTGGGCTCGCTCTACGGCGGGGCGAACCGGGCCGATTTGGAGCGGCTGATTGATCGCAGATTGGGGAAATAGGGAAGGGGAGCGTAGGCGATGACGCCAAGGGAAGTACTGGAACTGATCCGTGAAAAAGGCATCAAGATGATCGACGTGAAGTTCGTGGATCTACCCGGAGTTATGCACCATCTTACGGTGCCCGCCGCTGTGATCGATGAGGGGGTTCTTCTCGAAGGCCTGCCTTTTGACGGGTCGTCCATCCGTGGCTTCCGCGGCATCGCTGAGTCTGATATGGTTCTGCTCCCTGATTTGGATACGGTTGTTGTGGACCCCTTTGTAGAAGGTCCCACTCTTACCATGTTCGTCGACGTGAAGCAGCCCGGCCTCAGGGAGTACGAGCGTGACCCCCGCAGTGTGGCCCGGAGGGCGGAAGCCTACCTCCGGAGCACTGGCATCGCCGATGTCTCTTACTGGGGCCCCGAGCTGGAGTTCTTCATGTTCGACAACGTGCGGTTCCAGACAAGTCCAGACGCATCCTTCTACTTCATTGAATCGGGCGAAGCCCACTGGAATGTCGGCCGGGGCGACACCCCCAACAGCGGGTACAAGGTGAAGTACCAGCAGGGCTATTTCCGGGCGCTGCCCATCGACGACCAGACCAACATCCGCACGGCCATGTCCCTGCAGCTGCAGGAGATGGGCTTCGTGATTGAGCGGCACCACCACGAGGTGGCCTCTGCCGGCCAGAACGAGATCGACTTCCGCTTCGCCAGCCTCACAGAAGCGGCGGATAAGGCAGCGCTCTACAAGTACGTGGTCAAGAACGTGGCCCGTGCTTATGGCAAGACCGTCACCTTCATGCCGAAACCCCTCTGGAAGAACTCCGGCTCCGGCATGCACTGCAACCAGTCGCTGGCGAAGGATGGGCGCAACCTTTTCTACGAGGAAGGCGGCTACGCCAACCTGAGCCAGCTGGCGCTCTGGTATATCGGCGGCCTCCTTACCCACGCACCGGCGCTGCTCGCCATCACCAACCCCTCCACCAACAGCTACAAGCGGCTGGTGCCGGGCTACGAAGCGCCGGTGAACCTGGTCTTCTCCAAGTCGAACCGTTCGGCAGCCATTCGGGTGCCTGCGAACTTCTCCTCAGCCAAGACGACCCGGATCGAGTTCCGGACCCCGGACCCCACGGCCAACCCGTACCTCGCCTTCGCGGCGCAGCTCATGGCCGGCCTCGACGGCATTCGCCGGCGGATCGATCCCATCGCCGCCGGGTTTGGCCCCATGGACCAGGACGTCTACCACCTCTCCGCAGCGGAAAAGGCCAAGATCAAGTCTGTGCCTGGCTCGCTGCGGGAGGCAGTGGAGGCCCTGAAAGCGGATCACCAGTTCCTCCTGGAGGGCGGGGTCTTCACGGAGGATCTCCTGGAGGCATGGATTGCCCTGAAGGAAGAGGAGATTGCGGCGCTGGAGACTCGTCCCCAGCCCGTGGAGTTTGAAATGTATTTTGACAACTAACACCCTCGGTTACAGCGTCGCCTCTTTGCCCCTGCAGGTGTTCTGCAGGGGCGCTTTTTTGGGCAGAACCGGGTGCGCTGCTGAAAACTGACAGTCACGAAAGGGCCGCGGGCAGCTGACCTACCAAGGAAACGGAACAGGACGGAGCGAATACTCTTTGTACCATAATACAGACGACAGTTGGGTACACCGCTGTGTGCCTGGAGATAGAGTGCGGAGGTGATGGGCTTGCGGCTTGGTTTCGGCCTTCAGATGCAGCAGACCCAGCGCCTGATTATGACGCCGGAATTACGGCAGGCCATTGCCGTTCTTCAATTGCCTGTGGCAGAACTGAGCAGCTTTATTGAGCAGGAGCTGCTTGAGAATCCATGCCTGGAGGCGGAGGCCCGGGAAGAAGAGCCCGGAGCCGATCCAGATCCCAGGCAGCTGCTGGAGTACCTGGGGCCTGTGGGCGGGAACCAGGGGGCCGCACCCGACGGGGAAGAAGAATTGGGCTTTGAAGCGTTTACCGCTAAGGCGCCTACGCTGCAGGAGCACCTGATGGGCCAGCTCGCCCTGCTGAAGCTGGACCCGCCCCTGCGCCGGATTGGCGCCTACCTGATCAACTGCCTGGACGACAACGGATACCTGACTGCCTCCACAACCGAGATAGCTCAGGACCTGCGGGTCTCTCCTGAGCAGGTGCTGGCTGCACTGGAAGTGGTGCAGAGCCTTGACCCGGTGGGCGTGGGAGCACGCTCCCTGGTGGAGTGTCTTTCTCTGCAGTGGGCCGCGGTGGACAACGGCAACCCGCTGGTGCCCGTGCTCATCGAGAAGTACCTGGACGCGTTGGGAGAGGGCCGCATCATTCGGATTGCGGAGGAACTGGGGATAACGCCGGCGGAGGTGCAGGAAGCGGCTGACCTGATCCGCACCCTGGACCCCAAGCCTGGCCGCAAGTTTGGCGGGGGTGACGAAGCGCACTACGTAGTGCCGGATGTTACGGTAGAGCGTGTCGGACAGGAGTACGTCATTCTGATCAACGAGGGGCCGCTGCCCCGGCTGCGGGTAAGCAGCCAGTACCGGCAGCTGCTGGCCGCACAGGGGGATGCCGAGGCCCGGCGTTTCGTAGAGCAGAAGATCCACTCGGCCATGTGGCTGATCAAGGCCATCGAGCAGCGGCGCCGGACGCTTTACGAAGTGACGGCAGCCATCGTCCGGCTGCAGCGCGATTTCTTCGAAAAGGGGATTCGGTGGCTCAAGCCCCTTACCCTGCGGGAAGTGGCTGAAGAGGTGGGTGTCCACGAGAGCACGGTGAGCCGGGCCACCTCCGGGAAGTATGTGCAGACGCCCCAGGGCCTCTATGAACTGAAGTTCTTCTTCTCCAGTGGCGTGGATGGGGTCCGGGGTGAAGGACGTGCAGCCCAGAGCGTAAAGCAGTTGATCGCGGACATGATCCGGAACGAGGATCCCGCAGCGCCGCTGTCTGATCAGGCACTGGCCAACCTCCTCCAGGAGCAGGGGATTGCCATCTCACGCCGAACCGTGGCCAAATACCGGGAAGAGGCTGGGCTGCCCAGTTCCAGCAAGCGGCGCCGGTACGTCTGAGCCGTCCGCAGCCTTCTGCTCACAAAGCAAACCGCCGGAACCGGAGAGGGTCCCGGCGGTTTGGCGCGCAGATGGACGGATTATGACCGGGCGGGGCTGGGCGGGAGGAGCTGCACCTTGTACAGCTTGCTGAGGATCTCCAAAAAGCCGCGGGAGATGCCGCTCCAGATCTTTCCTTTCCGGTAGATCAGAATGGTGTGGCGCACCAGATGGCTTGCCCCTGCCACCGGCACAGCCACTAGGGCGCGAGTACGCAGTTCCCCTTCCACGGTGCCCTGGGGCAGCATGGCAAGGCCCAGTCCGCACATCACCATGCGTTTGGCCGCTTCGATGCTGTCAAGATCCATGGTGATATGGGGCACGAGCCCAGCGGCCGCCCAGAACTGCTCCACCAGGGCCCAGTAGCCTGAGGAGCGATCTGACGTAATGAAGGGTTCGTTGGCAAGCTGTTCCGGCGTCACCTCGGACTTGGAGGCCAGGGGATGGCCCGGGTGGACCACCAGCAGGATCGGTTCCGAGTAGAGCGGGACTGCTTCAATCTCATGATGGCTGTTCAGCGGCGAGTGAACCAGCCCGAGGTGGACCGTATCATCAAGCACCAGCTGCTGGATCTGCTGAGAGCGCCCGGTTCGGACCGCCACCTCCACACCCGGGTGGGCGGCTTTATACTTTGCGAGAATATCTGGCAGGGTGTAGGTGCTGGTAGTCAGGGCGCAGCCCACCGAGAGGGTTCCCCCTGTTGCTGCTTCCAGGTCTGCCACAGCCTGACGTGCTTTCCGGATGTCCTGCAGCACCTTTTCCGCATGGGGCAGCAGCACCCGGCCGGCATCGGTAAGCCGGACGCCCCGGGGCTTCCGTTCAAACAGCTGTTGGCCGAGTTCCTTTTCCAGTGCTTGAATGCGGGCCGTGACGGAAGGTTGGGTCAGGTAGAGCCGCTCAGCTGCCCGGTTGAAACTGCCGGTCTGGGCGATCCACCAAAATGCTTCCAGCTCTTGAATATCTATAAGAATGACCCCCTTCCAAACCGACTGTCCATGCGTGATCCAGATAGAAATAAAACCCATATATCACGATGCCAGTCGGGATTATTATATTCGATGAATGCGTGAATTTCACCTCCTTTTTGTACCTTAACCCGAAACCGGCATGACCCAGATTGTGGGGATGCCCGCGGCCTTTGGGGAACGCGGGGCGTGGCCCGCACCGCCCAGCGGCGGAACTGGTATAATCCTCGGTATGCGGCTATGGCGGTGCAGGGATTATCGGTTTATACGGACCGTACGAAGTACCTACTCTGCCACATCAAACGGAGAGGGTCGAACGATACTATGGACCTGGAGGGATTCGACTGAGCGTGTGGTAGATTCTTCTGTAGGGGATCTTTACAAAGTTTGGCGGCAATGTTTACCGACGGGGCATGCCCTTCTCGAAGGGCCCCTGTGTTGATGAGAAAGGTGGACGGATCCATGGCTTTGATGACCGTGCGCGACATCGATGTGAAGGGCAAGCGCGTCCTGGTACGGGTCGATTTCAACGTGCCGCTGGCGGATGGTAAGATCACGGACGACACCCGCATTCGGGCTGCGCTCCCCACCATCCAGTACCTGGCGGCAGAGGGTGCGATAACCGTCTTGATGTCCCATCTTGGCCGGCCCAAGGGGAAGCGGCAGGAGCAGTATTCCCTGGCGCCGGTGGCGGCGCGGCTCGAGCAGCTGCTGGACCGGAAGATCGACTTCGCTTCTGACTGTATTGGCGAAGCTGTAGAGAAGTTGGTCAGCAGCCAGAAGCCTGGCGGCATCGTGCTGCTGGAGAACCTCCGGTTCTACGCAGAGGAGGAAAAGAACGATCCTGCGTTTGCCCGGGCTCTGGCAAAGCTGGGCGACGTGTACGTCAACGACGCGTTCGGCACAGCCCACCGGGCCCACGCCAGCACCAGGGGTGTGGCAGACTACCTGCCGGTGCGGGTGGCCGGTTTCCTGATGCAGAAGGAAGTCGACACCATGGGCAAGGCCCTGGCTGCTCCCGACCGTCCCTTTGTCGCCATTATCGGCGGTGCCAAGGTTTCCGACAAGATTACCGTGATCGAGAACCTGCTGCCCAAGGTGGACCATCTGATCATCGGCGGCGGCATGGCCAACACCTTCCTGCGGGCCAAGGGGTACGCCACTGGCAGCTCCCTGGTGGAGGAGGAGAAGGTGGACGTGGCTCGGGACCTACTCAGGAAGGGCGGCGACAAGATCCTCCTGCCCACCGATCTGGTGGTGGCCAAAGAGTTTAAGGCGGACGCGGACCACAAGGTGGTCAAGGCCGATGCCGTGGAGGACGGTTGGATGGCCCTCGATATCGGTCCGGACACTGCCCGGGCCTTCGGTGCGATCATCAAAGAAGCCATGACGGTGGTCTGGAACGGTCCCATGGGCGTCTTCGAGATGCCGGCCTTCGCACGGGGCACCTTTGCGGTGGCCCAGGCCATGGCAGACTGTGAAGGGCTCACCATCGTGGGCGGCGGCGACTCGGTGGCCGCTGTGGAGCAGGCCGGCCTTGCTGATAAGATGAGCCACGTCAGCACCGGCGGCGGCGCCTCTCTGGAGTTCTTGGAAGGGCGCGAGCTGCCTGGCGTTGCGTGCCTTGCTACGAAGGGCTAATGGGGCTCTGGGGGAGGCTTTTTGGACGGCGGGGGAATGACCCCCCTGCAGAAGGACAGATGCGGGGTGCGGCGACCCCGGAAGAGGCGATAAGCCGGTACTTTGCAGCGGTGGTCGCACACGATCTGGAAGGCATTCTGGCCACTCTGTGCCCGCAGCGGGCCCGTCTATACAGCGATCCCCGTACCATGGACAAGCAGCGCAAATCTGTGGCTGGAGTGGAACTGCTGGCGGCGGAACCGGTGGACGATCCGGTGCCGCTGCCCAGTTTTGCGTCGCAGTATCCGCATCAGGTGACGATGCGAGTGGAGTACGACATGCAGTTGGTTCCTCCTGAAGCGCGCCGAGATCCTACGCTCCGGGAGGGAAGGCAGTGGTCCTACTTCATCCTTGTCAGCGAAGGGCCGGGAAAGCCCTGGCTTATAGCCGACTGGGGCCAGTAACCGCCTCCGGACTGGACTTTGCAAAGGAGGAGTATCGATGCGTACACCGGTTATTGCAGCCAACTGGAAAATGCACAAGACGATTTCGGAGTCGGCTCGGTTTGTCGAAGAGTTCTTGCCAAAGGTGGAAAGCCTCCGCGGCGTGGAGATCATCATCTGCCCGCCCTTTACAGCTCTGGCCCGGACGGCGGCGGCGCTGGCAGGCAGTCGGGTAGACCTGGGTGCTCAGAACATGTACAAGGAAGAGAAGGGGGCCTTTACCGGCGAGGTGTCCGGCCCCATGCTGAAGGATATCGGCTGCACCTACGTCATTCTCGGCCACTCGGAGCGCCGCCACATCTTTGGTGAGAGCGACGAGTTGGTGGGCGAGAAGGTCCGGGCGGCCTTTGGCTACGGCCTGACGCCCATCCTCTGCGTGGGTGAAACGCTGGAGGAGCGGGAAGCGGGCCAGACGGATGCCGTCAACGAGCGGCAGCTGGTCGCCGGCACTACTGGACTGACGGCGGAGCAGGTCAGCCGGATCATCATCGCTTACGAACCGGTGTGGGCCATCGGCACCGGAAAGAACTGCAATCCTGCCGATGCCCAGGCCACCATCGCAGCCATCCGGCAGGTGGTAGCCCGTAAGTTCGGCGACGAGGCCGCAGCAGCTGTGCGCATCCAGTACGGCGGCAGCGTAAAGCCGGGCAACATCAGCGAATATATGGCGCAGCCCGACATCGACGGCGCCCTGGTGGGCGGGGCCAGCCTGGATCCCACCAGCTTTGCTGCCATCTGCGCTGGGGGTGCTCGATAGGTCAAACAGCCTGCCCGATGGGCATCATTGACAGAGAGTACCCCGTAGGGTACTCTTTGCCCTGAGGGGGTGATGGCCACGAACCTGAAGGAGACAAACCCCGCACTCTACGAGGACCTTATCCGCCGGATGCGGCGGATTGAGGGTCAGGCTCGGGGCATTCAGCGCATGCTGGAGGAAGGCGACGACTGCGAGCAGGTGCTGATCCAGCTGGGCGCCATGAAGGCAGCCATCCAGCGCGTGGGCATGAAGGTGGTGGCCTGCACCTTGGGCCAGCGGGTCGTCGAAGCGGTGAAAACCGGCGCCCCCACAGAAGATGCAGTGGACGAAGCGATGGAGGCCTTTTTGAAGCTGGGGTAAAAACACAGGGCGGTTGCCCGCTCCGGGCAACCGCCATCCTATGGGCTCTTGACCTCAGCTGACGCCCAGCTTTGTCAGCGCTTCATCCAGGATCCGCCA
>ENA-OWPA01001910-OWPA01001910.1-bioreactor-metagenome-genome-assembly--contig:-NODE-1910-length-11671-cov-3.039848_pt1 | contig 11671 bp, 14 predicted proteins | sample MGYA00238139_ERZ651803 | MGnify/ENA primary metagenome ERZ651803 (study PRJEB26909, sample SAMN07631231) | bioreactor metagenome | isolation source: Switchgrass digestor | place: USA: Dartmouth...
GTTTTTTATAGATAATTTTGCTTTAAACAAGCATTATATCCTCTTCTTTACGGTCATAATGATCTCTTTATATTTCGATAAGCAATTGATCATGATTTTCAGTGGTATTCTCAGCGCTTATATCATTGCTTTATTTATAGGAACCCCGGAAAACTTTTTAGGTCCGGAACACAATATACCTTTATTCATTACCGTTTTTGCCGTCTTCTGCGGCGCTTTGGCCTCTTTATATTTCCTTACCAAAGCCGGCAGCACACTGATCAGCCAATCCACCCAGAAGAAAGAGGAAGCGGACAAGCTTGTGGAGCAATTATCCGCATTGCTGCAGACTGTCAATGCCGGCGCGGTAAAATTGAACCAAAGTGTGGAAGATGTAAACCAGAACATGGATAGAATTTCTTCAGACAGCCAAGCTATAGTGACAGCAGCTGAACAGATGGCCGCTGCCATTAGCAGTGAAGCCCAAAGCATTACCCAGATCAATGATGTCGTAACCTCCTCTTTACATAACATGGAGAACACCGCTGCCGTATCCCAAGAGGTGGCAGCCAATTCCCAACAAATGAACCTGGACATTCAGGAAAACTGGAATAAAGTAAGGCAAATTACCACCCATATGAGCACCTTAAAAGATTCCATCCAGATAACCACAACGACCGTTGATGATTTGCAGGAAAATCTTCAAAAGGTAAACTCCTTATTGTTGGGCATTAAGGATATCGCTGAGCAAACCAATCTTCTAGCCCTGAACGCAGCTATTGAAGCCGCCCGGGCCGGAGAACAAGGCCGGGGATTTGCCATCGTAGCCGAGGAAGTTCGCAAACTGGCTGAGCAAAGCAACGATATAGCTTCCCGGATTACAGAAGTAACTTATCAGCTTTTTGAAAAATCTCAAGCTGCCCAGGAAAAATCCCATGCAGGGAACCAAGCAGTGGAAGAAGGACAGGTCCTTTTGGATGAGATTTCCCAATCCTTTACTTCCATGAAAGAAACATTTGCCGATATTAATGAGCAGTTGCAAAGAAATATGGATACCATCGAGCAGACAACTGCTGAATTCCATAAGATCAGTGAGCAAATTGAACTGGCTGTAAGCACCACAGAAGAAAATTCCGCAACTACCGAAGAAATCGTCTCTACCTTAACCACGGAGAATGAAATAATCAATAAGATTACCCAAGAAATGCAGCAGTTAAAGCAGCTGAGCCAAGAGTTATTAGCTATGTGTCGGAGAGCAGCCGAAAAACCCAATCCATAAAGAAGCTGAAAATAAAGGAGCTGAAACGCCAATCTCCCTCATGCTTGTCCCAGAATGCCCAGCGCTGGGCATTCTGGGACAAGTTGTATTGTCCGACCTTGCATTTCCTTCCAGATAAGGTATAATTAGAAATAGGTGGAAATTAAAAAGTCGCCGTGACCTGAAAGTGCGGCAACACCTTCAGGCACGCGCAGGTGAGAACGGCACCTACACGTAACAGACTGTCCACGACGACATTCTTATTATACAATGCTGCCCGTTTATGCACAAGCAAGAGGCCCTGTAAACGCTTCAAGGGTATTAACTCATCAGTTAAGAGCCTTAAGCTTAATGAACGGTTTTCTTGCGTACTGTTTACGCAATCATGTAGTAATAATAAGAAAATGGTCAAGGACTTTGTCTGTGTGCGACTTTCATGCAGTAAGATTATTAGCCTTTTTAGTAAATGATCGCAGCTAAGCGCATGTGTAGGTTGATCAATTACCTCGCATGCGCTTTTTAATTTCCCCTACAATAGCCAGAGGCAGGGGCTAAGATTAAGCCCTTGCCACAGCTTGAATAGGGGGTATAGATTAAGATGCCGGATTACAAGAAAATGTATTTTCAACTGGCAGCCAGAGTAACTGATGCTGTAGAGCTCCTCTTAAAGGCTCAGCAGGAGGGGGAAGCTCAATTTATGGCAGAAGAAGGATTAGCGGAAATCAAAGCTTTTCCTGGAAAGGAGAAAAACGATAGTCCTAAAGATGAATAGATGAATCAGGGAATAGAAATAGAAAAGGAAGCCAATCCGTATCCTGTAGGATGAGATAATGGCTTCCTTTTTTGTATGCAAGTCTATTGCTCCGTCTCACAATTAATGTCTGTCGTACTATCTTTCCATGCTTGATATTTATTGAGGTCAGATCTTATTTGTTTTATCACGAGACCTATCAAGAAGGCATCATCGATTAAGCCGGCGCCGAGAATAAAATCCGGAATAACATCAATCGGTGAAACGAAATAAATTAAGGCTCCCAAAATAGCTATTATGGATCCGCCGGGTATTTCTTTATACTCGCCCTTCAACCAGTCCCGGATAAGTCCAAACATTAATTGCAGATCCACCCAGATCTTTTCCAGCGGTCCTTTTTCCGAGTCAGCTTTTTTGATAGCATCATTCAATAATTTCTTTGTTTTTTGGGAATCATCCATTATGGTTTTCGCTTTGTCTTTTGCTTTCTCAAAGAACACCTCTATTTTCTTTTTATCAAAATCAAAATGCCTGCTCATTTGCTTCCTCCTTGTCCCAGTGACTGATAAATAGGATAAACCCCTAGGATTAATGAACTTAACTATCGGATAGAATATAGTTTAGCATTTCTAAGGGAAAATTAATATATTCTTAAGAATTATTTAGTAATTTCTTTAGAACTAAAATCTATAATTCAGTTATAAGGTTCAGAAAACTGTGGCATTTTTGCAGCCAAAGAATTATAGATAAGTATAAAGGAATAAAGGATGCTGAAAGTGATGAAGATTGTGATCCAAAATCTCAGGTCTTTAAGCTTGATCTTGACCATACCTTTATTAAATATTTTTTACTTTTTGCTCAATAACCCACAGCGGGGAGCCTATAGCTTGGTGACAGATCTTGACCATTATATACCCTTTGTTAAAGAATTTATTATTCCTTACGTGATCTGGTATTTTTACATTTTCGGAACTTTAGTTTTCTTATGTCTTAAGGACAAAAAGGTTTATTACCGAACCATTTTAGCCATTGATATTGGTTTGCTCATTTGTTATGTTATATTCTTTGCCTTCCAAACCCATGTCCCCAGGCCGCTTCTTGTGGGAGACGATATTTTTACCAAACTGGTTGCCCTTATTTACAGCCATGACCAGCCATATAACGGTTTCCCCAGTATCCATGTCCTATTAAGCTTTTTAATGATTAAGGGGATAAACAAGTACCAGGAAAGAAATCTTTGGAATATGTCTATTGTCTACCTGATTGGGATTCTCATTATTCTCTCCACAGTTTTTGTGAAACAGCATGTGGTTTTAGATGTTCTGGCAGGCATAATAATAGGCAATGTGATTTTCGATCTTGTCTATTGCTTAGATATGGAGAAAACGAGAGCAATGCTGAAAAAACCTGCGTCAATGCTATTAGTTAGCAAGAAGGGAGAAATCTCTGTATTCATAGATAGGAAAAAAGAGTAAGTGATTAAGGCAAATTCCCTGCTTTTTGGAATTTGCCTTTTTAAAAATCTGCTATAATGATGATATTGAACAAAATATCCAAACCTACGGTGATCAAATACAAGTTGTTAATAATTAGAAGAGGATCGCGGATTTTGATAAGGAAGCAATATACTGGGAGAACGTGAAATGATGTTGGAGGAACAGTATGCAACCAGAGATTCTAGCCAGTTTAAAGAAAGACCCCCTGCGCAATTGCTCCGTGTTAGGTTTTTTTGAGAACTACCCTCTTGAAGAAGCCTATGGAATAGGAGATTCCTTTGTTTTACTTGGGGAGAGCGACCATTTATGGGCTTATATTTCCAGTGAAAGTCCCACTGAATTAAAAGAGCTCTTGGAAAAACACCGGATTAATACAAAGTACTTTTCTTCAGTTGAAGAATGGATGAAACCCATTGTGACGAAGAATGCTGAAGTTGAATGGGAATTAGCTTCTTTGCGCTTTATTCTGCCTGAAGCTCAGGAAATTGGGCCATTAAGGAAAGAAACCTGTAATTTGGATGAATCTTTTGTGGATTACATTTTTGAACATTCTAATTACCAAGCTTTCACTTCCACGGAATACATCAAAGAACGCCTTGAGAGAAGTATTTCTGCCGGAATCATGGAGGATGGGGTGCTTGTGGCTTGGGGTCTTACCCATGATGACAATGCCTTAGGTTTTCTCCATGTTTTGCCGGAGTACAGGAGAAAAGGCTATGGAGAAGCGATACTCAATTCCTTGATTAGGAAAAGAAGAGCAGAAAAGAAGCCTATATTTTTAAATGTGGAACCAACAAACCACAGCTCCTTGAACCTTGTTCAAAAAATGGGCTTTGTGCTTGATCGAAAGATCAGCTGGATTAAACTCAAGTAATACCATAGGCTCATTTAAAAGCTATTTATACGAGGTAATAGGCTATGGAAGTAAAATATAGAACTTGGTACAAAATACAAGGCATAAGTTGCATTAGTTATGCAGTTTTTATGATTCTATTGTACTGGATGATAATTGCTGATTTGTCCTATCCCTTCATTATCAGTATGGCCGTATTGGCCACAGTTTCCCTGATAACAACGATTGGTTCGGGCTTAGTTCGGGCCTTCATTGGACATAAATTGGGGCTAAAATCCACAAAAAAAGATTGGGTGCTGGTAGGTATAGCCTTAATACTTGTCCTTATATATTTTATAATCAAAGGAATTTAAGCTGCGTCTATTCCTTGAAATTTCGCATGGGCAAATTATAATGAGTTTAATGTAAAAAATTTAAGCGGGGGTTAAGGGTGAAGTTTTATCGCAAGAAGAAGACGATTGTTTTTCTGGTTTTTGTTATTCTGATCCTTGGCAGATTGTATTACGACAATAACACTGTTGGTATAACTCGCTATGAGATTAGCTCCTTAAAATTACCCGAGGAGTTTCATGGCTATAAAATTCTCCAGCTGTCAGACTTGCACAGCAAAGAGTTTGGTAAAGACAATCAAAGACTCCTTCAATTAATCGATAAGGAAAAGCCGGATATAATTGTAATGACAGGGGATATGGTTAGTTCCACTGATGATAGTTATGATGTCTTTTACACCTTAGTCGAAAAGCTGACCGCAAAATATCCTGTTTATTATATCGTGGGAAACCATGAGCAGATCTTACATGATTATAGGATAAACGAGTTTTTAGAAAATAACGGGGTTACAATCTTAGATAATGAAATGTTAACCCTGGAAAAGGGACAGGGGAAAGTTAATTTATATGGACTATGGTTCAATCTGAAATACTATAAAGACAACAGCAACCCGTATACCAAAGACATTTATTATGATTTAACCACAATGGCAGAGACCTTAGGGAGTCCCGACTCTGAGGAATACAACATCCTTTTAACTCATAATCCTCTGTATTTTCCTACATATGCCCAGTGGGGTGCAGATTTAACGCTAACCGGCCATGTTCACGGGGGATTGATCATCATTCCTTTCAAAGGTGGACTCCTTTCACCGGAGCGTGACTTTTTCCCGGAGTACTATGGAGGTATTTATTCTCTAGAAGAGAGCAAAATGATCGTCAATCGAGGGCTAGGCAACAGTTTCGCTTTTCGTTTCTTAAATCGTCCGGAAATATCAGTGGTTACTTTAATTAAAAATCAATAATTCTCATTTAGAAAAAGTCATTGATCAAATAATCAATGGCTTTTCAAGTCAATCCCAGTAATAGATATCAATAGCAGCAACAACTCTTCTTCAAAACTACCACCGAACTGGGACGACAACAAGGGGCAGATTGGCAGCAGGGATAGGGTTTACAACAAGAAATGGGCTTGCAACAAGGATTAGGTTTGCTACCGATAATATCAGAATCCGTTACCTCACTGTTGCAATCGCCGGCATTGCCACTGCGGCCATTACCGTTGGCAAACTGGGATTTAATATTGGCAGTTCGGCCTTTTATGGCAATTTGACCACCTTGGTTGGCATTGGAGCCAACATTCTTGTTGATTTGTCCTCCACCCTCGGCCCTTTGCTCAATATCTATACGGTTCGTAAAGTTGAAATTAAAACTTATTGAAAAGTGGGGTGAGGGATTTATAGGAGTTGAAGGACATAACTTCTTGATAATCTTGCAGGCTTTAGTTATACAGCATGCCATAAAATCGCCTCCTTGATACAACAGTATATGCTTGTATAAGGAGACAAGTCACGGCTTGGTCAAATTATTTTAGGCCTTTTTGAAAGAGCAGGCGCTTGTTAAGGTTGTACTGATGGACTTTGCCATAATACTCATCCAGTTCCAGCTCCACAGGTTTATCATGAAGGACACCTTCAATATAAGCGATATTATCCTCGATTAATGCTTTATCCACTAGGTAAGAATGGGAGGAAAGAAGGGTTTTAGCGGGAAAGGACTTAATAAATTCCAAGGTCCGAATATAGGTTTCCAAGTCAAAATAGTCCAGGTAGGGGATAGGCTTTTCCACCAAATCCCCAACGAACAAGCAGCTATCTCTTTCATCAAAACAAATAGAGGAATCAACGGTATGACCGGGCGCGTAAATAAAGTGGATATTCTCTTCCTCTAAGGATAATTTGTCCGTAAAAGTTAGATTGGGCAGTTTAAGACTAATCACACCTTTATGAAATTCCTTATGCTCTTTTAATTCGTATTCACCGATTTCCTGCAAACGTGTTCTAGCTGTTGTATGAGCGATGATCTTGGCATCAGGAAAGGCACAGTTACCCCAGACATGATCCCAATCAGTATGAGAGTTAAATAGAATTATTTCCTTGTTCCTGCCTAAAGCAGTAAGGTAGGCTTTGACTTCTTCCATGGATTCCGGGCCCAAATGAGTGTCACAGATTAGGCTATATTTATCGCCCAGGATTAAAAAGATTGACATATCATCTTCAAAGGTAAGGGCAAAACTCCTTGATCCCAACTGGTTGATGCGCATATTGACCTCCATATATAAAGTTTAAACTAATTATAACTTATGAGAGAAAGAAAGGAGAATAGAGGTTAGGCTAGAAAAATAATTTAGCCCTTTACTTAAAGAGCATGTGTGAACTTAAGCCCAAAGTGCTGTTTGTTGGGGAGGCCCCCGGGTATCACGGCTGTCGCTTAACCGGTATTCCTTTCACGAGTGAGTATATTATCATAAATGATAATTATATCTTCGGTGAGAATCGTGGGTTTCGGAAAACCACTGAAAGGCAGGGGATCCAACGAAAAACCGGACACCCTCCATGGCAGAAATTGACTTTGAACAAGAATTTCTAAAAGATGTTTTGGATATTTTTCCGGTTGAAATAACGGTGGCCATTGGCAAAAAGGCTGAGATCGCTTTAAATCAATTAGGACTGGATTGCAGGGTCATAAGACATCCGGCCCGGGGCGGTAAACGGGAGTTTGAAGCCGGCATCAGGGAACTTTTTAGGAAAGCATAATCTTTTTTTCGTATAGTTTTAAAATGAATTTTTAATCTATTCCTCTATATGCACAATTATCCAAGTAAGGCAACATCTTTGCATTTATTTATCAACTTACTCTCCGTTATACTAAATGACAAGCCCTCACAACTTGTCAGAGGAGAGGAGTTGTTTTGATGAAAAGAAAAATTATGGTTATCCTTAGCCTTTTATTAATGACTTTTTTCCTTAATGTTGAGGTAACCAATGCTGCTACCACATTGCTCAAAGAAGGCTCCAGAGGTTCGGAAGTGGTCACCTTGCAATCAAATTTAAAGGCCTTAGGTTATGAAGTCGGTGCGATGGACGGAATTTTTGGCGCAAAGACCAAAGCTGCTGTTCTGGTTTTTCAAAAGGCTTCCAAACTCCAAGTAGACGGAATTGTGGGACCGAAAACCCAACAAGCTTTGGCCGATGCTTTAAAAGGTAAAGACACTACTAATGGTGCCGCCAAAACCCAAAATATACTTGCTACAGCAAAAAGCTATACCGGTGTACCTTATTTATGGGGCGGTACCACACCGTCAGGCTTTGACTGTTCTGGATTTACTCAATATGTGTTCATGAAAAACGGTATTACTTTGCCTCGCACCAGCAGCCAACAGTATCAAGTTGGAGCCGCGGTAAGCTTTAACACATTGCAGCCAGGAGATTTAGTTTTCTTTAACTTCAATTCCGGCAGCGTGGTGAGTCACGTTGGTATCTACCTGGGTGATGGCCAATTTATCAGTGCCACTTCCAGCAAAGGTGTAATAGCTTATAGCTTTACCCCTTATTGGAAAAATGCCTACGTGGGTGCAAAGCGAGTTTATTAAGCTAAGATTTAAAAATATTAATTTATAAGAAAGGATTGCTTTGATGAGCAGTCCTTTCTTTAATTTGCGTAAAAAATTTTAATAAATAAGAAAAGCAAAAGGAAATTAGAATATATTTAAGGAATACTATTCAGGAAAAATAAAATAGTTTAAACTAATTAAGGGTACCTGAATTCTAGATTAGGAAAGGACCGATTTACATGTCAAAGCTTTTTGCTATCTATACCGTCGTAGATAATGAAGAAAAGTTTATCGGGCAGGCCTATTTGTCACAGCAGGATTTAGATGCTATTGAGCAAAGTTTTACTGACCAGTTAAATGGTGAGTATGCGATTACACTTACAGACGGGGATATAATCGATGTAAGCAAGATAGATTCCCTGGAAGAGATAGAGGTAGGAGAGGAGTAAACTCTAATATTTAAGAGTATTAAAGGAGTACATATTATGAAAAGAGGTATTTTCTGTTTAGTTGGCCTCTTAATTTCTTTGGCCCTTGTAGCCTGCACCAATCCGGTTGAACAAAAAGATATATCAAGTAGAGTTAAACCACCGGTAATGTACATAGAAAAAGCAAAGCTTACTGATCAAGAAGATAAAATCGCTAAACTGCTTGGGTTGGACAGCGAGCATATTATTTATGATTTTCATTTAGACAATTCAGTTAAACGGGTCCAAGTTAACACCTATAAACTTATTGATGGAGAATGGAAGCTGGTTTATGGGGGAGGAGGCTTAGACTATCGGGATGCTGAGGGCAGGTTAGCTCTTGGTTTTAAAAATCTGGCGGAAGAATTAAGGATAGCCATTCAAAGTGAGAATAACAGCAGCACTACTCAATATACGGCTAATTTGCCGGAAGATTTTCGCTGGATGTCCAGTGCTACCTCATCCTTAAGCGACCGGACCGAAATTCTTTATGAAAAGGAGATCCCTTTGGTCATCCAAATACTGACGAGCAAGAATTACGTTAGAAGCTTCCCCGTGGAGCAATTTTCTACACCAGAGGAATATAAGGATTATGAACATGTTTACGCCATAACAATACTCTTTAGTCAAAAATCCTTAAGTGATTTAATTTCCGTGAGGTAACAATAATAGTAACTTCATTTTTATATTTGTTTATATATGCTCAGGTCAATGACCTGAGCTTTTTTCGAATAAGCTCAGGTCAGACCTGACTTAATCACTTTAAGCAGGAAATATATAAATCAACAAAGAACTGGAATATTAGACCAAAAGATAAGCTTAATCAAAGTATTTAAGCTCTTATGACTCATAGAGAAGGAACTAGTTTTATCTTATCCATAGAAATTGGGGAGAATAGAAATGGAAGATGTTACAATAATATGTGAAAAGTGCAAGCGAAAGATTGCCCGTAAGAATGACTTAATCGTAACGAATATTTTTTACTATTTGGTTGCTTATCACTCTGAATGTTTTGCAAAAGAGCAAAGGGATTTCTCCTTGTTTGTTGGGGATCTGGTTATCAATGGATTCAGTGGTAATCTGCTTGCTGTCATGGCAGGAATTTTGGGGATTCTCGTCTTGCTTATTCCAGGATATCGTTTATTGGCGCTTTTATCCTTGATAGTATTAGGGGTTAGGGCCTATTCTTGGTTGCGGTTTGAACGGTATCTAAAGTGATAAAACTTTTTGGTAAATTACTTTAGCGAGGTGATTACTCATGCCTTTGGTGTACTCTGTTTTCGTGCCTCATCCGCCTATTCTTGTGCCGGAAATCGGTCGGGGGGAAGAAAACAAATGTCCGGAAACCCTTAAGGCCTATCGAACCATAGCCAAAAATCTAGTAGATGCCCGTGTCGACACGATCCTTCTCATCTCTCCTCATGCCAGGCTCCTGCGGGATGGGGTTACCATCCTTGGGGATGAAGAGCTCAAAGGGGATTTTGCGCAGTTTAGGGCGCCTCAAGTGAAGTTCTCATTTCCTTGTGCTCAAGAGCTGGCGAAAGCCTTAGCCAATGGCTTACCAGGCGGAGTTCTCTATTCTGCCGGTCTCGATCACGGGGCCATGGTGCCCTTGTATTTCCTGCGAGAAGCGGGTTGGCAAGGGAACTTGGTAGTTATGAGCATGCCTTATGAAAATCCGGAAAAGTATGGTGAAATAATCAAGGATATTCTCAAAAACTATTCTAAGCGCCTGGGGTTAGTGGCAAGCGGAGATCTTTCCCATCGTTTAAAATCGGATGGTCCCTATGGACTCCATCCATCCGGCCCCAAGTTTGATGCCCAAATTTATCAAGCTTTAAAACGCGATCCTTCAGTGATTAAAAATATTCCCTGTGATCTTGCTGAAGAAGCAGGGGAATGCGGCTGGCGCAGTCTGCGTCTGGCTTTAGCAGTCCAGGAAGGAATGCCTAAAGTGTTCTCTTATGAAGGGACATTTGGGGTAGGTTACCTAATCGCTGAGCTTTATCAGTCATCACCTTTACCTAAATGGGCAAGAGCTTGTTTGGAAGCTTATCTGACAAAGGGAAGTGCTGATGACCTGACTCCACCTGAAGATCCCCGGTTTAAGCTACGGCGGGCCAGTTTTGTCACTCTACATAAAGACGGCAAACTGCGGGGTTGCATCGGCACCATCGAGCCTTGGCGGGAAAATTTAGCCCAAGAAATCAAACACAATGCCATAGCTGCCGGCACTCAAGATCCACGCTTCTGGCCGGTAGAGGCCGAGGAATTGCTCTCCCTGACAATATCGGTGGATGTCCTGGGAGATATGGAGAAAATCAGTGGTCTGGATGAGCTTGATCCCTGGCGTTATGGGGTAGTCGTGAGAGGCCGTGGAAGAACCGGTTTACTCCTTCCTTGTCTGGAAGGAATCAATACCCCTGAGGAACAAGTGAGCATTGCCAAACAAAAAGCGGGGCTAAGCAAAGATGAGCCGGTGGAAATGTGGCGTTTTGAAGTGGTCCGCCATTACGAATGAGATTCTTAACAGCAATATTTAAATGATGACATTTTATTAATGACCACATTTCAATAGAAAAGAGGTAAGAATCCATGGAGGCTATGACAGCCAGTTGTCTTCTTTGTCCTCAGCACTGCCAACTGCGTATGGGCCAAGTGGGCCGTTGTAAGGTACGGGGGAATCAAGGGGAGGGAGTACAAGCCCTAAATTATGGTGAGGTGGCTTCGTGGCACCTGGATCCTATTGAGAAGAAGCCTTTATATCATTTTTATCCAGGCAGCTGGATATTCTCAGTGGCCGGCTTTGGCTGCAACTTAAGCTGTACTTTCTGTCAGAACCATGAGATTTCCCAAATCCGCAAAATTGGTGTTGGGGTTACTCCGGAAGAGTTAGCCCGTCAGGCCCAAAGATCTCTGGGCTTGTGCTTTACCTATTCCGAGCCCCTGACGTGGTTTGAGATGATTCGCGATACGGCACCCCTT
>ENA-OWPA01001911-OWPA01001911.1-bioreactor-metagenome-genome-assembly--contig:-NODE-1911-length-11670-cov-5.831191_pt1 | contig 11670 bp, 11 predicted proteins | sample MGYA00238139_ERZ651803 | MGnify/ENA primary metagenome ERZ651803 (study PRJEB26909, sample SAMN07631231) | bioreactor metagenome | isolation source: Switchgrass digestor | place: USA: Dartmouth...
ACCGACTGCACTTGCTATGCTATAAAAGCGGTAAAAATTGCGCTAAAGGGTGTCATTGGGTCAATTCCCATCTTGACCCCTACTGCTTCTGTGCCAAAACCTGCTGCCATTAACTCAAACATTACTGAACCTATGAAAGACAGCCTCATCCAGGCCATTGGCCCTCCAACTGTGACTAATAGCGATAACAATCCCGTCAAAATAACAACTGAAGGTCCTAAAGAAGTAATAAAACTACTTTTCATTGCACTTTTCATTTGTTCTTCTGTCAGCCCAATTTCCTTACCTGTAGCATAGGATTTTTTAGCAAAAATAAAAGCTTGAGATAAGGCTAGTAAAATTGCTATTCCTGCTGCCACCCACATTGGAAGGCTATTGGCAATTTGTAAGTAATCCATGTCGTTCCTCCTCAAATTTTGGTTGGTGATTAAAGTGTATTATTTTTTACTTACGCATTAAATGTAAAAACTTTTATATTTTAGTCAGATTAATGACAATATTTTCATTGTTTTTTCTCCATTTTCTTTTTCTACATTTTCTTTTTCTACATTATTAAATGAAGTTACAAAGTAGTGCTTGCCACTCTCCCATGATCCCTGAGTCTAATTTATTACCAGTTTCTTCCGTGTTTAAGCATAGCAAAGCCCCTGACTTTAGAAAATCAGAGGCTTTGCGCCAGTCTAGACGCATTTTGAGCTTAGTTATTTGTAAGTCAACTAAGCTGGTATCATCAATATGCTTCAGCAAATAATTTACTGTGCCCGGCCTGGTTTCCGGCTAAATAAAAATGAGTTGTATTCTCAAATTCTATTTCTTCATGGGCAGGCGGGAAATAACCTCCTGCTTCCTTATTAAGTCTCAGCACATCCCCACCTACCACCCTTTCAACCTTAGGTAATTTATAAGGCTTTTCAATGGATCCTCCGCTGATTATAGCGTCGGCTTCTGGCACATCATCAACTAATAAAATGCCCTCTGTTCCATCCGCTCCGCCAAATTCGAAAGTAATAGTAGCCGCCTTGATCTTGTTTTTTTCTGCACATTGGATTGTTAACATGCCGTCTACCGCCGCATTTCCACCACCCTCCCAAGCCATGATAAGTCCATTGGCGCCAAGGTATTTTGCTAACTTAACATTAAAGTAGGCACATCTTTCCTTATGCCAGTGGGTTGGGTTATGGCTGCGGCAAAAGATAACTCCCCGGAAATTCAAGGTTTTCCCGTGATTCTTATATAACTCTAATAGTATGGGATGATTTACATGAAGATAGGTAGGAACTTTAAAAGCCGGCCAGACGTAATTACCACTTACCACGCAACCGTCGAGCATTTCATTAGGATGCAAAATCGTAGGTACAAGATTATCGATACTATGACCATATAGATAAGTGTTTGCATAAGGACCCTGGTTTTGGCACTGCCAGACCAACACCACGTTAGGTAAGTTTGGGTCTACATCATCAATACTGTAACAGACACTTTCATCGGGAGTCATATCCTTGGTTAGAGAAGCTAAATAGTTTGAGATTTTTAAGGCTATAAGCCTGATCTCATTGTCATATTCCACCGAAGATTTATGTTCTGTTAACTTATATATGACAACAAGATTAATAGTTTGACTAAAAGGGGTAAATCCGGCGATAGGACCGGTCATGTCCATGATCGCATCCCTTGGGTAAAGTAGGCCACTGCTGGCGCTAGACTCTTCCCAAGGCAGTGGTGCACTCTCCATCACAGTAAAACCGGCTAACAAGTTGGTTACTCCTTCACCCACAGTTACCGGACTGCCAAAGAAGCCGGAGTACTGCATTCCGTTACCACTTAGCTTATACATAGGTTGAATCGTATCCAGCAGATGGATTATACGAGTATTTTCTCCCGGCTTAACTATTGCAAAATCTATATCTTCCACAGCTTTAAATAGTTTTCTTACCTGCTCCTTCAGATCCTCTTTGCAAATTGTAAGGATGCCATCGGCCAAGACAGTCTGTTTACCCCACTGTACATCTTTTATCTTAAAATATTGCCTGACTAGCTTCATTCCACTATTCCTCCCTGCTCTCATCCACAGTAAAAACAGTGGGTCCTGAAACATCACTTGTTATTGCCTCTAGGGCTTTTAATAGTATCTTGCGCCTGTAAGCTTTTTCCCGGTCCAACGGCAGGTCAGGATTTCCTACAGGAGAAGTAAAATGACCGCCAAAAATTATTCTGTTGGCACCGACATTTTGAGCTATTGAGGTAAAAGCCGTAATGTGAGCATTTGCTATCCCTGCTCTGTCCAATTCCTTGCTAATCGTTGCACAGCAACGAGTACAAGTACCTCAGGTTGATGAGAGTATTGCTGCTCTAATACCGGCATTTCTTAACTCTGTTGCAATCTTGCTTCCCATGTTTTTACTGCTTTCTACATTAGTGCCTATACCACAGGTAGAGAAGAAGTATTTATAAATGCCTCCAATGACACCTTCCCTCTCCAATGCTCGCATTACATCAAGAGGAACAAGTCTGTGAGGATCAGCTGAAGCAAAAGTGGTATCATATCCACCGTGAATTGATTCGTATTCTCCCTGATTCAAAGAATTTACTCCTTCAATATTGTAAGTACCGTAGGTTGTAGCAAAGGCTTGTTTAATTTTATCCGGATTTCCCATGGGTACTAAACCACCGGTTGTAATTAAAGCGATAGAAATGCTTTTTAAGTCTTTGATTGCCGGAGCCGGAGGAACTACTTCAAAGCCTCTTAAGGGAATTTCTGTTACATATGGCCTGCCGTTCAATTTGTCGAGTAGAATATCGACTACTCTTTCAGCACCCGTTTTTTCATGATACTCGTTATATCTATGCCCCGTACTGATATATCCCTCTTTCCTGGCAGGACCTACCCGCTCCCTTTTAGCAAGCTTCAAGGCAAGCCTGGCTAAGGCCGGTAAGGATTTAGACATACCGGCAGCAGTTTCAGTTGTAGCGACTATATAGTTGTCCTTGACATACATGGCCACAGCAGGATTTTCGTGCCACATAGCGGTAACTGAAGGAATGCCAAGTTCTTTCCTGACATAGTCACATATTTTTGCGCAGGCTACGCCGTAACGCCCGGCATTAAAGGCGGGGCCGGCAATAAAGACGTCCGGCTCCGCTTCTTGGATTGTCTTCTGAATTTCGGGGATAACCGCCTGAAAATTATCTTCGTTGTTGATAAAGTTATCGCCGCACACAATTATCTTTACGACTTCCATCTCACCGTTCCAAAGCTTTTCCAGTCCTATCGCAGGGCCCTTTTTCTCCTCGAATACTTTTAGCCCCAGATCGGCCATAGCTTCTCCCCCAAGTCCGGCAAAAAACTGATTGATGTAGTGTACTGCTTTAAGTGCTGCCATCCAAATCACCTCTTATTTAAGTAGTCCCATCGTTTATGCCTGCGGGATACTTCCATCGATCAGGTCGACAAAGACCGTTTTGGAGATCATATATTTGCGGATACCGGCTATACCTAGTCCGCTCTCCTTCCAGCCTGTACCCGGGGATTCGATCATGCCCTTGCTGAAATAGGTATTAACGTAAATCTGACCGCTTTTGATCTTTTCGGCAACCCTTAAAGCCCGCTTAATATTTGTTGAAAAGACAGCTCCGGCTAGTCCGTACTTTGTAGAATTTGCAATGGCAATAGCCTCGTCTTCAGTTTCAAACGGAGTTACGCATAAAACCGGTCCAAATATTTCTTCTTGGAAAATAGTCATCTCCGGGGTAACATCAGCGAAAATAGTAGGAGGAACAAAATTACCCTTGGCAAGCTCCGGATCAGTGTAAGGTTCGGCTCCGGTAATTACCCTGGCCCCTTCGGCTATTCCTTTGTTGATATAGTCCCAGACACTTTGAGCATGTTCTCTTGAAATCAAGGTATTGAAGTTAACTCCTTTTTCGTAGTCAAAGCCGTCACCAGGTATGAGTTTTTCACATTCTTCTTTTAATTTGGCGAGAAACTCTTCATAGATATTACGGTGCAAAATTAACCTGGTACCGGAAACGCAAACCTGACCTGAATTCAAAGTAAAAGCGTATCTAGCCCACTTTACCGCTTCATCGATATTTACATCATCGAAAACTATATTAGGACTTTTGCCACCCAGTTCAAGGGCAATGTCTTTCACCGTATCTTTAGAATTGGCGATAATCTGCTTTCCCGATTCTGTGCCCCCGGTCATGGATACCATATCCACCAGAGGACTTTTTACCAGCTCATTTCCAACCTCTGCCCCAGAACCTGTAACCACATTGACAACGCCTGGTGGAAAACCTGCTTCCTGGAATACTTCCCCAATTAAGAGCATGCTTAAGGAGGCCTGCGATGAAGGTTTTATCACCACCGTATTCCCGGCCGCCAGGATGGCACATACCTTTTGACAGCCCATCATCAGAGGCCCATTCCAAGGGAGGATCTCTCCTACCACTCCGCAAGGCTGCCACAGCACATAGTTCAAATGTCCTCTTTCCGTAGGAACAACCTTTCCCTCAAGGCAGCGAGCTAAACCAGCGAAATACTCAAAGGCATCTACACTCATTGGTCCTTCATAATATAGGACACCAGGATAAAGCTTGCCGCAATCCAGAGTCTCAACGGTAGCAAATTCCTCTAATCTTTCGGCCAAGATCCTTCCCGCTTTGATTAAAAGCTTGCTTCTCTCCTTGGCCGACATCTTACCCCAAGGGCCTTTGTCATAAGCATGTCTTGCTGCCAGTATCGCTTTCTGGACATCTTTAAGGCCACCTTTATAAGCTTTGGCAAAAAGTTGGTTATTAGCCGGATTGATAACATCAAAAGTTTCTCCTGACTCGGAAGCCACAAACTCGCCATTGATATATAACTTATATGGTTCTTTTTTGATGTAAGATAACGGGTCCATACAGTTACCTCCCTAGCCTGGAAGTCTCATATTATCGAAATATGCCCGGATGGATTCCTGGTCACGGTTCACTTGTGCTTTTACCTCTGCGAGATTATTAAACTTCATCACCCCACGGATGTAAGCATGGATTTCAAGAGTAATGGTCTTATCGTATAAATCTCCTGAAAAGTCAAGCAAGAAAGCTTCTATGGTAACGTAATTAAAATTATCAACCGAAGGACGCTGTCCGATATTGGTCAATCCCTTAACTTTTCTGCCATCTATCTCGGAGAGTGTTCCGTACACACCATGAACAGGTAGTTGTTTTGACTCATGAAAGCTTATATTAGCTGTAGGCATACCAACAGTCCGACCAAGAGCCTTACCGTGCATAACCGTACCCACAAACAAGTAGGGGTGACCTAATAGCTCGTTAGCCTTTTGGAGATTACCGTTGGCAAGCTCCTTAACAATACGCTTAGACGTCACAGGTTCTCCATCATCATAAACAGTATCGCACTCTAAAAGTTCGTAGCCGAATTTTTCCGCACATTGGCGTAAGACAGTAATATTGCTGCTATCCTTTCCTGAAATAATGACCTTTGCCCCAAGCTTATTAACCAATATCTCTCTTATGAAATCCTCAGCAGGCATATCCTTATTGGTTTCGTCAATTATATAAGAAATAAGCACATCCGGATTATACTGCTGCAAAAGATATCTTTTCTCCAGCTCTGTTGAAAGAATTTTTTGCTCGCCAAGCAGTGCTTGGTCGTACTCGAAGCTTAGGACAACCGAAGTAAGCCCCTGTCGCGCTACCTCAAGCAATTTGTTGATGACTCTTTGATGGCCTCTATGTACACCGTCAAAACTTCCAAAAGTAACACAGGTGTTTTTTAAATCAAAATCATTACCGACGAGATATTCCACTATAGACCTAACCTCTTTTCGGCCAAAGTTTTGCTAAGAATCAAGCCTTTTTACCGCAAGAGCATAGATGATCATTCCGACTAAATAATAGGCAGCAGTCCATGCCCATAGATGCCAGCCACCTGCTAAGATATCCGGAATATATGCAGCGATAAGAACGATTAGGGTTATAATAGGTAAGACATCTCCACCCGGAGCCCTGAAGCTTCCTGGCTCAGCAGGGAACTTCTTACGTGCAGCAACTATCGTTAAGCAAATGATGGCGACCACGATAGCATTGCAAAGTGAACCTAGATTCACAATAAAATTGGTCAGACTGGGAAAAGCAGCTATGACACCAACAATCACCATCACGACTATTTGAGCGTTAACCGGCACGCCTGTCTTCTTATTGTTTTCGGCAAGGAATTTAGGAAGGATTCCGCTTATGGCAGAAGCCTGGAGAGTACGGGCAGCAAGAGCCATAACCACGAGAATTGTTGTTAGGAGAGCCAGTACAGCCGAGATAGAAATGAGCTTAGCCAGCCATGGAATACTTGCCAGTTTGGTGAATGCAGCGGCATATAAGGGTAAATACGCCATTCCCGGATTTTCTTGTAAGAAAGCAGAAGAAACGAGGCCTAACACTGAAACGATAACTAAGGTATAAAGTGATACAACAACAAGCATGGCTATGGACATGGCTTTAGGAACTGTCTTATTTGGATCTCTAATCTCACCCACCATAAACGCAGCTGCAACAATTGAGCCGTAAGCGACCATAGCGATAGGAATAGATCCCATGAAGCCCCATGTGCCTTTAGCACCTTGGGTAAAGAAGGGACTGAACATATTAGCATCCCACTGCCCGCTAAAGAGAGCTATAACAATAAATAAGACCAAGGTAGCGGCAAGGCCCGCGGTCAAGATGGTGTTGGCTTTACCTGTAATTGAAATATTTACTATATTTAAGAGGCCACAAATGACAACTGCTGCAATAGCAATTGGAACCTGATATTTTTCAAAGATAGGAAAGCCGACTCCCAGATAAATGCTTACATAAATCGCCGAAAAAGCAGCGCCCGCCCAAGTACCAAAAAGATAGGCCCATGTAGAAATCCAGCCCCAGAGACGCCCTTGTTTTTCATTGTTACCAAGAGTTTTAGCCGGGAAGACAAAGACGCCGCCTGAACGCGGGAATAAGGTGGCAAGTTCGGCAGTTTGTAGACCATAAGCAAAGAGAATTACTGCTGCAGTAATCCATGATAAAATTGCCGCCGGACCGGAATTTAGAATTGTCAAGCCTGAAAGAGAAAAAATTGCGCTTCCGATCATCCCGCCAATAAGAATAGTGGTAGTGTCCAGCAAACCGAGTTTGCCATTCCGATTGTTTGACATAAAAACTTTCCTCCTTTTCTTTTAACTTTCTCTCCCCAGTTTTGGAGAAAGATGATATTTCAAAACGCTATTGCGTTTTGTCCAAAAGGACTAATAATTTTTTGCTATATTCTGACAACTATCCGGTAAGTTTGCGGGTCGATAGCACGTTCAAAGGCATAATCTAGCTTGTCAAAGGGTACAACTTCTGAGATGAGGAGCGACGTATCGATCATCTTGTTAGATAAAAGCTTGGCTGCAATCTGAAAATCCCAAGTATTGGCATTTACGGCACCTGTAATATTCATTTCTGTAGAGTGGACTCTATTAACATTAAGTTCAATAGGTTTATCGGGATGGAATGACGAATACATTACAACACGTCCAATCTTGCCAATCATTTTAATGCTATCAGCGGCAAGCTGCGGAAGTGCTGCCGTACAGAAGACAATATCCGCACCTTTTCCCTCCGTAAGCTCTTTTACTTGTTCAACTGCGTCCGTCTCTTTGGAGTTGACCAGAAGGTCTGCGCCCATTTTCTTGGCAATTTCCAAACGGGTGTCGTCAATTTCACATGCTATGACCTTTGCACCTCTCATCTTCGCAAGTTGAATATGTAGTGCCCCCATTATCCCTACCCCTATGACAACCACGTCATCACCAAGTTCAATATGGGCATTATTAACGCTATGCACACAGCAGGCTATCGGCTCAGTCAATGCTGCAGAAATCATGTCCTGGTCATCTGCCATTTTATAAAGTGCTTTGGCATCAAGCAGCATGTATTCGGCAAAACCACCAGGTCCGCTTACCCCTTCATGGATGTCCGACTTAAAAGCGACAACGCACTGGTTTTCATGACCGCTTCTGCAATAGTAACATTCACCACAGCTCGTCAGCAGTCGCGCTGCAACTTTATCGTTAGGTTTAAGGGTTTTTACCATGTCACCTACGGCCACAACCGTCCCGGCAACCTCATGGCCACCGGCAAAGGGATAGCGCTTGATGACACCACTGTAAATTCTCTGTTCCAAGGTGCAAATAGCACAGCTATCAACTTTAATGAGAACTTGAGTACCTTTAGGGTGCTTGAGAGCATTTTCAATGATTTCAATTTTTCTTTCTCCTGCCAAAACAGCTATTTTGTATGTATTATCCATAAAAGTCCCCCTAGAACTTTTTATTTAGCTCTTTAAGTGCAGCTTCTACACTACAATCTTCATGGATTAGCTTGGCGATAGCACCTGCAAATCTAGCGGGGCTTTCATGGTTCCAGATATTTCTTCCCATTGCGATTCCTGCTCCACCAGCTTCGAGTGCTTCTTTTATATCGGTAAGGAGCTTCTCCTCTGGTACTTTCTTGCCACCTCCTAAAATTACGACCGGTACATATACGCTGTCACAAAGCTCTTTAAAGGTTTCCTGAGAGCCGGTATATTCCGTCTTGATAATATCCGCACCCATTTCGGCCCCCATCCGGCAAGCAAAGGTTAAATTTTCCGGAGTCCGCGAATCTTCCCCGCCTTCAAAGCCCCTGGGCAACATTTCCGCAACTACCGGAACCCCCCATTTATTGCATTCCATGATGTTGTTAGACAAATCCCGTAAGATTCGGTCTTCCCATTTAGAACCTGGAAATCCCATGCTAATAACTGCATCGGCGCCAAACCTTAGTGCATCCTCCACCCTCACAACTGTCTGTAGAGGCTTGTCTCTAGACCCTAAGGCAGAAGTAGAGCCATCGAGTCTAAGGATTATACCCTTTCCATGAAAATCATCAGCAAATTTATCTGCAAGACCAACTGTTGCCAAAAAGGCATCTGCACCGGCTCTTGCTACTTCATTGATGATTTTTCCTGGATATTTCATAGCCGGAAGAACATTAAAAGCATTACCATGGTCTACAGCCACGATAAATGTTCTTTTGTCTTCCCTGAAAATGTGATTCAGACGATGCTTTTTATTTGCCATGCTCAACCAACCTCTCTCTAGTAGTAACTACTCTACCGTAGCTAGTACATTCTATGCTGAAATGGCTAAGGTATGATAAGTAATTAGCATTATTTGGTATAATTTGGTGTTAACTTAGCAACTACTTACTTTCCAAAGTTTCTTTCTGAAAAATCGCTCTTCATTAAATATGGAAATACAACTCTTTTTAAAACAAAAACTTGCTAACTAAAACAGTTAGCAAGCCCCTATTTTTAACAGCTTATTTCATTTTTTATCAATGCTTTTCATCTTTCTAGGCATCAGTTTCATTGCCAATCATTAGATAGATCTTACTAAGCTAAGCAACAGTTACCTTGCATTTAGGCTGTAGCTCATTCATCATTACCACTTAGCTTTTTTACAGCCCGGAGCTCAATATAGCCCCTTTCTCCCCTCGGTTCCAACTGAATCCGAGGGTTACTGTCGTCCCATTCATAGCCAATGACAGACGGATTGTATTTATTCATTGAATGCTGAACCGCTTCGATTGCTAGGCAATAGTCTTCCTCACGGAATGGCTCACCTTGGAAGACAAGGTATTGCGCTTCGGGAAGTGTTATAACATCAAATCCGTCCGGGATGACTCCATCGTAATCCACCGGTACCTCCACGCCCTGCACGTAAGTAGACGTGTTAGGTTTCTTATAGGCCTCAGGCAGCCATAGGCAAACAGGTTCTCCACAAAGAGAATCCATACTCATCAAAATTCCCCATACGTCACACCCGACCTCTTGGCAATAAGTAAAATAATCTTCTGCCGTTTTGCCACGTTTAATAATACATTTCCGTTCCGGCTTGTTGACCAGCTGTACGAACACGCTTTGTACTTCTTTCATTTCCGCATACTCCTTTCTACACTCTTTAAATTTCACACCGTAAGGAATAAAGAGGGGAATTGGAATCGGGTCGCGAGCATAGTCACTAGGATTAAATCCAAATTCGCGAAGGAATGCCCTCTGAAAGCCATCCACGCTACCAAATCCAAGCTCATATGCCAAATCAGCTACTTTCACACCTCTGGCTTTTAACCGTACCGCCGATTTAGAAAGCCTTAAGCGTCGAATGTATTCGCTGGGTGTGAGGCCGGTATACTCTCGAAAAAGTCGGTAGGAATGCCAAGGGGAATAAAGAGAGACCTCAGCAAGCTTGGCAAGGGTTATTTCTTCGTCAAGATGCGTTTCAATATATTCCTGCATCCTTTGGACAGCTAGTATTTGTTCCTGCATTTTCATCAACTCCAATTCTGCCCATATCTTATCAAAGCCCCCAAGATTTCTCTCGACTTTTTTTGCTATTTGCTATATGTTTCATGATGGAACAAACCTATATAATTAATAAAACAGTTAGCCTATATGGCTCAGATTTTCAGCCATTCACAGGTTAACATCCTCCCGAAGCAGCCCGTAAAGATAATAGTCACACCATGTGTTGACCATTTTGCCCTGCCTGATCATACCTTCCCTCTTAAATCCGCATTTTTCAAGGACTTTCCACGAACCGACATTCCTTACATCCACATCCGTCCAGATTCGCTGAAGCTCTGTGTGCGTAAAGCAGAAAGAAACAATTGCCTGCAGCGCTTCTGTAGCTATGCCTCGGTTTTGATATGCAGGGGACACCCTAAGCGCTACCTTTGCCATACGGTCATTCTCAATGAGATAAATCCATGCTTCACCAATGATTCGATCGTCCGCATTAAGCGCTATTCCCCAATGGAAACTCTTTGTATTCTTCTTAGCTTTCTCAAATAACAATTCCGGATTCTTATCAGTCTTTCCGGCTGGTTTTCCCCAATAAGTATACATAGATTTATCCGGCATCCACTCTTTGAGGGCAGGAACATCCGACGGAGTCATCTGGCGTAAGGTCAGCCGTTTGGTTTTTAAAACAGGTTTATTATCAATATAATCTGCAAGTGCCATCATTCATCCTCCTTAAGGCCATCCAAATGACTTTGGTCAATTTGATAAAAGCATTCCCGCCTTTATTTTGAATTGTTCCGCCAGGAATCATTTTGCTTCCGTTCATAGTAGCGAACCTCCATATTATTTGGTTCTGATAGGTATATTCTACAAAGTGTTACCTATACTTCAAGCCTTTTTTCAATAAGCAATGGAGGGATTCTCTTGCTTCCTAAATAAATTAAACTAAGATCTTGCCAGATAATGCGAAAAAGCCTACAGAGTAGGCTTTTTATCCCAAATAACGCTTTGAAGTTCGGGCGTAATCGTCTAACGACACTTTTCCCTTGTCAAATACTACTTTTTGCCTTGGCATATTCAAGGGCTTCTTTACCGGTCATATGTTCTATATCAATTGCCACAATATAAGCTTGGCTACACCTGGTTACTTCATTATGCTTGTCCTCTTCAGGCTGATCTCCTGAATACTTTTCAACTAAGGCCCTAAGAGCTTCCAGCCGTTCGCCACCCTCAACAATTCTTGCTTTGCCGAAAGCGATGACGCTACGAAAATAAGTGGTATATTCTTTACTTACTATCGTATC
>ENA-OWPA01001912-OWPA01001912.1-bioreactor-metagenome-genome-assembly--contig:-NODE-1912-length-11662-cov-12.788002_pt1 | contig 11662 bp, 9 predicted proteins | sample MGYA00238139_ERZ651803 | MGnify/ENA primary metagenome ERZ651803 (study PRJEB26909, sample SAMN07631231) | bioreactor metagenome | isolation source: Switchgrass digestor | place: USA: Dartmouth...
GCAATAAGATGATGAAAATATAGTAATTATGCAGTGCCAGGCACTGTTGTATATGTTACGATGAATAATTCAGGTTTTGTATATATTCATATTTGTAGAAGACGTATATAGTATATATTCGTACATAAAATACAATTAATGCTTTGAATGATAAGCTGCTATAGTCTGTACTACATCAATCTAATAAGCAGGGGGTTTAAATGTATGACAGCATATGAACTAATGATTAAAACAAACCATTATCTCATAAAGGGCGGCAGCTTATCTGAAAAGCAAAAAACCGGTATAGTCACTCAGCTTTTAGCTGCCCTGAATACGCCAGATCAAGAAAAAGAATTTTACTCTGGTGTAAAAAAGCCAAGCAAAAAAGATACTGATGGAAGAAGCATGTATCCGTATTTTTATACTCCGGCATATAACGATGGTAAGAAATTAAAAACAATTCTGGGCCAAACTCCTAAAACACATATACTTTCAGATAATATGTATGAGTTGGAGATATTAAGATTATTACATATGCTTGCACCCGAGGATGACAGGGTTAAATATATGATAAACGAGACAAGTAATCGGCTCAAAACCACCTGTTTTGGTTATCAGCAATGTGGTATTGGAGAATGCTATGATGCATCTTTGCTGGTGCTAAGATTTATATCTACAGTAGCACCTGATGATAAAGACTGGATTAAAAGCAGAATTAATAATTATTACAAGCATTTTCATAAGAAAAAACGACCATGGTTTGTAGAATGGTATTATTGGCTTTGCCTTTCTGAAATGCCGTTAGATATTGCATTATCAGAAATAGATAAATACAAGGATGTTATGCTAAACATGTAAAAAATAAAAGCTGTGCTATACGCAGCCGTCATAATAAGGAAATCCAACCGATATTGCTGTCCATACTTAGAAATAATATGGTAAGATATCCTGAATACGAGTATATAAAGGATAGTGAAGCCAATATAGGCAAAGTGGATGAAGCCTGCCCTGTTGTGTAAGTATTCTTATGTTTATATTATATTAAATTGCTCTATATATATCAGTTTCTATAAATCAGTATATATAATATATGCAGGAGGTTTATATGGATAATTTAATTCTTGTGAAACCGTCCAAGGAACTGGAAAAAGATATTTTGGATTATCGGCAGGAATTCCTTGATTATGGCGAAAAACATATAAATGGAAGCTGCGGTTTGTCGCATTATGATAATTTTGATGAATGGCTGGATATTGCTCTTTCCATTGAGAAGGATAGATTATCAAGTAATAATGTACATGCCAGTACATATTTTTCAGTCCGGGAATCGGATAAAAGAATTATTGGTTCAATACAGCTGCGTCATTGGCTTACCGAGGAGCTGGAAAAGTACGGTGGCCATATCGGTTATGGGATTCGCCCATCAGAAAGAAGAAAGGGATATGGCAAGCAACAGCTTGCGCTGGTACTGGATAAGGCCAGGGAGCTTATGATACCGAGGGTAATGATCTCCTGTGACAAGAATAATATAGCATCAAGCAGAACAATCATAAGCTGTGGAGGCATATTGACAAGCGAGTCTGTATACAAAGGCCAGGAAATCAAAATTTATTGGATTGATTTGTATAAATGACAGCAAAAAGACTTGAAAGAGTGGGCTGGATACTTCTTTCAAGTCTTTTACATATATATGAGGAACTTTTTACTGATTAATTAAAATCCTCTGCCTTAAATATAGAACTGAAGAAATTGTATAAACCGCTGCGGATCGTACGGTTATCATGATCCGCACCTGATACCTCATACCAGATATGATTTACTCCGTTTCTTTCCATAATGTCATGGTAGCTCTTTGGAAACGTACCTACAACACGATCGTTGGTGCCGGAGCAAAGCATAATAAGATATGGTGTTTCATCGCTGTCTTTTATCCGAAGCTCATCCTCCTGCATCTGACCGGGATGATTCAAGGCCCAGTCTTTACCGGGAGTCAGTCCGGGTGCAGGTGCAATTGCAAGTATATAGCCAAAGAGATCAGGCCGTGTAAATCCTATGTATAAAGCCTCCCTGCCGCCCATGGAGAAGCCGGCTATTGCCTGATTCTCCCTGCCGGCAAGAACCGAATAATTCTCTTCGATAAAAGGCATCAGGTCGTTGACTAGATCATTAATAAAGTTATCATATATAAGCATGCCTTCCTGAGTAAGTGAAGGCTGCTGATTTATATCAGTTTTAGCAAACATATCAGGCAGTACAATAATCATTTCCTTGGTTTTACCTTCGGCTGCCAGGTTACCGCTAATTTCTATTAAGAAGTTGCCTTCCAGCATCGAATGCTCATTTCCGAAGATACCATGCAACAGATAAACCACAGGATATTTTTTGGACTCATCATAGTTGGGAGGGAGAATAATATTCACTCCTCTGGTAAGTCCGGTTGTTTTTGAAGCATAAGTTTTATGTACAACAGTGCCGTAGGTTCTGTCAGCCTTTTTTGCCATGTAATCTGAAGGACTGTCCTCTGTAACAGTAATTGCACTCATATATGCATTTGAAATATCAATCATTGATTCATAGGAGTCTTCCGGTTTGTCTTCATTTTCAGTTGCCTGCTCGCTGGTTGGAGCCTTTGCCTCTTCCGGCATTTCTGTCGGAGCTGGTGCAATAGTAGGAGTAGCTGTTGAGGCAGGCTCTTTTGGCTGTAGTTCTTCAACAGCTTGAGTTGGCTCTGGTTTTTGCGTAGCTGCAGGAGATGCGACATCGTCTGCTGATTTTAAGCAGCCTGCAAGTATGAATGTGAAAACTGCCGCAATTATAGCTATGCTAAGTCTTTTGCCGTTTTTCATGCTTAAGTCTCCTTTATTAAGTCGAAGCTTCCTTGAACTGTCATATAATAAAAATACATCAAACAGTATATCAATGATTAAGGACATGTCCATTTATTATTACACCTATAAAATACCATAATTTTTTTATTACTTCAAGATTTATGATGTGAATATCCGGGAAAAATCGATGAGATGATGAATACTAAACAACTGTATCTTGAATAATTATCTTTGATAAAAGCAGATAGTGAGCAGATAGTGTGTTTTTTGTTCCCTTTCTGACATATAAAAATATTTTATCATGAAGAGTTTGAGCTTGAAGCAGTGTTCAAGGTTTTGCCTGGTTATAATTAATATCAGGTATTAGTAATTAATAATAAGGAGGGATTCAACTCCCTCCTTGCAACTCTGTATAACTGATTTTAAAGTCTTATAATTTGTATTTATCTTTGATTTCTTGAGAGCATCTGCATACTCCATATACTTTTATTGATTCAACTGTTTGCTCAAGTAATTCCAGCGTTATGTCCTTTGGTATAACAAATAAACCGACAGAAACAATTTTTAATTTCTTTTCATTAGACTTGATAATTTTTTCTAGCTCTGATTTAGATAGTCCTCCAACACCAATTGAGAATTGGTAGCCATAGCTTTTTCTTTGCTCTAAAAGCTGCTTTGTGTCGTTTTCATGCTTATCAATTTGCCTTTTTATAGCCGACTTTATGAATTCTGTTCTGTTTGCATAATAACCCTCGCTAACAAGTAAATCAATATAGCCAAGGTCAACCGTATTGATATTGATAGTAATCTTTTCAGTTGTATTTATTTTAGTTTCGTTCATCGCATTACCTCCTCATATTGAAAATTCTACGAATATTATACCATCCCATTGGATGGTGGTCAACATCCAAATTAGCATATTTAATTCTCAAATTAATAATTTACCATTACCAATAAAGAATTTAAGAAAATTTGATGGTCTTTCATAATGAGTAATATGGTTTACATGCAGCACAGATTCTTGACAAAATGAATAAAGCATGCTAGATTGTATAAAATGAGTATTAAATATGAAAAGCTTTATTCATAAGGTAATAAAGGCAATGAAGAGAAGAGTAATCCTATTAATGACAAGAGGCGCATAGCTTATTATTTAATGGCTGTATTTCTTTAATTAAGCGATGGCTTCTTGTTTTAAGTTTACAGAGAGTCTGTGTATGCTGAGAGCAGATAACTTAGATAGGATGAAGCAAGGCTCGGAGCCGCATACGGATCGCTTATTGCGTGATGCTATGACGTTGGATCCACGTTACAGGATCAGGGTATGAAGCAATACATAGGGATTGTGAGTACCCGGTGAGGCTTTCTCTGGTGACAGGAAAGTGAAATAGGGTGGCACCGCGGATCATTTCGCCCCTTAAAATATTAAAATAATATTTTAAGGGGTGTTTTTATGTTTACAAAAAGATTAATGCCGGGGGAAAGGCCTAAATTTCCTAAAAAAGCGATAATTACTGCAGGTATGCCTTATGGCAATAAAAATCTGCATTTTGGCCATGTGGGCGGCATGTTCGTGCATGCAGATATATTTGCCCGTTTTATGCGTGACCGGATTGGTAAGGACAATGTTATCTTTGTATCGGGAACCGACTGCTATGGTTCACCCATTTTGGAAAGCTACCGTAAGTTAAAAGAGTCCGGTTATGAGGGAACCATTGAAGAATATGTAATGAGCAATCATATAAGCCAAAAGGAAACTCTGAAAAAATACTATATAAGCCCGAACTTGTTTGCCGCATCAGCTCTGGGGAGATCCGGCGAGATTCATCAGGAGGTTTCCGACTGGTTATTCAATACCCTGTATGAGAAGGGATTTATCAAAAAATATTCAAGCCCCCAGTTTTATGATGAGGAACTTGGTGTTTATCTTAATGGCCGCCAGGTTATAGGAAAATGTCCAATCGAAGGCTGTACTTCCGAGCATGCCTATGCTGATGAATGTTCTCTCGGCCATCAGTATATGCCGACCGAGCTGATTAATCCAATTTCAGTATTGTCCGGCAAGAAGCCGGCCTTCCGGGATGTGACCAACTGGTATTTTGTATTGGATGAATGTATTGATGAGCTTAAGGAGCATCTGGATTACCTGGCAAGGAATACAAACACCCGCAAATATCAGATTAAAATAATCGATGAGTTTTTAAAGAAGCCGGTGCTTCATGTACAGAGAAAATATATCGATAATCTGGCTGAATTGGAAGCCAAGCTGCCGGCGCATACAACCATTGATGATGAGAAGAAAAGCTCGGTAACCTTTGAATTTGAAAGCCTGAGCTTAAGGGATGAAGCAAAGCAGCTGCTGGATTCTCTTGGAATCTTCTATAGAGCAGGCAAGACCCTTGTGCCTTTCCGCCTCTCCGGAAATGTGGAATGGGGAGTTAAGGTTCCCGACAAGGAGGATTTAAAGGATCTCACCTTCTGGGTATGGCCGGAATCCTTATGGGCTCCGATATCATTTACCCAAACATATCTTGAATCAATAGGAAGGTCCAGGGAAGAATGGCTGGATTGGTGGAACAGCGAGGAATCGCAGGTATATCAATTTATTGGAGAAGATAATATTTACTTTTATTCAATTGCCGAGATGGGTATGTTTTTGCATTTGCTGAATGAGGGAGGCCTTAAGCTGCCTCATGTAATTGCCAACCGCCATATTCTGTTTATGGATACAAAGGCCAGCAGCAGCTCAGATATAAAGCCGCCTATGGCTGATGAGCTATTGGAATATTATACGCCTGAACAGCTCAGAATGCATTTCATGAGCCTGGGACTGTCATCCAAGAGCACCAGCTTTAAACCGCAGGTATATATGAAGGAGGAAGAAAGAACAGGTGTTGATATAGTGCTTAAGGACGGCAATTTGCTGACAAATGTATTCAACCGGATAATCAGATCCTGTTTCTATGCAGCTCAAACTTACTTTAACGGCAGGATTCCGAAAGGATGTGTTAGCGAGGATATAAGGAAGCTGATTGAGGAAAAGGTACTGGAATATGAATTGCATATGTACAATCATGAGTTTCACAGAATTTCCTATGTACTGGATGATTTAATCCGGGAAGTAAACAAATACTGGGCGGGCCGGATTCGTATTGCAGATACAAATAACGATGAGGCTCTGCGCAAACAGACTCTGATTGACTGCTTTTATGCATGCAAGGTTATAGCTATTCTGGTGCATCCTATAGCTCCTTCAGGCTGCGAGATGTTCAGGGAATATCTGAATGTTGATGAAAGTCTGTGGAACTGGGAGCATATCTTTGAGCCTATAGAATTCTACACCGGCGATTTGGATAAGCATGAGATGAAATACCTTGAGCCCAGGGTGGATTTCTTCGAGAAGCTGGAATGGCAGTATGAGAAGCAATAGATGTATTATATATAGAAATAATTAAATCAATTCAGTTAAATATAAGAATCAGATATTAAATAATACTCTGAAAATAGCCCTGTTTGGTATTGATTTAGATACCTGGACAGGGCTAATATTACTATGAGCTGCACAGGTTTAATCCTAGAGTGATAACCGTATTTTATTATCAAAATATTGGAGTAATGTGTACAGTTTAGCTATATTCATTTTTTGCATTGAATAATGGATTTCGATATTATATATAATTTGTAAAATCAGGACTTTACCAACTTGTCTTACATACATTAGCAGGTTACCTATTATAGTATTTGCTATATAAAGGCTAGTGAAATATAAATATATATGAAGGAAAACTGCGATTGGTGCGGGATTGGTTTGAATATAATAAGCTAAATCCGGAAAATTAAACTTAAAGCCTATAAACTTTATTTACCTTTTTATGAGTAATTTTATTTGCAGAGAAGATTTAAACTGCATTAAAACAAGAGAAACAATAAACACATTATTTATATCAATATCCATATAGGAGAGAAAAATGTCAAGAAATGCGGTTGATTATTTTGAAAACACAATAATTCCATTAATTCAGGCATATTTTCCGGATCTTTTACCTGAGATGGATATAATGCTGTTGGGTTCCGTCGGCTTAGGAATTGATGATGAGATTTCAGATATCGAGGCGGCCATATATTTGGAGGATTCAATATGGAAAGCACATGGCAAGGGCCTGCAGCTATTGTTGAATGATTGCCTCGCCAGGACGAATAAATGGAAGAGTAAAGGCTCTATATTATGCGTTCATCCCGTTTCATGGCTCCTGGATGGACATTCCAATAAATTCCTATTAAATAATGATAATTATATTGATAATTTGCCTTGGGAAAAAGTATCTTTTGAAACCTTATTTACAATTCAGAATAATAAAATAATCCTAAGCAACAAAGGGAAATTGAAAGCTTTAAGGGAAAAAACTGTTACCGACAAATATTCCCAAAAATTATGGAAAAAGATGTTGATTACTAATTTAAAAGAGCTTATAAATGGAGAATTTTTCGAACTAAAAAAGGATGTTTATCGGAATCTAACAGCTGAAGCTATAATTATATATGGAATTATACTAGAAAGGATTTATCATGTTGCCTTTTTAATTTCACATGAATATTATCCATGGCGAACACATCTGGATTGGGCATTCAGAAAATTGCCTGTTTCAGGGACAGAACTGGGCCGTTACATAGATAAGCTGTTAGTAATCGATAATTGGAACGAAAGACTCGGCATGATAAACACAATAATAGAGTTTTACAAAAGCTACATTACAAATAATAAAATAGTTCCGGAAATAGATTTATATAGTGACGATAATGAATTAATATGGGCGGAAAGACTTTCTGCATGGAATAATCCTATGGAATAATCCTGAATGGAGAAATTATATCAAAGAAAAAGAAAAAGATGCTGTAGAAAATGGTTACAATGCAGATCAGTTCTGGGTATTTAGCTTATGGAGCTAACAGATGGGGTCCAGGGATTAGCTGCCTGGAGTCTCATTTTAGTATACTATTATTTCGTTAAACTTAGGTTTTGCGAATAGTTGAATCTTAGAAATCATAGCTCTACCCTTGCCTATATACAAGTGATATACTCCTGTTCAAAAGGTTTACACAACACATCAGTGATGGCTTATACAAGGATAATCTTTTTTCCTCAACCTCCCCAAATTCATGTGTAAATTCTGGCATTATATGATAACCGGTTTCCTCTAGAGTTTCTCTAATGAGAGTCTGAAAATCATCTTCCCATTCATTTTGTCCACCTCCTGGAAACTTAATTTCTCCAAAGTCTGATTGAATTAGCAGAAGTCTTCACAAAATTTCCTCCAAAGATTCAAATAAAATATATCATTGTTTTATATTATATCGTTTTATTTGCGGTTGCCACCAATTGTGAAAAATACTTAAGCTTCCCCTGCGAATCTCTTCATATGATGAAGCCGACATTATTTCATACCTGTAATTGATTAAGGCTTTTTGCTCTTTTTCGTAATCCGGCCTTTCATAAATAAGTTCATTGAATTTATACATACTTATCTCCCTTCATATCTAAGTTGCTCGCCTTCTTTTATCTCTTCATAAATTTAGCTATACGAACAGATGTTCGTATAGCTAAATTATAGTACAATAGTTAATATATGTCAAATAGAATTATTTAGTTATACATCACTTTATTTAGCCCAATCCCAATCTTTAAAAATTAACCAGCTTTTTTCACCGTCAGTGTAGGTCAACTCTCCGAGTGTGGCACCCTTGAAGCGTCCGTAGAAATCGGCAGGCAGAGAAAAGGCATCTGAAATTGGTCTATACTTGTCATAACTGCAGTCTCCAGTTATTGGGTCAATATAATAAGCCATTTCCGAATTTCCCTGCTCGGAGTAACTATAAAGCTGTATGAGAGTTCCGTCTTCCTTAACCCTGACAGCAGCACCTTCGCTGCCTTGGATTTGTGTCGTCCCAACCGCTTTTCCAATATCGACGGCCAGAGTGATTTTTTCAGCGTTCAAATCATAGACAAACAGGCCAAAATAGCCATGGAAGATCAATTTACTATCATCGATATAATCCGGAATTACTTCCACGCCGACACTCATATCCGGAGTAAGATGTGGTAGCTCAAGAATTGGCTTCTGTTCTTCTTCCCACCATGGAGAAATAGTGTTATTAAGATTTTTCCTGTTTATTTCATACAATTCCATAGCCGCTGCGGTAAACTTGTTGCCATATTTATCAAGCATCTCGGGCGTAGCGTAATTTGATTCTATTTCATCGGTATATGTAACACAGATAGGCTGCCATATCTCTTCCATATCTTTCGTATAACGGCATTCCAGCAAGAGGTAAGGCTGCCCCATACTGCTCCACTCTGTCAACCAGCCGTCTTCAATTTGCATTCCACCTGCGAGAACCACTTTTTCTGCATTCTCCAGTTTTAGACGGTATTCCAGAAGCCATAATTCGATGCTCATGGTCTCGGATGCAGTACCGGTATTCATACTGATCATTTTTGTAATTTTGGCATCGGCAATATTATAGCCAAGGCTATTGCAATACTCTATCTGCTCGCTCACATAATCAATGGCGTAATCCCTGACCGGCTGAGGGACATCGCCAACCATATCCCAGCGAATGCCATTAGAATAAGTAATTAATTCCGCATCATCAAATTTGCTTTGCCGCTCCAGTTTAAACAGCATATCAATATAGCGGTTATCCTTGCTGTAATCATGCCCTGTCGCTAATAGCACATTCCCGTTCTTAAGCTGAATAACCAGATAAAAATATTCACTATCAGGTATATCGGCGCGATAAATCAGCTTCGTTTTGCTGATTGCTTCAGAAAAATTATATTTGCGTGTCGGACTGAATAGTGACATCAACTCTTCCTTGCTGATTTCATAACGGTTTAAATCACCTTGGTTTTTCCATTCTTCGTCATCGGTTTCTTTTATGTAAAGCCTTAAATTGGGCGAAATGCTATATTGAGGTACATTATCCAGGGTATAAAGAAAGGAAGACAATGAAGGTTTCTGGTAGAGAATTTCCTTAACACGATAAGTTGATCCTGTAAATGATGACGAGGACTTTGGATTTGTTGCCAATCCTATTGTAATTGCCGCCGCAATAATAATTGACAGAAATATAACCCAGAATCCGGGCTTCTTATAGTTTAATACATTTTTAATTCTCCTTTTTACATTCCCTTCTCCAAAAGCAAGCGGACTTCCATTTAGGATATGCCTTCCTGTGGCAAGAGATAATAATGAATCGGCATATGATTTTTTTATGTCTTCTTTTATTAATTTCAGAACTTTCTCATCACAGGACAGTTCCATATCCGTACCCATCAACATAAATGCAATCCACACCAGTGGATTGAACCAATGTATAGTTACTATCAAAAATGCCAATATTTTTACTAGATTGTCCTTTCTTTGTATATGGGTCTGCTCATGCAACAGGATAAAGCTTCTTTCCCCACTGTCAAGTCCAAAGGGCAAATAAATTTTTGGCCTTATTATTCCAAATACAAATGGTGTTTTCAGATTATCGGCTTCATAAATATTATTCTCTATCAGCCTAGCTGCTTTCAGCTGTCGTTTTATTAGCAAAACGGAAATGAGGCTGTAGGCAAGTAAAACTATTATGCCTGTAAACCAGACATAGGGTCCTGTTTTCATAACTGCCTGTAAAATAAGCTGCAGCTGATTTGCACTTGTGCTTACAACCGGTGTGGGAAGGGATCGGCTCAAATATGAAGTTGCTGTTTTGATTTCACTGTAAATCTGGGGACTTTGCTGATATACTATATCTCCAGGTATTTGAACGATATTTGTATTGCGTGGCATAAGACTGAAGATACTTTCAAAGGAAAATGGAATTACAAGACGAAAGGCAACAACACCCCATAAGGCATAGGATATGACTTTTGGAGCTTTTCTGAGCAAGAGCCTGACTAATATCACAAAAAGAATTACATAGCTTGCTCTAAGGCTCATATTTAAAACTGTAAGAAATATTTCATTCATTGTAAACCTCCATTTCCGGTATAGAAAAATGCTTTTCACAATTTCTCAAACAAGCACGGTGCACGTAAAGATTCCTTCTCCAAATCATAACACATGTATTTTCTCAGTGGTAAAGATTATCTTACATAACCTGAATACTTACGACATTCTTGCAATAAAAAGGTTCTTATATCCAAATTTTGATATCTGCGATTTTCATTAGTTAGATTTATATTCATCTATTAATCGCTTCAGTTCTTCAGCCTGTTGTTTACTTAATTTTTTACCCCGAACAAAAGCCGTTAAAAATTTCGGCAAAGACCCACCAAAGGTATCCTCAACAAAACGTATACTTTGCTTTGAATAATAGTCATCCTTACTGACAAGAGATGAAACTACTGCATTTTCATTTTTAAAAATGCCCTTCTCACATAGCTTTTTTAACACAGTATATGTTGTGGACTTTTTCCAGTTCATTTCTATCTCGCAGAGCTTTACAAGATCGCCTGAACCTATCGGTTCATTTGCCCATATTAATTCAGCGAACTTTTCTTCACTTTCTGTAAGCTTATAATCTTTCATGATAACTGATTCCTCCATGTTGCCGAGAGTTAAAAATTTTCAATTTGTTATAAAAGTTCATTTATTCGATAATAAATGGTCTATAAGTTACCGACCAATGATTAGTTTATACCTTATAGACCAAAATGTCAATAGTGTTTATATTTTTATATATAAAAATTTAAAACTTTCTGATTCATCTTTATCAGCAATGCTATACTGTTTTTACCGGGTCAATTATTCCAAAAGCTACCGTACTTGCCTGTCCGTGAAATGACGAGTATAATGTCCATAAAA
>ENA-OWPA01001913-OWPA01001913.1-bioreactor-metagenome-genome-assembly--contig:-NODE-1913-length-11660-cov-37.404645_pt1 | contig 11660 bp, 12 predicted proteins | sample MGYA00238139_ERZ651803 | MGnify/ENA primary metagenome ERZ651803 (study PRJEB26909, sample SAMN07631231) | bioreactor metagenome | isolation source: Switchgrass digestor | place: USA: Dartmouth...
TTTTATGGTAACCGTTTGGTTTGGTGTGGGTCAATTTCTGTCCGGCGCTATGGGTCAATTATACCCCGGCGGTGACAAATCCATTCATCCAATAATCAGAAGGCCCAGGAACCCATCTACTGCCTACACCCATTACACCGCTCTTCCAATAACATTTTTCAAAATCACCAATATTGGGAAATCTATTGATAATCGGTTCTTTATCGGTCCTTATTACTTCCTGCTGTTTATTATCTTTACTTAAACTACCAACTGCAAATATTGCAGCTCCAGCCAAAATAATTACGCTAAACAGTATCAGCATGAAAATTTTTATATTTCTGTTCATTTTCCATTTCCCCTTTTACCTATTTTCATTTGTAAACTAATTTTTTGATATTATCCATATTTTACAAATACTCTTTTGTTTTGTTATTAAATCATACACTTACATGCCTGGCTCTATCTTTTTACTTTTTACAAGTGGTCATTTTCTTCTCGGGCAAATTATCCTGATGTAATATAAAAAATAAAAAAGAGACTGACAAGCAAATTTCCTTTTGTTTGAAAAATGCCTGCCAGCCTCTTTTTACGTTCTGCGCGCCAAGTTTAGTTGAAATCAGCTTATATCATCGAATATCGAACCTTTGACAACAATTTCTATCCTGTCGAGATTTTCAATTCCTTTTAATTCTCCAAGCTTTTTGTACTCATTTTTGCTCTGGGCAAGGTTTATATTGTCTATATACGCTCTCACCACATATTTCCCGTCAGGCATATTAGGATGAGTATATAAACGAACGTTGTGCGGATTAACTCTTATAGTAACTCTTGTTGTTTCCGTTATTTTGTACATCGTTTGCCCATCTTCTATATACTCTCTGTACTTATAATTATCCCTACTTGATTGCGTTCCCGACTCACTGTATCCCTCAAGAATTGCCAGCAAGCGAGGATCAGTATAACCTCCGCTCACCTGACTGTGTTTCAGCTCTTCATATATCGGTTCTGCACTTGACCGTTCCTCATACAAAAGTTTAACATTGTTGACCCCGGTGGGATCTTTAAACGTAAGGACAGCAGGAACACTTGACAGTTTTCCCCCATATGCCGGCACCGGTTGATTTTGAATATTAACCGCCCTGTTGTTATTATCAATGTAAATCAAATTTGACTCATATCTAAATGAATTAATCAAGCTCTCCACTATCTCTTTGTGCTCAGCAGTTGGTTTCTTTTCAGGCTTATATATTTCTGTCTTCACTTCAAAGGTATAAGTACCGGTTGGATTAAAATAGTAGCCTGATTTTATTGGATAACGGTAGTTCTTTAAATTCTCATCCGATGCAAATACTGCTTTGTCATAATTTTCTTTGTTATAATCTCTTCTTCTTGCCGCTTCCCTGCTTTTTTCATAATCCTTCTCCATTGTACTTACAATACCCCATTTAATTTCAGCCTTATTCTGCTGGGTGAAAATTCTTTGATACCGGCCGGGTACAGCTGTCCATCCATATAGCTGACCATTTTCATCTTCATGAGCCATCCACCGGACTACGTTAAATTTATACGGCTCACTTGTCCAGAACATTTCCTTTGAAAGGCTGTTTATGGTGTTGAATTTTATTTCATCCAAAAACTTCTTTTGTGGAATAGATGGCATTCCGTTATATATTTTTGCAGTAATTACTCTTTGGTCCGCAACATATCCGAATGTAGCCGAAATGTTTTCAGTATGTCCGGGACACACCCAAGTACCACTCGAGCTATCCTCCGAGTCATCCGGAATCCATACGCATCCTCCACATCTATACCTGCGTGTCGCGGTTGCATTACCTTCAGCTTCCACAGCTCCAGTATTTGCCCTTGTTGACGGTCCGTCAAGATATTTTTTCTCTTCCGGATTATCATAAAGTCCTGTCGCCGAATCATATGTAACATCTTTTCTGTGTATTGTTGTACTGAATTCCGGATACAATGTAACGGTAGTCTGACGTGTTCCGCCCGGTATTTTATTTCCCGTGACTTCAAATGACTTATACAATTGCGGTGTCACATTTGTCACATTTACACCACCACTTACATCGCTAACCAACCAACCATCACCCACATCCAATTCTGCAGTCATTCCGTTTTCATCCGGTAAAGAAACATTTATTTTTTTACTAAGGACGTTGTAATCCAGCGTAGCTTCTCCCGTTGTGTTTATTGGTTCAACTACCTTAATTGTCCTGGTGAGAACATTGTTTGAATAATCTCTTTCCGATATCTTTTTATTCTCAACTTTATAAGCATTGTTGTATTCTTTAACACTTTCGTCAGTATTTACTTCAAACCGTATTTCAACGTCTCCATCAGGCATTATAAAACTTGCATAAAGTACAGGAGCTCCCATTACTTCTGTTTCTTCTGCCTCTAATTCTTCTTCCTTTTCTTCTATCTCTTCTTCTGGGTCAGTCTCTTCTTTTTTCATACCACTAAATGTTTTATCAGCCGCTAAATTAACAGTACCAATAGCTTCCATACCTTTTCCAAGATATGTAACATTCTCAACCGGTTTGCCGTCGGATGTGATCTCCCACTTATAGGATACATTCTTCAAAACCTTGTCAAAAGTTGAATCTATTCTTACCGATACCATCACCGGAGTACCGGGTACAGCACTCAACTGCACTGCTTCAAATACGGGTATAATGTCTTTCTCCACCAAAACAAACGGCTTGTACCTGAAAAATTGATAGTATGAATAATAGTTTGGCTTATAGATGTTATCTTTACCAGTTCCGCCATAATAGTAGAATGCAATTCCAACACCCCAGGATTCATATGTAGGAGGTTGAATTATATATATGTAATCCTCGGGGTTCTCTGCTATGCCCGCCGGCAACTCTCCTTCAATGCATTTGTTGAAGAATTTGCGGTCGCCTGCTTTTTCCTCAGCAAACTTAGGCAAAAAAGTACTAGAACCTTTTACCCACTGTCTGATAACACTATACGTTGACGCAAATGTATCCGGCCGATATTCCAAATATTGTTTTGTATGTGTATCCTTAGGATCATCCGGTGATAATTCTTTTGTAATGCCCCGTTCGCTATTTTCCGGCAAAATCCACGGTTCCTTAATCCATCTGCGTACATATGTAACTTCATCAATATGAAATTCCGGATTAGGATACGGTTCATCAATGAATGAAAAACCTAAGGCCCTTGGATCCCCTTCCGCATCATACACTCTTTGATCATTTCCATATTTTGTACCTTCTCTTGCTCCTTCATCCATATCTCCATATACAAAGACAGGTAAATTCCCAAAAACATCCAATCCATTACCCTTAACAGCCAATTTATCGTTTATCTCTCTTTCTTCGTAGAATGATCTTTCTGTAAAATAATCCTCAGAAAAACTATAATTATCTATCAAAAATTCGTTTGCTAGCTTTAAGGAAGCCTTTACTTCTTCTTTTGAAGCAGCATTTACAAAAATGCTTTGTGAAAAAGCAATCGGCACAATTAAAATTATAATAACCAAAAAACTATTAACCCGTTTCACTTTTTATCCCTCTTTACTATTCAGATCTCGTGTAGCTTGCAGAGCAATAGAAAACATTTATGTCTTCCATAAAAGACTCTTTTATCCAAATATATCTTTTGCTTTTGTTATCATATATATATTTTGACGGCAAGTAGTATTTTCTTTCCTTCTTTTGCGAAACATAAGCTATAACTTCATCCACTGTACTACTGTCACATTTTTGTAAAAGTATTTGTCTTAAATCCTCAATTTGTCCTTCTACATCTGCGCGCAGTAAGTTAATTTGAAAACAAGCCTCTGTCTTTCCACCCCACTCTTCTTCAACCGCTGCCAAATTAGTATCCAAAGGCACCTCAAATCCGGCTACTATCTTTGTCCCTTCCTTTTTGCCAGATGGCTTCGAATTTGTATTTATGTATACAGTCCTGATATCCGGGTCCCAGCTCACTTTTGCATCAAACGCCTCTGCCACATATCTTGCAGGCACAAATGTCCTTCCTGATATCAGCAGTGCAGCTGTATCCATTTTCTTCTGCTCTCCGTTTAATTCATATTCTGCTTTCCCTATGTACAAAACAAGTTTCTTGCTTCCTTTCTCAAACACTGCCTTTTTCTCTTTTCCATCCCATGTTACATTCGCTCCCAACTTCTCCGCTATAAATCTCGCCGGTACCTGGGTCCTCCCGTTTGAATCGATAAATGGCTGCTCGTCCGGAAAATATACTCTTTCTCCGTTTACTTCAACTCTCAACGGCAATTCTATCGCAGCTGCCGCAACTGATACCAACATAATAAACACGCTCACAATCGCTAATACCAATGCTACTTTCTTCATTATCAATTCCTCCCTTATAACTAAAATTGTTTTTTCTTTCTATTTTTACTCAAATCACATTTATATTTTATTATAAACAATATATTGCCTCAAGCTATATTTTACTTATTTTTTAGTTTTGTCTTATAAAACATTAAAATATTGAAAAAATTTTATTTTCTTCTTGCCTTATTTTATTTTAAAAATCCTCAGCACAGTAAAACACATTTATATCTTCTAAAAATGATTCCTTTACCCATATATACCTTCCACTTCTCTTGTCATATATATATTTATCAGGTAAATAATATGTTCTTTCTTTTTTCTGCGAAACATAAGCTATAACTTCATCCACTGTACTGCTGTCACATTTTTGTAAAAGTATTTGTCTTAAGTCTTCCAGCTGTCCTTCTACATCCGCTCGTAGCAAATTTACTTCAAAACAAGCCTCCGTCCATCCTCCCCATGTTGTAGGTGTAACCGTCAGATTAGTATCTAAAGGTACCTCAAACCCGGCTACTATCTTTGTTCCTTCCTTCTTACCAGCCGGCTTTGAATTTGTATTTATGTATACTGTCCTGATATCCGGATCCCAACTCACTGTTGCATCAAACGCCTCTGCCACATACCTCGCGGGTACAAATGTCCTTCCTGATATCAGCAGCGCAGCTGTATCCATTTCTTCTGCTCTCCGTTTAATTCATATTCTGCTTTCCCTATGTACAAAACAAGTTTCTTGCTTCCTTTCTCAAACACTGCCTTTTTCTCTTTTCCATCCCATGTTACATTCGCTCCCAACTTCTCCGCTATAAATCTCGCCGGTACCTGGGTCCTCCCGTTTGAATCGATAAATGGCTGCTCGTCCGGAAAATATACTCTTTCTCCGTTTACTTCAACTCTCAACGGCAATTCTATCGCAGCTGCCGCAGCTGATGTCAACATAATAAACACACTTACAATTACTAATACCAATGCTACTTTCTTCATTATCAATTCCTCCCGTAGTTTCAAAATTATCTTTAATCCTCATTTTATTACCAAAATATTATTTAATTTTAAAAATTATATTTTATCTGAAACTTAACATTATTTATATTCATGCTCTCTACCGTCTTTAAATACCTAAGCAATTCACGATTATACGCGTAATTATCAGCACTTGAATCTTAAGGAAAACTTAGCGACAATTTACCTGTTAAAATGATTTCCATGCTATTTAAGCCTTCAAACTTGTTATTGCTCAGGTTTATAAATACCTGGTATAACCATGTCTTGCCAGTAACCAAATTCAGTTTCTTCATCTTCAGCCTTTATTACGCGCAATGTATATAATCCTGCATTATCAGGATTCATAGTATCCTTTATATAATCAATTACAAAAAACATATATTTCTCTTTATCTGTAGTTACTATATACCATACCCTTAGCATTATAGATTTCTTTCCTCTTTCTATTGATTCGCCTGAAGACCATGCATCTATTTCCCAAGACTGTACATCGCCTTGAAAGAAATCAAATAAATAATCTACTCCTTCATCAAAGTCATTCACTTCAGCTAACGCCTTTTTGGAAAATAACGCTTTCATAGCTTCTTTATCTTTATTTTCAATTGCTGCAAGTATTTCTTTTATTCGTTTCTTTGCCGCTCTTTCTTCACCAACATACACCGGTCCTCCCCTATACAAACATGATGTCAACATAAAACTATTTGTAAGAAGTATTAGTAATACGATTTTCTTAATCAAATATATCCCTCTCTTTCATTAAAAAGTAAATGTTGCAGTATATGTTACATCATCAAAATCCCATTATATAGGAGAAATACTTGTCAGTCCGTTGTATCATCTACAGTTTGCTTCTATGCATAAAATTAATTTCATTCTACTCATGCACACTTATAAGTTGTATTTTTTATTTGTAACGCTCTAATTTGGATCATAAAATACTTATAAAAACGCTCTTCTTTCCGGACATCAAAATTACTTTAACATTGGGTTGTTCATATATATAATTACTAATGCAATTATTGAAAGAAAACAAACAGATACAAGTATCCTGACAACTTTTTTTCGTTTTTCATCGGTAGCCCCCTTTAATTCAAACTATACAACCCACGCTTTTTCTATTCAAAATATATTATCCCTGTAGAAAAAATCATCTCATTCCAATTCATGTTATCATATAATGTATTAAAACTCAACGTAGCTTCTCCTCCCCACGTTGACACCTCAAGGGTTACCTCTCCATTCTTTCTATTTTCAATCATACCGGTAATAATTACCTAATTCCGTTCATAGATCATTGTATAAGTTTTATTTGTTTTTGGACCGGTCCACTTCATGTCAATCGGATTGAACATATTTGTTTTGGGCAGGGCTTATATTGTCTGCATATACTCTTACCGCATATTTCCCATCAGGCATATTAGAATGAGAATCTTCATTCTTTTCAAATCCTCCTATTTCCAATCAAGGCTGGGAACATTTCCCTCACCGCCAAATAATCTTTTTTTCTTTCCCGTCTTATAATCCAGAGCATATATTATATAATGTGGAATACTTACTATGTCCCAATATTCCGTTCCCAATAGGATATATTTGTCATCCGGAGAAAAAATATATCTTGTACTACTTCCAATTGTTACAGTTCTCCAATTTTCTCCTGTGTTGACATTATAAACAGTTAACTTCTGATCTTTTCCCATATATGCGATATATTCATTGCTGTTTGAGTAAACGGGATGTCTCCCCTCTAAAATTTTCTTCTCTTCTTTACTCTCCATATCATACATATATATATTTTCATCATAATCACCATAAAGCAGTTTTTTCCCTGTATTATCCCATGAGTACCAATCAAACGCTACTTTAAATAATTTAGTGAGAGTTCCTGATGACCTGTCATAAATATGCAGCGCATCACCCAAAATGAAACTAATGCTGTCGGAATTTGGCACATATTTAACATTACCTTCAAACTCATCCGGGTATTCACTCCAATTAAAAATAGCTTCACTAAACTCATTAGACTTAATATCATACTCACATATTTCTGAATTCAGTATCTCACTATATCTTAAAGACTTATAGCATAATATCTTTGACTTATCCTCATTATATTCCACTTCATAGTAAAAGCCCGGCACAACACTTTCAAATTCATTTGCAGCAGGATTATATTTTATAAGATAATCAGCAATTCCCGTATAACCATTACCTATAATAATATCACCGACAAGCTCTCTTCTGTCTATTCCACATCCCGTTAAGGTAGTAAAGCACAGCATACTTATTATAAATAGAATTAATCTCTTATTCATTTATTCTCTCCTCCATTTAAATGGATTCAAAGGAAATATAGGCTTATCCCCCGTATTTTCCACAATTCGGTCTTCAACAGTCAGATTTCAAAGTTTTTACAGGCTTCCTATAGGTATTTTAAGTCTTTATAAATTCTTTAACTTCTCGTAATTTTCATTAAATTCGCTTGTGCCACATGCTACTGTTAAAGATAAAAATACAAATTTGATGTCAATTATGTAAATTATACCATCAGACACTTTTGGATTCAACAAATTCTCCTGCTTGGTTTCAAATATCTTCAAATATTAAATCTTAGGATAAAATATAAAAAAGACTGCCAACTAAATCCCTTTTATAAGAGAAATACTTGTCAGTCCGTTGTATCATCTACAGTTTGCTTCTACGCATAAAATTAATTTCATTATACTCATGCGCACAAATTTATAAGTTGTATTTTTTTATTTCTAACGCTCTGATTTGGATTATAAAATATTTATAAAAACGCTCTCTTTTCCCGACATTAAAATTACTTTAACATTGGATTGTACACTTCTGAAGATTTACCATTATATTCAATATACCATGTTTTATAGTCGGCATAATTGGGCTCCCCATTTGAAACAGGTGAAGAAAAAATATTACATTCAAAATGTTCATTATTGTCTCTGTATGTAAAAACAATTGCTAATCTAGCAAAACTATACCTATATCTTTTAGCATGGTATTTTTTTAAATCGCTAAATACCTTTTCCGATTGTATATATTTTGTCGTCCAGGAAAATACACTGTCTACTTCTTCTTGAGTTATTTTTCTGTTTAAAGTGTAGCTAATACGAAAATCTACAGGCGTAATTCTGTCCAAGTTCACATCGTCAACAAATGAATAATTCCTGATTGAATTCTTCTTAAAATCCTTCCATCCCTCTACCGGCGGACTACTGTTCACATAAATAATTACTAATGCAATCATCGAAAGAAAACAAACAGATACAAGTATCCAAGCAACTTTTTTTCCGTTTTTCATTGGTAGCCTCCTCAATACAAACTATACAACCCATGCTTTTGCTTTTTCTATTCAAAATATATTATCCCTGCAGGAAAAATCATCTCATTCCAATCCATGTTATTATATAACTCATTAAAACTCAACGTTGCTTTTCCTCCCCACGTTGACACCTCAAGGGTTACCTCTCCCGTCTTTCTATTTTCAATCATACCGGTAATAGTTACCCAATGCCGTTCATAGGTCATTGATTTAATTTTACTTGTTTCCGGATCGGACCACTGCATACTAACCGGATTAAACATATTCAGGAGCGCAACAGGTCTGTTTTTTCTCAATCCTTCCCGAATGTAGCTTACAGCATTATCGAAAGTTGGCTTTTCACCACTCCATTTTGCTTTCAGCTTTATCCCTCTACTTTTGGCAAATTTCTCAACTCCTTTAGCAAACGCAGCCAAACCGGTAATACCTAAGGACGGTATTCCCGCTTGTTTGCCTTTTTTATCACTCATATGGCTAAAAACCGGGACTTCCAATGGAGTCACATATTTATATACTTCTTCCATAAACTTCACAAAATCTGCTTTAGTTATATTTTTCAAATCATATTCATACAGTTTTGCAAATTTCGGGTCCGTCATTGCCATATAGGCCAATATATTGGCTGCCGCAGTAGGACCACAGCCTCCAAAACTCTGAGTGTACTTTTGAAACCAGTTTTGGTTACCGCCGTAATATACTTTACCATCATCAACAATTTTCAAAAAATCCGTATTGGTAAGACTTGTTTTAACTATATCTTCATTGCAAGTCTCATCTTTACCTATATTTTTATAACGATCTGAATTCCAATCCAAGCTTGGCATGTTTCTAAAAATATTATTGAATTATTCTCCTATAAAACAGTCTATTGCAATTATCATACTTATGTTACTTCAATATATCATAAACTTCTTTTCTTTGAGTAATTTCATCTTTGACAGTGTCTCCTTCATATCCTCTTTACACTTCCGTATATTTTTTCATTTCCGTTGATATAGTTTTAATAAATCCGCATATTACTATGGCCAGAAATGCCAGAACCGTTAATGCCACAAATGCCTTAACAGCGTATTGTAAGCCGGTTTCATATATTACCGATTCATTACCGTCGGCGTCGGTCTTCGCAAATTTAATATATCCAAGGACCTGTTTTAGCGAATAATTAACACCATCAATATTTACATTTTCTTTGTCCGGGCGATTTTTATAATAGTTTTTAAGCTCTTCCGGATCAGAGATTTTTTCTGTCTTTATTAGTTCCGCATCGTTATTGAAATAATAACGCATACCATCTGTAACCGAAAAAATCACGATATTGTTTTCATTATCAAATTCAAAAAAATAATTGCCGTTCACCTCAAAAGCAAAGGAATATTTAAAGCTTCCCTGCTTATCATAGACATTTATATAATCATCATTAAATCCTATAGCGATATCACCTAAAGAATTAGCCGAAATACCAACTGCTGATGAATACGTTCTATGCTCCTTATAAATCTTCCTGAAATTCAAGGCATTTTTGCCGGTTTCATCGGCATATACATTGCCAATTCCCACATTCAGCAGCATGATTAGTGACATAAATAAAAGAAATATTTTTCTTTTCACTCGCCATCACCACACCACCATTTTCATTATAAATACCTTCACTTACTAAGCAATTAGTCTAAAAAAGTGCTTATCTATTTCCTTCAACACGAAACTGCACATCCAAAATATATACTTCAATAAACTACAACAGAAATCCAAATACCAATCGCCCCCGCAAATGGATATTCAAGACCATCCAACTTATCCTCACATGTGCATTGATAATGACTAAAATTTAATAAAATATTTTATAAATGAAAGATTTTTTCATACAAGAAAGTGATTCATTTTGTCAGTATCATATTCAACACCCCGCCTTATATTTTTTTAAATAATCTTAGATCCAATCTAAATTATTGGTACAATTATAAAAACATCTTTTAATTATCCCAAAGTATCATAATTTGAATCTCAAACCAAACATTATAATGCTTTTAAAAACCATACCATACATTTTCTGTACTTCAAAGAATTAAACAAAAATAATTTCTATCACTTTTTTAGCAATCATGTAAATTTCAATATTAATATAATTTAAAAATGTTTTTGAATTATAGCTTAATAAATCTAAATATGTATGCTTCTTTCTTATTTGTGTTACATTAGTCCATATTAATATCATACCAAAGAAGATAAGAAATGCAACTATATTCCAGTACTAAAACTAATTAATGGATGGAAATTAAAGCTTTATTGATAAGCTTTTGCAATAATCATCTCATTTTTTAAATAATGCTTTTGGTAATTTAATCATTTGATACAATGCAAACTTTAATAAAACAGGGAATCGCTCTTGCACCAAACCATATACGCTTATATGTGTCCAAAGCACGGACTTTGTTTGAAATGAATAAAGTAAACGAAGCTATCGAATGTTACAAGCCTGGAATAAAGAATAACCCGAAAGAATTGTCCTTTTATATGTCGTTAAGTGATCTCCTGCTTTATGCAGGCAATGTTAGCGAAGCAATGGAGTGTCTAAATTAAGGAAGCCATTCAATTAGACCCTTAGCTTAAAGCTCTCGCAATAAATGATAAGGACTTTAACAATATTAATAATTCAACTGCTTTCAAGGCATTGACAGGAGTAAGTGTTTATGTGGAAAGTTGTCCAGGAAAATTACGGTTCTGTATTGGGATGTAAGACTATCGAAGCATCTTTGGTTTATGACAATAAAATGTATTACAGACTCTATACTGCATATGATGCCGACTCTAAGAATCTGAAGCCGAAAGTTTTCAAGCCGGGCATGCTTGTTAACGTTATCAAACAGGAACAATATAATTTTACTTTTAGATATTATTACGGCTGCCAATTGATTGGCAGTGTAAATATTTTTGTGTAAACTAATTTTCCTTCTATGTTAGTATTTAAATATATTTTAAGACTCGAAAGT
>ENA-OWPA01001915-OWPA01001915.1-bioreactor-metagenome-genome-assembly--contig:-NODE-1915-length-11643-cov-3.974321_pt1 | contig 11643 bp, 18 predicted proteins | sample MGYA00238139_ERZ651803 | MGnify/ENA primary metagenome ERZ651803 (study PRJEB26909, sample SAMN07631231) | bioreactor metagenome | isolation source: Switchgrass digestor | place: USA: Dartmouth...
GGCCGTTCCCTCAATTACTCTTATTCTTCATCAGTGCAAGAATTATAACATTCTAATTCTTAGTTCACGTTTTTCTGTATCATATTCTGCATGTAGCTCTTCTTTTTCTGGAAAATCGATTATTGAAGCGAGTTTATCTTTTATGTTCAATCTTCCTGATACTGCATCAGAGTCTTTTCTAGTCATTCGATACCATTTAACCGTGCCTTTGATTATAGCCATATCCTCCTTTTATGCAGATAACAGTATATAAACGTATCTAGCCTTGGGTAAAGTTTATATCTGTATAAGACAATTGTATATTATTTTATCTTATCGTAGATAAAATTAACCCGTGGAAGGTGAAATGAAGTTGAATACAAGAGCAATAATAAACCGGGTGTCTCTCGCAGTTGGAACACTTCCGGCTTTAGCGAGTAACGCACTTGCAGTTGATGGGGCTTTTAACGGATCACTGCAGCCGGCGAACACAAATGATATAGTAAGAAACCTGGGGCTCTTTTCGGACCTTGGTCAATTCATCCTGGAGTATGCAATTCACATCTGTGTTTTCGGGATGGTTGCCTGTACTATCGTGATATCAGCACGTAGTCTGTGGGCTCGGAGCAACAAGAAGGTAAACGAAGCAGTTGAGGAGCGCGAAAACCTCAAAGGCCTGGTAATTGACAGCATTGCTGTCATGATTGCGCTTATTGTGCTTTTTAGTGTTGTAGTACCTTACATCTCAAGTTTTGTCCCGACGTGATAGCATGAACGAAATTGAGAAAGAAGACCTGATAAAAGGAATAAGCCTTTGCTTGCAACATAACTATTTCGCTATCAAGAGCAACGATTTGTATCAAAAGTTCAAGGAGGTCAACGAGTATGACCTGAAAACGGCAATTGATACAATGCTCAGGCGAAAGCAGCTGATCTATGACCTGAACGAAAACAAGTACAGGCTTGTGATGAAATGAAATTTCTTAAAGCATACATTGAAACGTGGGGGCAAGAGTCGGTAATTATCCCGGCTCGCTGTCTCGGTCGTTTTACCGGCTGCTTTCCTGGCTGCCCTATTAAGAAATGTGTTTACAAAGGCAGGATCTAAGATATGAAAATAGTCCCTTCTTTCCTTCTTTTTCTTTTGATTTTGTGCACAGGAATAGCGAAGGCAGGAGAAGAAAACCGGATCACTCTAAGCCCATCTGATACTCATTCTAACCAAAACCAGATTAACGAAGCAATAAAAACCGTTGCAGCTTCGGGTGGCGGCACTGTCTATCTTAACCCTGGGGTCTACTACGTAGACAATACAATTGTGATTCGCTCGAATGTTCATCTAATAGGCGATCCTGAGGCAATTATCAGGGTTTCCCCTAGAAGCTCACAATGGTTCACTGGGCGAATTGGGGTAATAAGCTGTAAGGAATCATTGAAAAACGTAGAAATCGCCGGGTTTCAGATTGACGGCAACATTGGAAAACTACCTCGAAGTTACGCGAATTCTCAACCTGGTAGAGAACATGATTGTGAGAAATTAATCAACATCGGAGGATATAGTGGGGACTTTGCGAACAATATCAAAATTCATGACATGAAACTCTACAATGCGTTTTCAGATGGTATATACATCATCTATGCGCAGAATGTGGAGATATATAATAATTTCATCTCAAACTGTCAGCACGAAGGGATATACTTATCGGTAGTGCGTGGCGGCGGTCACATACATCACAACAAAATAGCAGGTATAACATCTGACTGTGCGAGGCTAGATAACTGTAAACAATGTTTGATAGAGTATAATCTGTTTTTCAGTTACGGTGGGGAGTCTTACGGAGCTTATAAACACGGCGAGAACGGGCTTCAGATAGGCGATGCTGGGAGTTCAAAAGGATACAATGCTGTAAAGAAAGGATATCCTACCGAAGACATCGAAGTCAGATTCAATACATTCGCTGATCCGGGTCTCCGAGCTATTTGGTATCACGGTGGAAAAAACGTCTATATCCACGATAACAAGTTCGTGGACGCGGAGGTCCTCGAAACTATGGGTGTTCCTCTTGGTGATATCTCATATGAAAACGATCCGGCAATAGATATTGAGATAAGTGAAAAAGCTTTCCGCAGTATCTTTGATATTCTAAAAATGGATTACAGTTTCAAATATCCTAATGTACAGCTGGACCTTAACAGCAAGGTCAAGGTAATTGCTTACCCGAATTATTCGCTTGTTGATGTTCAGGGAGAAGGCCTTACAGCCGTTAAGGTTCACTATGAAGACAAGCAGGTAACACACTACATTGAAAAAGATATCTGGGTAGGGGACCTACACCATCAGGGAAACAAAATATACCTGCCTGGAAGCTTCCAGAAAGGAGCGCTTAAGGTCACATGTATTTCTAGACAGGGTTATCAGGATGTCACTGATTTTGAGATTATAGAGAAACAGGAAGAAACTGGTTCTATCAATCCTGATATAGTCCCTTACACCGGGACTTTGTTAATTACTGGAATTGCGATTTTTAGAAACTTCAGGAGAATGATAAAATGAGGATATTAGCTTTAGCTATGGTTCTCTTGTTGCTGTTTTCCACTATAGGAAGCGCAGCAGAAGGAGAGAATCTAAAGAACATTAAGACAGACCCCACTGGCATACTTGAGCCAGCCGAAAAGCGTGTGATAAGCCTCTCTGATGCAAAAAAACAGACCGAAGAACTTGGAGGGACCGCTGAGTCTAACGAATCTATGGAACCAGAAAGGCAACCTGAACCGGAGACAATAACCGAGAGCGTGGATGGTCCGGACATCCTCTCAGAATCAGTTTCTAAGGGCAACAGCTTGTTTCTAAGAAGCTTGATCGATGGGATGTACTCAGAATTCGAAAACAGTGAGGTTACAGAAAAATACGGCAGCATGCGAGGCGCAATTATTACCGTTGTTACATTTGTTCCAAACCCGTATGATGACCCGTTTATCCAGGAACTTTACAAGAATTATAACAATCTTGCTATTTATTTTGTGGTTTTATTCATTATCGGGGAATGGTTCAACCGAAGAGCCGCACAACTGAAGATTACGACCAGTGTATTTGGAGAAAAGGACCTTTCACAGTCTAGGTTCATTGGCGGGATCTGCATGTGTATGCTGGCATTAGCAGCAAACATAATATACATGTTCGCTCTCGACATCATAGAAGCTCTAAGCGGATATGCTGTAATGCCGAGCATTGACATGATAGCACCTACCCCTGAAAACCTGTTACTGTATGCCTGCTTGGCTCTGTTTGATCTTGTGCTGTTCGTTTTTTTCGCAATTCGGTATCTTCTGATATACATTTTTGCCGTCATATGCTCTGTAATCGCTGTGTTACTTGTCCCTGAGTCAACACGAGAGTTTGCTTTTGATGCAATCGAAAAAATTATCAGGATTCTTATGATGCAGCCAGTCGCCATACTTTTTACTGTCATCGGAATTCATGTTATCAAGGGGTTGCCTGTCGGTAGTGAACCGCTTGGAACTCTTGGCTTGACAATACTGATTTTTTTGGTGTGTTGGTACTGTTTAGTTGGAAAATTCACGTTTTTGAAACAGGGTATCAAATTTGCAGTATCAAAAGGAGTGATGTAAATGAGCGATATCAGCCCATATAGTCAGCCTAAACCGCCGAAGACAATAACAAAGGTAAAAGATGATAGATTTCTGGATTTTACCTGTATACATACTTGGATCACACTTACAATAATCGGTATAGGGCTTTATCTTTTTAGAATGATAGCGAATGAGTTTCTATACAAGAATTATTATGACGTGCTGATGTACTTTGGAATTGCATATCTAGTTGGCAACGTTTGGTATCGTTTTTTCAGAACAGAAGAAAAAACCCAGTACAATATAGACAAATTGAAATTTTTAATTTCTGACAAAAGAGGAAAGCATGTGGTCAATACATTCGACACACTAGTCGATGAACTAGAAAAGTTTATCCCAATAAAAAAGATCCATGAAAACGGAATAATTGAGTTTGCCGGTAATGAATTTGGAATAATAATGGAAACTCATCCAAATCGGATCTCAGACGAGGAAAGAGAACAGCACGAAAAGAAGCTGGAAAAGTTGGTTAATGGTATCCCGGCAAATACGCATTTTAAAACGCTGTCATGTTCAGTCCTTGAACCGAGGAAGCCTATACTTAATTTCCTGCTTGATCTGTCAAGCAAGGCAGGGACATTCAAACCGAGAAACCAACATTTGACAGACTTATATCTAAAAATTTCCGAAGACGATAGCAAGGTCATTGCCTGGAAGTATTACGCTTTTCTGAGTCTCGGAAAGCAAAAAAATATCGAACAAGCGAAGATCCAGTACGGAGCAGTTGTGCCTGGACTGCTTAAAAACATGAAAGGAGCAAACCTTAGACCTAGAATTCTCACAGAAACGAGAGAGATAATTGATTGTTATAGAACAATGTTTTCAGAGGTGGCAGTATGAGCATGATTTTAGGAGCTATGAAATCGACAGTAGGGAAAGTTAAAAAGAAGTTAAAAAAAGCTGATGAATACGCACAGGATGAAGCGTGGAAGAGATCTTACGCAAGGCTAATATTGCCATCCAGGATGGAAACGTATGATACACATTTAAGGTTCGATCAGAGAACATATGTGAGATGCCTTGTGTGTGGTCTACGAAGTTCTACAGGCGCGGAGGGATACCCAAGAGAGCTTTCTAGTAAGGTTATTGAGAGGCTACAGGAGTTATCCTTCGAGGGTGTTAAAATAATGCTCTCCACTAGCCTTATACAAATTCCAGGTACGGACACTAAAGAAAGCTTGCAGCAGGCAAGTTACAATGTCAACAAGGCACAAAGGTTGAGGGAAATTACACACAAAGGAAACCCGGATCTTGAGTTAATGATGCAACATCAAGATATTGTGAACAATTACAGACAGATCTATTTCAATTCACAAAGAACGTTTCACAGTTCTTTCATTATCGTTATCAAGGGTGGGGAAAGCGAGGTTTTCAGGGCAGAAAGCGAAATCATAGCAATCCTGAAATCTGAGCTCATCGAAGTGTGTATCCCAACGGGAAAAATGTTGGAAATGTTCTTAAGTGCTCTCCCTCTTCCTGTTTCCGAGTCAAAGTCTTGGGTGGAAGTCAGAACGGACGGAGCGGCGGCATTATGCGCAGCTTCAAACCTGAACAGCCGGACTGATGATAAAGGTCTTTACTTTGGAAAAGATCTTCTGACGAATAATGAAATTCTCCTGGACCTCGACACACTTGCGAGTAAGCAACTCGTTATGTGCGGTTCTACTGGCTCGGGAAAGACCTTTACGTTTTTACTTCTCCTGACACGGTTGATGGATATGCGGAACGCTAGGGTAATATACACGACTCCCAAAGCAGACGAGGGTACGAACTATAGAGCTGTAGCAGAATTTTATCAGGATCGAGGCTGTATCGCTGATATAGGTATGAACGGATCCGAGTACCTCAATCCTCTTGATATACTGATAGATCCTGAAACCATGGGAAGCTCTCCTTATGCTTACGCTAAAGCGTACGATCTGAAAAAGGATACACTCATCTATGCCCACAAGGTATGGTTTGGGAACGGTTTTACAGCGAATATGGATAGCTACCTGGATGAAACCTTGGATAAGGTCTATGAGCAAGCTCACATTTACAGAGATGACCCAGAGAGCTTTAAAAATAAGATGCCGGTCTACAAAGATCTTAGGGCTATATGGGCTTTAGATGCAGCCGACGACAGACTAGGAACGAAGCAGAAGACCGCTGAAGCTCTGCTAAACAAGACATATCAATTCAGCGAAACCGGACGTTTCAGCAGGTACAACAACCAGACTAAAGGTTTGGACCTGAGCAAAGATCTGATTGTAGTTGATATGTCAGAAGTTCCTAAAACTATCAAATCCTTCATGTCGATCATTGTGAATGGGATGCTTGCAACAAGATTTAGCACGGATGTCGAAAGGGAAACTTATTTGGCAGTCGATGAAGGTGCAGTATATCTCAGGAATGATGAGCTCTGTGGAAACCTCCTGGACACACTCACACAAGGCAGGAGTCACAAATTCTACTTGTGGATAGCAACACACCAACCAGCTGACTTCAAGAAAAATAAAGTCTCTGAAGAGTTTAAAACAAACACTTTCATAAATATTCTACTTGGAAACAACATCAAAAACGCAATCGATGACGTGAAAGACTATTTCCATTTGTCCGATGAGGAGTGTGATATACTATGCAACTGTGATGTAGGAGAAGGTTTACTCCTCTTCAAGGATGAAAGAATTCCTATCCGATTTGAGCCAACTAGACTAGAGAAAGACATAATCAAAGGTGTTGTTCGAGAAGGTGAAAAAGCAGCGCCCGAAGCTGGTTTTCTGGTTAAAAAAGCCTATAAAAACCTGGTCCGTGATCACAAGATAATCTTTGAAGACTGGATTACTGGAGATTCTTCTATACTTTTACAGCGGGGATATGAAAAACATCAGGTAACTAGGGTAGACAAAGCAGGCACAGTAACAGCATATGCGCCACAAGGAATGATTGAGAACAAGATAGTTAACCTGCCTGGTTTGGGAGATCAAACTCTTGATCATTATGCAAGTGTGTTGCAGCTTGCTGCCCTCCTGATAAAGTACGGATTTGAAGAAATTCAAATAAACCACACAGGGGAGCAGGATATCATAAGCAAAATTAACGGTCAAACTATTGCCTGGGAGTACGAGAGATACAACAAAAAGAACCTTGATATCATAGTCAAGAAAAAGGCAGCGGCACTCGAAAAGTGTGATAAGGTATGGTTCGTTTGCAGCAGCGCGGATGTGAAGTACATCTCTAAGGCTGTAGGTGAAGATTACACACTTGCCCGAGGGGCTGCCGTCACTGAAATTTTAGAAGCGTATAAAAAGGTAGAAAATCTGAGGAAGGAGAAGCAGGAAACCTGTAAAATAGAGCCTGCTTTAGCTACTTCTGAGCTTACAGAAGCCCTATAAAGGCTTCTTTTTTTCCGAGACTATGTATATATCATATACATATATGAACGCAGCGAAAGCAAAACTATCCTGATAAAAGACTATTGATAGGGGTACTGTTTCAGATGTCTTCATCTATTGACAGGCGACAAATCCAAGGTGGGGAACCAGCTCGTAGAAATAGGAAAGGAAATAGAGTGTTTAGTTCCCCGTAACCTCACAATAAACAACAACTCCAATCCACAATACAACCAATAGAAGCACGAACTTCCCTATCGCGAAAACTGCACTTTTTACACCGAATTCTATAACAAAAAATGCAAATTTTAGAATGATTGTATTGAGGAGTTCTAAAAGCATAGTAACAAGAGCCATAGCAAAGAAACTAACAACTGCTAGGAATCCCATGTTGTCTATATATTGCCAATCTATATTTTTTAGTTTGAACATTTTATTCCACCCCTTTTTCCATCCATGCAACACTTTCAAAATATAATTGCTCGAACTTGTCTTTTTCTCCTTTTATGCGTTTTTTAAGCTCTTCAAGTTGCATAAAAATCAGGAATGAAATATTGAATATTGCGACTATTGCAGCAGGACCAATCAGCAAAAAGAAAAAGAAATATCCTGCATATTTGATGATTTCCGTTTCTGTTATCATAATTTAAACCCCTCGAATTCGTATATATTTAATTGCTGACATACTCCACACGCTGAACACCTGTATTTTATATAGATTGTCGCTTTCACCATGGTGCTTTCGCTATAATATACCCAATTGCTGCTAAACATATCCCTGCTAGAACTCCATTAGCAAGCTCGGTCTGTCCTTGTTCAATGAGCCCGTACACGATTAATATGTATGATGCAATTATAATTATTTCTTTTAACATAATTTTAATCCCTCTCTGTGATAATCACATCTGGAAACCCAAGCCCTGTTTCCATAGCGAATATGGCCGCTTCTTTAAAATCGTCAAATTCTGTTTCTTCATCGTTATATCTTACTACAAATACCATTTTATCACCATGTGCCCCACTTTCAGGGGCTTTTCACTAGATACCTATACGCACTCATTACATATAAATGTAACGTATCGTAGCTTAAAAAACTGCTAAACGTAACATATATATGTAATGAGTGTGTAGTTACTTGCATGGAATCAAAACCAACTAGGATTAGTGAATATTCACTCCGGAAAATTAGGTACTTCGGAAAAGAGTTTGGAGAGCCTACAGTCGACACGGCTCTACGGCATCTTTTTTCTGAGTATGAAAAACTGAAAGTAGAGAACGAACTTTTAAAAACGAAGTTAGCAGAATGTGAAAAGAAAAATAAACAGCCTTAAAAAATCACGGAGCCAACAAACATTCAAAACAAAAAATATTGAAATGCACTCGCTATATTTAAAAAAAGAGAAGGTCTGGCTCAAGACTTCACAAAAATGAACGCAGCGAAAACAAAACTATCCTGATTATTTTGTTTTCTAAAAATTAGTTCGCACTGTTTACAACGAAAAGAATTACAAGGAGATGAAAACATATGGAAATACCAAAAGAACCTACTACACGATTGGCAACTATAAAAGGATTCCCAGGAGACCGCTGCTTAGGAATTTATTCAAATAATCCGGACACATTCTGGATACAAACCTACATAGCAAAAAAAGTCTTTCGAGACGAAGACCTCACAGAAAACGAAGAAGGGAAAGTAATCATTAGCCTAGATGGGTTAGGTCTCGATGAAATATACAACGGAAGGGGACCCAGGGAGTTTGAGATGCCAAAAGAAATTTTGGCAAAACGGAAACAAAAAAGAAAAGAGCGAGAAATAAGAAAACCAGCAATTGCTATGAAAGAATACAAAGGAAAATTGCTATATTTTTATATTGAAGATGAAAAAATAGTCATAAGAATGTTCGGATACGATGAAACAGGGCGGTTAAAAGCTGAATTGCCCGAAAAAACAATAGAAATAAGTGAAATAGAAAACGTTTACAATAAAAAAGCCCTGAACATTGAAGAACTCGGGTTCGGACATTCTCACATTGAAGCGCCCCAGGAAGTCGTTGAGGAATTCGAAAAAATCCAGCATGAAAGAAGGTTAAAAAATTTGAAGCTCATCAAAGTAGGGGTTAACAAATTCAACGGATATGAATATTACAAATTAAATACGGATATTTCAGATCTTGGTGAATTTACATGGGATGACTGCAAAAAATACTTTGAGTATTTCGAGGGCGACGAGAAATTTAATGGTTGGCTTACACGTTACCCCAATCGCGTTTTAAAAATAATAAAATAATATAATAGTTAAAAAAGATTTATTTTATTTAATTTCTTTTTTTGTTGGAAAGGTTCTCCGGTTCTTCCTTTTTTTGTTTTTGGTCTGATATCGTAGATGTATGCAATTGTTGTATCCTTTTTTACAGCCATAAAGTATATATAGTATTGGCTACATAGTATATACTACAACAATGAAAGAGGTTGTGTAAATGCAGAAAATAGGAGAAAAGATAACTAAATATGGAGTCTTTGAATTCTTCCTCAAAGAGGAAGATCAGGTAAAACTTGTTTGTAGTCACGACGGCAAGACCGCTGAAACCACTTACTGCGGTAAAATCCAGGGACACAACGCAATGAATATTGAAAAACTCAATGTGAAAGAAAACGGAAAAACGATGGTGTTCATCGGGCTTCCCGATGAAGTTTACAATGCTTTCCAGGCAGCTAAAACAAATTTCGCGCTGAAAAATATCCACCTAACATATGCAGGGCGGAGCGCAGAGACCGGGATAACATGGTACTCTCTAAGCGCAGAAGTTCCCCGGGATGTGTGGAGAAAGATCTCGAAGTATTTCGAGAAATTTTGGGACGATGAGGACGCGCTTGACGGAGAGTTGAGAGGCTGGCTCACAGCGCAGCCCGAAGCCGTCGAAAAGATATTGAATGTCAGGGAAGAGCTTACCCTGGCATACAGGAGAGAACAGGCAAAGAAGAGGAAAGAGGAGAAAGAGAAGAAAACTCTGGAACTTCAGGCGAAAATTGACGACATCAAAAAAGCATTCACGGAGGCTGAATACCCCGATCCAAAGACTGAAGCTCCAGAAGAGGCCGCGCAGTACCAAACAGGATGTGAAAAAATGAGAGTCGATGGGGAAAAAATCCAGAACCCCCTAAACCCCGAAAACCCGTGGGGTGGTGGTGAATGGTGGGTGATCCAGGAAAGCTGGATCTGGTATGTTCGAAATAACGGATTTGACGGTGATAACTGGAGCGTGAATAATGTGCAGACAGGCGGAGCCGGCGCCATTGGCGTAAGGGTTCCGTATTCTGATGAGCTCGCAGATAAAATTAGGAGCTTGAAAAAATGACGTCAACGATAAAAATATCTGATATTATACATACTGTCGTAAAATCGCCTTCAGATATCGCAAAGTCCAGAATAAAGGAGGGTAGACTCCCAGCTGGACCAGTACTGAACAGGATTCAGCCAGGGCAAACAATAGATATTATCCTGATGAAATCGCCTCTCTTAATAGATACAACAATAGAATTGAACGAAATAGAATTGAACGAAAAAGATATCAGGAAACGAATCGCTTATAAACACTCCGATATTACAACCAACAGTTTCAAGAACCAGCGGTTACCTGTCGGTGTTAATTTTTTTAGAGACATGCAGGAGACAGATACAATTTATCTAATCCTGCATGAGTAGCCAAAAACTATATATAGGATTGGCTACTATAGTATATTGCACTTAGATAAAAAGTGCGGCATAACAACTTAAAAAATACACGGAGTCAAAAGATGAATACGACACATCTAGAAAAAGCAAGGAAAGCATGGGGCTTTGCAATGGATTTCACACTCGATGGTAACAGACTGTACGTCGCAAATGACGGCTGGATAAGTGACCGGCCCGAAGATATGAGATCAGGCAAGCACTTCGGGCAGCACAGAGGGTTTTCATACTATTCTAAGAGAAGAGGCACATTAAATCAAATTATCAATGTTATTAACGTGATTGCAGATGGGGTTGAAGCTTAAGACCCCTTCACTGAGGAGGCTTAAACAGTTTAACATGAGATACAAAGAGTATGTCAGAATGTACAATCAAAATCTAGAGGTGTTAAAATGATACTGAACCTTACACAACACACAGCTACCCAAGAACAAAAAGCTCAACTCGTCGTTGAGCCTAGAATGTGCAAAGATAAGATAAGGGAACTCCTTACTTTTGAGGAGATCCCTACGAAGGAAGAAATTGAAGCAAGAGCCTCAGAACTTGCGGAAATCGCGGTGTCTGAGGCAAATCATTATGCGGGCGAAACAGACAATAAAATCTGGATCACCCGTGTAATGATTGGCGGTGCTCCGTTCTTAATGGGAGCACTCGAGAAAGCACTCCGAGAGTGCGGGTTCACTCCGGTTTATGCTTTTTCGAAAAGAGAGAGCGAGGAAATCCCACAGCCGGATGGGTCAGTCAGGAAGATCGCAGTATTCCGGCACATTGGATTCGTGGAGGTCTGATTACAGTGATGTCAATATTGCCCGTTGCAATTTCTACTGTGTACGGCAAGTGCCCATACTTCCGCTCATGTGAGCGGATGTATGGAACTATGCGTTGTAACGGGGAAAAAAATAGCATCAAAAA
>ENA-OWPA01001919-OWPA01001919.1-bioreactor-metagenome-genome-assembly--contig:-NODE-1919-length-11631-cov-6.693093_pt1 | contig 11631 bp, 11 predicted proteins | sample MGYA00238139_ERZ651803 | MGnify/ENA primary metagenome ERZ651803 (study PRJEB26909, sample SAMN07631231) | bioreactor metagenome | isolation source: Switchgrass digestor | place: USA: Dartmouth...
AAACGGCATGATACAGGAAGATATTTTCGAAAACATCGAACAGATGTTAAGCGGTGAAGTTTCTTCCAATGAAGGCAAAAAACAGGCTGCAGATAAAGCTGCTGAACTTGGCCTGGATACTGCCAGAGATTTCTTCAACGAATCTGCTAAAGATGAAGCAAGACATGCCAGGATGCTTGAAGGAATTTTGGCAAGGTATAAAAACTGCTGTCAATAAAATTAATATTAGGGACAGGTCCAATTATTTTTAACCAGATTCTTCCTCCACTCCTTGTCCGCTTGCATTTTATCTTTTTATATAGGCCCTGTCCCTTGATATTTTTTTATCTCTAATATCCAAACAATACCGCTACAATTATTACCGACATTATAAAAGAAGCTATATCAGTAATAAGACCTGCGGCCACAGTATGCCTAACTTTCTTTATGCCAACAGCCCCAAGGTAGACCGTTATTATATACATAGTGGTAGAAGTACCTCCTTGGAAAACAGAGGCAACCCTTCCTATGAACGAATCAGGCCCGTAGTTATTCACAAGCTCAGCCATTACTCCTGTAGAACCGCTGCCGGAAAGAGATCTTGTGATTATGTGGGGGACCATGTCGGCGGTTAAATTAAACCTATCAAATACCGGTCCCACCAGCTTTTGCATAATTTCCAGTGTTCCGGATCCTCTAAGTGCCCCTATAGCCACAAAAATAGCTACTAAATACGGAATTATCCTTACAACCGTATTAAACCCTTCCACCGCACCATTGATAAAGCAGCCGTAGACATCGACCTTTTTATAAAGACCATATAAAATAAACAAAGCTATTAATATGGGTATTAATCCAACTGATATCCAGTCCATTATAGTTGAAAACATTAACCTTCCCCCTCTCCCTTATTTTGCAGGTTTAACAGAATCATAATCTATACGATACGCCGGAAGCTTAGCAAAGGTCTTTGCTAAAAATACATTGAGCACAGTAGATAAAAACGTGCATAAAATCGTGGGGCCGATAATCTCGCCAGGATTTGATGAGCCTGCTGCAACTCTGGCAGCAATTACGGTAGGTGTTATCAGTGCAATATTCGAAGTAAGTATAGCCGTAAAAACAGCCTGGTCATCAGACACGGTATCGGGCAGCGGATTGTACTCCTGCATATCTTTTAATGCTTTAATTGCAATGGGCGTCGCGGCATCCAGCAACCCCAAAGCTACCGCTGCCATAGCCAGGACTATGCTGCCCATGGCATTGCTATCAGGGGGAATGCTTGGAAACAGCCGTTTCGTTATGGGTTTCAACCACGAGGCAAGAATCTTATTTATTTCTGCCTCTTCAGCGATTTTCATAAGGCCAAGCCATAATGCCATGACACCTATTAATCCCAATCCATAATTGGCTGCCGTTGCCGCCTGATTAAAAATAGCATCGTTCATCTCCTGCAAGTTACCTGTAGCAAAAGCTACAATTATTGAAACTATCATCATCATTGACCATATAATAATCATTGCTCTCCCTCCAGTTAAGTTATTATTTGTCCGGCCAAAGCACCTGTGTGTTGACCGTTGCTAATGGTAATTTTTCCGTTTACTATGATGCAATCTATACCTTCCGGATACTGCTGTGGTTTTATGAAAGTAGCTTTGTCTTCAATTTTTTCGTAATCAAAAATAACCACATCAGCATAAAAACCTTCTCTTAAAATTCCGCGGCGTCTTTTTTTTATTTTCTGGGCAGGTGCTGAAGTCATCTTTCTTATTGCTTCCTCAAGCGGCATTATGCCCTTATCTCTCACATATTTTGCTATAAATCTTGGAAAAGCACCGTAATTTCTCGGATGAGGCCTGCCTGCCGCAAGTTTCCCTTCAGTGCTCAAGGATTTGCCATCAGAACCGAGCATAGACAGAGGATGCTTTAAGGCCTTTATCACATTTTCATCATCCATGCTAAAACAGACAACCATTATGGAGCACTCATCATCATGCAGAAGATCTAACATGGCTTCTGCCGGAACCTTGCCCTGTTCTTCGGCAATTTGCATTATGGTTTTACCTTCTGCCCATTTATTCTGGTCATACTTTACTGAAGCCACCATTATATTTTGCCAACCGCCGTATTTTAAGTTTTCCTTTTCCAGTTCTTCCATTAAAGCCCGCTTAGACGATTTATCTTCAATGCGCCGAACGATAGCTTCTACTCCTCCTTCTTGTCCCCAACCGGGTAGCAGAGCCGTTAGCAAGGTGTTCAAAGCATTGTAGGCATATACGTCAAAGGTCACATCAATACCTTTAGCTCGAGTTTTCTCTATCATTTCTATAATTCTGTCCATCTTTGGCCAGTTATCTTGCCCGGTGGCTTTCAGGTGTGATATGTGCAAATTTACGCCTGTGGCCTCAGCGATGCTCAAAACTTCGCCAATAGATTCTTCGACCTTCTCACCTTCGTTTCTGACATGAGCAGTAAAGATCTTATCGTTTTTAGCTACGATTTTTACAAGTTCTAGCAGCTCATCTATAGGGGCATAACTCCCCGGAGCATACACTAGCCCTACAGACAGGCCAAGGGCACCTTGATCCAAAGCCGTCTGTAAATCCTCCTTCATTTTCTCTAATTCGTGCTTTTGAGCAACTCTATTTTCAAAGCCCATGGCCGCAATTCTCAAAACCCCTTGGCCAACAAGCGTCCCAAAATTTACAGAAGTCCCTTGAGCTTTAATTTTATCTAAAAAGCCGCCGATATCTTTCCAATCCCATGAAAGCTCAACAGGCATAAATGCCACAAACTTTTTCAGCTGATCTAAATATTTACATTCAACAGGCCCCAAAGAAAATCCGCAGTTGCCTCCAACTTCCGTAGTTATACCCTGCCTTATTTTGCTTTCCCCCAGTGGATTTGGAAGAATGGTAAAATCAGAATGAGTATGCAAATCGATAAATCCGGGTGTGACATATTTTCCGCTGACATCTATTATCTCCTTTGCCTCAACGTCCCCCTGGCTTTTTCCTATAAACGCAATCTTATCTTCAACTATCCCTATATCCCCATAAAACCAGGGATTTCCTGTTCCATCAATTATTCTGCCGTTTTTTACAAAAATGTCATACATTGCTAACCCCCCTAGTCCCATCATATAATGTCTGATTTTTTGTGTTTATGTGTACTACTATATGTGGTGAAAGCAGCCTGTATGACGGAATTAATCAAGGAAGTTTGTATTAATTTAAAAGATAAAAGCCAATGCTGTTTTAATCGCATTGGCTTTGGTTAGGTTCTGACATTGTCAATTTTCACAATAAATTAGTGCCAGGTTTCCCCGGCACTCGTTGTTACATATATCTATAAGGTTCTATAATAGTTTCAATTTCACTTAATTCTTCATGGGTCAAATCCCATGTTGTTGAATGGAGGTTCTTTTCTAATTGGCTAACACTTGAGGCTCCGGCAATTATTGAAGTTACTTCTTCTTTCTGTCTTAACCAGTTTAATGCAATTTCATTTAATGGCTTTCCGATTTTATCAGCCTCGGGAATAATAACTCCAATAGTGTTGCTCTCTCTTTTGCTCAAACTTCTTGCCTGGGCAGATGGATAATAGGCATTTTCTCTAATAACTCTTTCAATCTTCTCCCTAGTTTCTTTGTTAACATATCCAGAATTATTTAATACTCTTGAAACAGTTGATTTGGATACTTTTGCTTTTTTTGCTATATCGTTTATTGTCAACCTCATATGCTAACCTCATTTGTGGTACCGGTTTCAGGATAATTATATGTCTAATATTAAAATATGTCAATATAAAATTTTTATTTAGAAATTTTATAATTCTACAGTTAATTTTATATATGCTCTCTCAGACTATTGCAATTATTTTCTTGTATTTTTTTATATATATAATATTTTTCCCCACATTCCTCACATACAAGTGCATGGATATTTTGTTTCCCTCCTACAACCAAGGCCTCTACTCCTTAGATGCTGTGAATATTCTGTGCCTTTTCGTTTGCCTTATTCCCATTCCTAAATATCCATTGTTGTTAGATATGTAATTAGCTTTTGAATCTTTTGCTTAGCATTTATACTTTTCTTAACACAAAAAGACTTCATCCATTCTTTTTCATTTTCCCTATAGGGATTTGTCCAAAACCGTCTAATAAATGCCTTTAATTTTGAAGAGAAATTCATTGATATCCCAGACAAATCACATATCGTGCAAAAATAGTCAAATAGTTCTTCTGCTGTGATTTCTCCATCTAGATAATCTAAAAATAATATCTCATAAAAAGCAAATGGCATAACATCAGAATCAGGAATTCTCATTAACGTATAATGCGGCCCTCGTTCCTTAATATCGTCAGTGACTAGGCACATACAACCTAAGGTTTTTGCCGTTGCAATTGCAAAAACCTCGCCTAAGTCACTACTTTCAAATAAAATCTTAATGTTTTTTACATGTTGTTGAAACACATTATACATCCCAATATCTTTTAAATAGGCATCGCTAATCAATTCGATATTTCCTGCCTTTACATCTTTATCAAATAAATCTATAATTTCAGTGGTGGCATGTCTTTCCATCTCTTGATACCGAATAAATTCATATACCTTTAGTTTCTTAAATCTATTGAATAAAATAGCTTGGAAGTTCGCCTTATATAAATGGATAATAACATTAGTGTCTAGTGATGCATCCATTAGTCCATCACCCTAAGCAAATCATCAAAGCTTTCATCTTCTTCCCGCTCTTCTTGAGATAAGTCTAAATCTTCCACTTTCAAATCCACATAATTTAAAGCTGCTTCCAAGCTTTTTATGGGAATTAGTTTTTCATTGTAATTGAAAATAACCCACTCTAAATATTCAGCCGGCACCCTCTTGACTTCCGTTGCCTTACAAAGATCAATGTTTCCGTTGATAACTTTTAAAAGCCTTGATGTGGTTTTTTTCATTTTCTCCAATTTTAATTTTTCCATTACAGCATCATTTAATATACCTAGTGATTTTAATCTAATCAGTGCCATATCATAACTAACATTGAATACTGTTTGTATTCTTGCTATATCCAATCCAGTCCATTTATTAATACTCTTTTCATTTAGTTCTAATCTAATAAAGCTATTTACCTTCTCAACGGGCATTAGCAAACATGCAGCAAAATAATTAGCTTCAACTTCATACTCATCTCTATTGTTAAAATCATAGTCCTTAATTAATGTCAAACCTTGTTCTGACAAATGCAGTTTATGGTGTCCAATCTCGTGAGCAACAGAAAAAATTTCCCTAGATAAAATTGATGATGAATTTGAAAAAATAATTCGATCAGCGTTTTTTATTATGGCAAATCCCAAGGGTGCATCATTACCTAAGGGATATCTAATTACTCTATATCCTAACTTTTCAGCGGCTTCAAATATATTTTGAATACCATAATCTGTAACTTTGCACTCAGCTCTAACGCTGTCGGCTATTTTTTCAATATCAAGTTGCCTTTTTCTATTCATTCGACATTAACCTGCCTTACACTGTTATAAAGCTTTCTATGCGCATAAAAAGTATCAATCATTTCCAAAATATAATTAAATTTATCTTCCCGAATAGAATCGCCATCTCTTCTGTATATAACTTGTTTTTGATTAATGTTATTGACCGCAGAAGTTATATCTTCAGCTTCAACTCCCAGAATCTTGGAAATAGTTAAGATACTAGCATATGAGATATCTACTAAACCCTTTTCAATTCTTGCATATTTTTGCCTTGAGCAATTCATTTCTTTAGCAACCTGCTCTTGTGTCAAACCTTTAGATTCTCTCAAAGATCTGATTCTTGTTCCTAATACTTCATTCATGGCAACACCTCCCTCTTAATTTGATTATAATTTATTGTATGCTAAAGTCAACGATAATGTTATAATTTTGTAACATTATTATTTATTATACTTTAATTTTCATTGATTTATTCAAAAATATCACATTTATGTTACGGTTTTGTAACATAAATGTGATAAATAATCTCTGTCCCAAATTTGGTGATGAGGTATGACCACCTTTTCCTTTTATAAATGATAGCAGAACTATATCTCAATCATTTATTTTCTAGTGATAAAAGATTTAATGGACAATTTTTGACACAAGTCGAGCATTTGATGCATTCTATATTGGTGAATTGATTGTTTTTATCAAATTCCAGATAAGGAGTTAACTGGAAAGGACATACTTTGGAACACTTTCCGCACTTTATACATTTATCCGGATTTGAAATGGTAATATGTGTTTCAGTTTTATCTGCCACTCCCACTAATTTGCCTAGTTTGTAAGATAGTTTTTGCATTGTGCCCATGGGGCAGAACTGGCACCAAGTCCTGGGAGTTATAAACACGGCAAGTGCGCCGCCTACTATCAGCACCATTAAGTACGTGGTTACAAATACAAACCCAAGTTTATCTAAAAAATCAAAACTTCCCCACTGATTGACTACATTTAATATTCTCCTTGAAAAATTAAACATGAAGAATACAAAGAATCCTAGAATAAAATACTTTGATTTTAAAATCTTTGGTATTGCCATATTGCTGCTTATAGGCAGTAAGCTATCAAATAGTGAACCGTGTGGACAAATATTGCCACACCAATACCTGCCGCTAAAAAATGCAGTTATCATCAGCCCTGCCATAATAAATATAACAAAAAGCCCAAGCTTTGGTTCAATTAAACCACCTATTGCCACTAATATAGTAAAAAGCCAGGCATACTTTCTAATCGCGGTAAAAGCCCTATTGGCTTTAATATATTGTGTGCCCATCACATATCTCCCCTATCCCATACATAATCTTATTTGATTATACTTATTATATATTTCGCTGTCAATATATTATGCGAAATCCCTTCAATTTGTGCTACTAAATTCTTCACAGATGAATATTTATGAATTTCTTGAAAATATTACCGATGAGGATGCTTTTAAGAAACATTTCGTAAGTGAAGACATGTAAAGCAAAAAATCCGTTTTTAAGAGAATTCCTTCTACTTAAAAACGGATTTTTACATTATAATAATCCATTTATTAGCGCGATCAAGGCACTGAAAAACAATACATTAAAAACACCAAACTTACCGTTTAATCCAAGGGAGATATCCCAAGGCGAACAGTTGAGCAGACCTCCGGCAATCAAAGAAGTGGCTGAAAAAGGAGAAATTAATATAGCCAGGGCCCAACCTACAATGATGGTAAGAGCAAAACTCATGTCAGTTAAGCCTATACTTGCTGGCACTATTGTAGCTACTAGAGCCGTCCCTATTACCACCGGGTGTAGCCCCAATAAAGAAGGCACTATCATTAAAAGCATAATTGAACCTATTAAAAGCACCGGATATTGATACATCCATACAGGCAGCAGTTTAGGTATAATGGCTCCTACACCGGAGAATTCCAGTGCCTTTGACAGAAAACCCGCTGCAGTAAACAATGCCACCTGGCTCATCACGTTTAGGACAGATTTATCATAATACTCTTTTATACCCGCCTTATAATTTTGCACCTTGTTTTGAAGCAAGGCAATAACTACTGGAAATACTATGGCCACTATAGGGATGATAACCATCAAATCCCACGGCGTTATTTTGCTCATCACCGCAATTATGCCAATTAATGCTGCTGAAAGGCCGATTAAGATATATATTTGTTTCCAATCAACCTTCACATCTTCTTTTGCCTCCAGCTTCGGATATTTTTCAGGATTTTGCCGTATTTTAAACCACACTGCTATGGTATCCAATGCCAAAGATATTAGGAAGAAACCTATCCCCCACGGGATAATTTCTATCCATGAAATACTCATTTGCGTTGTGACTACCAAAATTGACGCCCAGGCCGGTGACCAAAAGCCTGATGAACAGTATCCCCTGAGCAGTGTTGCCATAAAAGTCTTTTCAGCGTTGTAGAGCTTTGCATTGTTCTTGAACAACTCAAATACCAAGTTGACTGCCCCAATAGAAATTACAACTCCAAAAATGTGCACCACAGAAAAAGTGAGCACACAAAAGGGCAGCAAGCTCTGCATATGGACCTGTGCCACATGTTTTAATTCTTCTTGGTAATCATTATAGCTAAAAGGCAAAAACATGAGAGGGACAAGAATAAACAGCGTTATAAGATTTCCATTTTTGTCGATGCACAAAAGCCAAGCATCGAATGGGAGTTTTATCCAAAACACAATACAAATGCCTAGTAGCATAAGCGCAAGGCAAATCCCACGAGTCACCTTAGGCAACACTCGCACAGCAGAAATAAATATATATGTTAACATTCCGCAGCAAAGATAAAATAAAAAAGGGCTTTTTATAAAATAGTTAGCCAGATGTAATAAGGCAAAAATAATAATCACATTTCTTTTAAAGTGATACGAAAATGTCTCCACTGAAACTTTACCCCCATCTATTTTCACACTCACCTGCCCTTCTCTATTATAACATATCGATGTATTGCTACAATATTTAGCCTACACGACAGGTGGTTTTGTGATGGAGGTTTCAGTCTTGTGGGGTAAATGCCAGTCATTAGTTCAACCAGCAGTTTAGCCAATATTTCTCAAAGGCAATTTTTGCTAAGTATGAAATCCTTGAGGGCCTTAAAAGTGTAATGAAAGGTTTAGGTTTTGCAAAATAATTAACTGTTGAATAACGGGCTCTGCCAAATCCCGTATGCATAATACAGGAACCCTTACCGGTATATCGGTATCTAGGACTTAAACCTCGCGCCAAACAGGCAATATTGCGTGCTACAACTTCCCCCTGATAGTGAGCAAATATGCCTGCTTTAGGCGCATAAGCTTCTATTACCGGCAGTTTAAGAGCCGTCACATCTCCTATGGCATAGACATTTGGCAGGTCGGTCTCTAAGGTGTTTGGATTTACCTCTACAAATCCGTTGCTGTCAACGAGATTGGTGCTTCTTATTACTCTTGGAGTCCAGTGCGGAGCAATACCTAAAAACATTTCTCCTTTTACAACCATGCCATGGTCCAGTATCAATGCATCTTTTTCGACGCCGAGTATTTTAGCTTCTGTAATTAGCTCTATATTCCTGTCAGCAAGCATTTTTCGCACACTTTGTCCCACCTTTGGTCCTGCCAAGGGCTCTGGGGAAACCTCCGGAGTCACCATAACGAGCTCTACCTTGCTCCTGTTGCCCCGCTGCCTAAAAAAATAATCCAGCATAAAGACCATTTCATAAGGAGCTGGTGGGCATTTAAATGGCAAGCTTGATATAAAAAATACTATCCTGCCCGAATCAAAACTGTGTATCCGCTCATTTATTTTTATCACATCTTCAAACTCATAGGCATTTAATACATATTCATTAAAACCAGGCACAGATTCGGATCGGTACTCAACACCTAAGGCAATTACCAGATAATCATAGGGCAAAATATGCTGTGTCGTTAATACGCGATTGTTTTCAAAATCCAATTCCATTATTTCATCACAGATAAATTCGATGTTTTTTCTATTTAATCGCTCCAACGGTCTGCTGATGCTCTCAGGACTTCTTTGGCCAATCATAAGCAGCGGAAAAGCGCCTGGATAATGGTAATCCGGTTTTCTGTCAACGACCGTTACCTGCATGTCCTGCCCCATAATCTTTTTTAGGACATTTGAGGTTACGATTCCTCCTATCCCACACCCGAGTATCAGTGTCTTTTGCATAGTCTCACCTCAGGAATATTGTTTCCTTTGGCTTTAAGTCTTATGCTATGCTGCAAATACAAGCTCCATAAAGCATCCTTTTCCATAGATCCATAAAAAGCGTAGTAAATTTTTAGCCAGTCATGTTGTATAAATTTTATAGATTATTCAGATCTAAACGTTTATAATAATGAAGTAAGATGTTTCATACAAGGGAGGTTGCCACTTTGGAAAAAAGAGAATTACAAACACCGGCAATTTTGGTTGATTTGGATATCCTGGAAAACAATATTAGAAAAGCTCAGTCTTTATGCGATGAAAATGGCAAACAGTTATGGCCCATGATCAAAACCCATAAAAGCATCGAGATTGTAAAAATGCAGCAGCGAGCCGGTGCAACGGGATTTCTCTGCGGCACACTTGACGAATGCGAGGCCCTTTTAAAAGAAGGCTTTGACAATATCATGTATGCCTATCCCGTGGCAAGTGATGCAAACATCAAAAGAGTAATTAACCTTGCAAAAAATTGCAACTTTATTGTCCGTATCGATAGTTATGATAGTGCAAGGATGATAAACGCTGCGGCAAAATCCGCTGGCGTTAGGATAAATTATACTATCATTATCGATAGCGGCCTTCATCGCTTTGGAATCTTACCTGAGAAAATAGTGGCTTTTGCAGATTCATTAAAGGAATTTGATGCATTAAACTTCAAGGGAATCTCAACACATCCCGGCCATGTCTATTCAGCCGTAAAACACGAGGAAATCCAGTATTACGTAGACCAAGAAAAAAGTGCAATGAAATATGCCGTTGATGCACTTAAAGCCGCAGGCTATAACCCGGAACTTGTAACTAGTGGATCTACACCGACCTTTTATAAAGCAGTTTACGATGAAAACATCAACGTATTCCACCCGGGCAATTACGTCTTTATGGATAACACACAAATGTCCATAGGAATAGCAAAAGAATCCGACTGTGCCCTTTCCGTTTATGCTACAATAATCTCCCATCCTTCAGAAAATACGTTTATCTGTGATGCAGGGTCTAAATGTCTGGGACTGGATAAAGGTTCTCATGGAAACGCCGCCATGAAAGGGTATGGATATGTAAAGGGTCACCCGGAACTAATAGTATCCACTCTTTCAGAAGAAGTAGGAAAGCTCCAGGTTGAAGGACCCACAACACTAAAAATCGGTGATAAGATCGAAATCATACCAAACCACACTTGTACAACTGCGAATCTCACAAGTTATTTAATAGGCTGCCGAGGTAATAAAGTCGAAAGGCTCATCAAAGTAGACATGAGAGGAAATTCTACGCCGAAAAACTTCACTTAACATTAAAAGAGCATGGGCTAATTCGAATAGATTAGATAGCCCATGCTTTTTAATTTTAACTGCTAACTTGAGTTTTTCACCCACGGCTCTACAATGTCTTTAAAAACTTTATGATCATGATGGAAAAAATGATAAATCAAATAATGGGCTGCGTAAGGATCCAGCAGGCACTACCATTTTTATTAGCCTTCCACTTTCCAATCATCCCAATTTAGCGGGTAATGATAACGCCCACTAAATATAAATATCTATCATAACTTTAGTTTAAACCAGAATATACTGCCTTTACCCACTTTTGATTGGACTCCGCACTCACTCTCGTGCATTTCGATAACTTTTTTACGATTGAAAGGCCCAACCCAGTGCCCATTATTGTTCTTTTGTGTTGCTTATCAACCTCGCGCTGCTAAAGACTATCACCCTACAACACAGGAGATTCTCTAAGGGCCCGAGAACCTTGTTGTTTCACAAAAAAAAAGACCACCAATCGAGAAGATTTTTTTCTCGACTTGTAATGACAGCAATAAAAGCCAGAAAAGCATAATTAGAGCTTTTCGGGCATTTTTTATAAAAAAGTCCCAAATTTCGACAGGCCTTTTGGCACAAAACTAGGCGGGACCA
>ENA-OWPA01001920-OWPA01001920.1-bioreactor-metagenome-genome-assembly--contig:-NODE-1920-length-11624-cov-5.208799_pt1 | contig 11624 bp, 16 predicted proteins | sample MGYA00238139_ERZ651803 | MGnify/ENA primary metagenome ERZ651803 (study PRJEB26909, sample SAMN07631231) | bioreactor metagenome | isolation source: Switchgrass digestor | place: USA: Dartmouth...
TATTTTACTTAGTTCTTTTTCATGCTTCTTTATTTGATTTATATATGGAGCTAATCTATCGCTTGCTTTTACAAATTCATCTCTTAATTTTGCATTTTCCTTAAGAAATTGTTTTTCTTCTTTGCTAAGAGAAATATATGCTCTACTTCTTAATTCCACATATCTGCTATATTTTTCTCTTAAATTTTCATAATCTAACTCCTGCTCCAGTTGCTCTCTTTCTTTGATTAAATTATTTAATTGAATTTCAGCGTCAATTCTGGATTTTAATAAATCGGTGTATTTGTCCTCAGCGGCTTTTGTTAATGCATATTCTTTGTACTTGCTTATAAGAGCTTCTACCTCATTTTTTTGCTTAGATAACACCCATGTTTGCTCATCAATTACAATATTAAGATCGGGTATTAATTTATTTAATTGTTCCACCAATGAAACCATTTCTTGTTTTTCAGCATTGGTTTTTTGCTCTTTATCTGCTAATTCATACAGTCTGTAAGACAGTTCTTTGGCAGCGCCGTAATTTGCCTCTATGCTTCTTCGTTCTTCTTCCCACGCATTTGCCCTATTTTCGATTTCTTTTTTTAAACGCTCACTGCTATCAATCAATCTTCGTGTTTCTTCGTCCGTTTCTGTTATTTCATCAGTGGCTTTTCTCATGCTTCTAATATACGAATCTATTGCAGTTGCAGCACCTAATATTGCACTTGCTATAGCGATATATATATTTGCTTTGCTCGCATTATTAAATGCCGTCTGTGCCACTGTGGCCGCTTCAGTAGCTGTTTTTAGAGTTTTATATGCTTCCACTACATATAAAACCCCTTCTGCCGTTTTTTTTACTAGAATTGCGGCTCCTATCCCTTTGAGGCCGGCAATAACTTTATCAGAGTTATCTATCAACCAAACAAATGCATCAACAACACCTTCTGACAGAATCTCCGCTACTTCCGCCATCTGATCTCCCATTCCGTCCATGGCTTCATTCAGTTTTGACGTAGCTTTAGTAACTGCCGGAATAATTGCATTTCCTAACTTCATCAAAATTTCTTCTTGTTGTAAAGCTTGTATTCTCTGCTGGTTAGCTAAACTACCAATATTTCTAGCAAAATCACCCTGTGCATCTGCTGTAACTTGCATTAGGTAGTTATATCTTAATGTTGCTTGCTCGGCTTGTGTCATTTCACTGTAGGCTTTCTTTATGCCATTTGCCAATGCGTATGCCTCGAGGTTTGCAACATTCAGATTAATTCCCAATTGCTTAAGCGGCTCTGTTTCGCCGCTAATTCCGCTTCGTATTTTTGCAAATGCTTCTTCTACATCTAAATTATAGAAAGATGCCATATCTCCTGCCAATTGAACTAGATTTTTTGACATCTCTATAACTTCTTCATCTGTTAACTGCATAGACTTAAGCATGGCTCCCATAGTACCAACAAACTGCTTGCTTAAAAGCACAGATATACCATGAGCTTCTCCCATACTTTCTGCCCATTTATCAATAACACGCGCTTTTTCTCCAAAAGTGACATCTACTACGTTTTGAACTTCTTCCAGGTCAGAGGCTAACTCAATGCTTTTTTCAATTGAGTCTCCCAATAAATTAGCCATCTTACGAATGCCATCGGATATTGCATTAGATAAAAGATTCGCTTTTAATATATCTCCAAATAAACTCGTCTTTTTAGCCGCATCATTAATCTGTTTCCCATATTCGTCTATAGATTTTGCTGTTTTATCTGTAGCCTCTTCGGCTTCTCTCATGTACTTTTCGTTATCTTCAATTTCTCTGTTAAGCTTTATCAAATAAGCACTGGCATTATTTAATTTTATCTGCCAATCTTGTACCTGTTTGGAATTTTCGCCATATTGCTTTGCTGCTTCTTCCAAAGCAGCTTTAATTAATTTAATTTTTTTCTCTTGCTCAGCCTGCTCCTTGACTAATATTTCGTGCTTAGCCCTAAGTGCGTCTATTGAATTTGCATTACCCTCAAATTCTGCTGAAACTGCTTTTAATTCACTTTTTAAAACATTTATGCTGTTATTAACTTGGTTTATCGCTTGCCTATACTCTTTTTCGCCTTCCAATACAATTTTGGTTCCTATTGTACTCATACCCTCACCCCTTTATATGCTGAGCAGAGATACCTCTTCTTCCTCTTTAATGGCACCTATATATTTCAGGTGTTCCCTATGTAATGTCCCGATTTTGCCTATTGTCATTTGCCATACTTCACTTTCTTGGTATCCCAGTACAACCGTTCCTATGTAAATAAATCTCTCAATATCAACAAAATCCGCCTTCGTACTTGGAGGCGGATTGTAACCTTTTATTTCTTTTAATTTTGCTTGTTCTGCAAAAGCTATAATAAGCACTGCAGATATATAATCCGGATTATCTATAATATCAACATCAATGCCGATTAAGTATTTCAACAGCAACTTGATGGATATTTCCCTCGTTCTCTCATTTTGTGTCCATTCGAGAATTTCTGTTATAGGTATCTGAGTATCAGTCTGTAATCTATCAATAACATCTAATGTATATAAAATGTTATATACTTTCCCGTTTATAGTTATTGGTGTCGGTTTTGGTTTTAAGTACCTCATGCTTCACCCTGCTTTCTTAAAAAAGAGAGGGCAAGCCTTTATCAGCATGCCCTCCATATATTAAGCTTCCGGTGGAATGTTGGCCTTTTCATTAAGGTATGCAATTGCATCTGCTTCTTCTTCAAATATCTTTCTTTCTCTCCATTGTTTATTGTCAAGAGCCATTATAGTACCTGTAATGGTTGGTGTCTGGAAAGATATAGATTCACCTTTGGTTGTTGCACTTTCTCCGCTCTCTGTAAAAAGCACTTTATAAATCCACATGGCTATGTAAGATTTTTTTCCGTCTACTAATTCTTCCTTAAGCAAGCCAACTCCTACGTAGTTAGGTACATCATCTGTTTTGTCTATTATCAGTGTCCCGTCTTCTCCGGTAGTTACTGTATGGCCAAATACCGTGCTGTATGCTTCAATTGGAATAGTGGTTATTCCAAGATCAATAGTACCGTTTCTGAACTCCTTAACAGTTTCAGCAATCATATTGTCGCCTGTCAAATTGGCTTCGTTATAGTTGGTTGTTATATTAACGCTTACAGCCTTACCCATTCTAAAACCGTTTGAATAGGTGTTTGTCTCCGGATCCAGTTTAGCTATCGTCGGGTAAGCCAGTCCAATATATGCCATCCTTTATCCCTCCATTTCTGAAATAGTAATTTTATAATTCTTTCCCGGTTTAAACTGAGAAGCACATTCGGGTTTAATTCCGGACAAATTAAAAAAGCCATTCGGGGTATGTTTGAAAACTTTGCTGTTTTCTTCTCCCTGAACAACTTCCATATTTATATCAGCCATTCCGTCATCATATTCCGTCTTACTTCTGCACTTAAAGATTACCGCTTCCAATTTCATCATCCTTTCATTATGTTCTCTACTTTTTCATCATATTTCTTTTGCATTTCCTCTTCAGCTGTTTTTCTTGCTTTATTTGCAGCCTTGCGCATAAATGGTGTCTTTTTTCTAACCGATGAACCGCTCTCAATGGCTCTTGCCAAAAGAGGATTAGGAATTCCTTTAGGATATTTCTTTGTTGGTATGCTTCCATATCCATCAAATCCCACTTTAGTATTTGTGTTTCCTTGGTAATCAATATCAGGCGGTGCAATACCTAAACTATCTAATAAATCTTGCTTTTGATGTTTAGGTACTCCGACAAATACTTCTCCTTTTTTTAACCTCCGGAATTTATCCTCAGGAAGACTTTCAAGGCTTTTTCTTATTTCATCGGCAACTGGTTGAGCTCCAGCCATTACTACTTCCTTTGAAATTTCCGGATCCGCAAGTTTAGATAGCTTCATTTCCAGTTCTTCAAAACCGCTTAATTGCAATTTAGCCATTAAACCACCGCTTGTACTAAATATTCATAATGTGTATATCCGGTATCATGTTCATATTGGACCGATAAAAGCTCAAAAGGCAGTTCTGCATCATTGAATGCATTTTGTAGCCTATTAATGATATCTGGATATTCTTCTTTTGTGAATACATCAACTGTTACATCAAGGATCTGGAGTTCTTTTTGATTGTCGGCATGCACTGCGCCAGATTCGCTATCTTCGGCCCATACGATATATTCGTCTGCATCCGTATCTGCCCATTGATGGTAAGCATTAAGGGTAACGGATAATAAGAGTTTTTTAATTTCATCCAAATTCATATCTGTTCGCCACCCTCTCTAAAGATAAATCAAGGCTTTTAGGTTCCACGTCTTTAATAATCTGTACTTGTTTTATTTTGTATTGCTCACCGTCAATGGGTACCACGACATCATCACGGGATATGCCTTTGACATATGGGATTCGTAATAGCTTTTCAATAGTGCTTTGCACCTGCATGTTTAACACAAACCTTGTCACTCCAACGGTGCGTTCTTCGTAGGGAATAGGGTTTTCAAATTTAAGCAGTAAACCATCTTTTGGTCTGTCGCCCGGTAAAGCAATATTGCCGACGCTGTAAATGGCTATAACACCATCGTTATATGTCTGCGTTATTGGTTTCTTCATACCGCTTTACCCCCTCATGAAGCTGGAGCAACAATAATTCGTGCCTGAAATTAATCTGGAATTGCTCAAGTGCGTTTGACCTGACATATCGGCAGTATTCAAATAGCAACTCTCTTGGCTTATCCTCTGCTATATAGTCAAGTTCGGTACCGGCAATCATGTTTAAATATTTCATGCCACGGGCAATAATGCCGGAGAGTTTTTCATCCCCGGCAGCATCTTCCCATGTTATACCCAGATAATTTTTAACGGATGTTAGTAAACCCTCCGGCATGATATCACCTACTTTTTAGACTTTGATCTAGTGCTTGTTTTTGCACTTGGTTTTGTCTTTTCTGGTTCGTCTACAGCCTTTACTAAAACACCATGAGCGGTAGAGTTAATTTCTTCATACCGCTCATTGGTTACTTCGATTTCCTGTCCTTTCTGGTATACGACTTTTGTATGTTTATCCCGGAAAGGCTTTATAGCTTTAACTATCATGTTGCATCACCTACGCTTCCGGAATCTCGTCGGCCACAGTTTTAACAGCTGGGATGTAGCGCTTAAGGCCAGAGATATCCAGGCACAGGAAGCTATTGTTATCCTTCGGCTTGCCATAACCATAAAGCTTAATCAGATATACTCTTTCATCCTCAAGGAAGCGATAGCTGTCATCATATTCAATCCTGCCGTCTCTGCCTGTGCCCAGCACAGCAAAGTATCTTTCGCCAATACCGAGGATTGCTTTTCCCTGCTCAACATATGCGGATTGTGCCACTGTTGTCGGGAACGGGAAGATATCATTTACATAGCCACCCTGTGGTGTCATGTATGTAGTAGCAGGGAAAATCTTTTTTAGATAATCAACCGGATTGACTATCAGCAATACTTTTGTAACTGTCCTATTAAGCCCATTTGGACCTACGGCTAATCTGGCAAGCAAATCGCCATATGTTTCTGGTCCAAAATCATTCACAACAATTGCCTCTTTGTCAGCATAGCCAGTTACAGGACTGTAAGATGTAAGATCTTTCTTCATTCCAATGGGTTCATAAATATAATCGCTGGGATTGGATGCGCCTTCGGCCACACCACGCCCGTTGATAATACCATCTTCCAGACCGTTTGCAACAGCTTCATAAAGGATGGCTCTTACATAACGATCTAACCATTCGGGGCCTAAGTCAAGCATAGCTTTGGCAACCGGAACATAAGCAGATAACTTGTTCTGACCAAAGCTGATTTTATGAAATGATGCCGCAAGCTGTTGGGTAATCTCTGCGGTTAACTTACCCCATACAGCCTTAAATCTGCCATCCATACTGGAATACAGATATTCAGTCAGAGCTTCTGCATTCTCGAAATTGATGGCATTGAGCAGAGGATGGTTTTCTTTTATGTCCTCAAAAACCGCATCAATAACGGTCTTAGGCAGGACATCATCAAAATTGCTTAATGCCTGCTTCGGGTTACTGGACTTCATGGCCTCGATAACCTTATTGTAATATTCTCTTTCTTCGCTGGTCAGCACTCTTACGCCACGGCCAGCAAGTATTTGATTATCTGTGGCCTGTACAAGTCCTCTGGCTTCTGCCATTACAGCTTCCTGGAGCATATCTGTGTATTCCTCAAAAGCTGCGGCAAAAGCCTGCTCGTCGTTTTTTTCAATTGCTTCTTTGATTTTGTTGGCTATTTCAGCCTTTTTTAACTGCATTACGTCCAAATTCTTCATAAATTATCTTCCTTCCTTTCTCTGAAATAATGAGTTAAATAATTTTTTTGGTTTATTTTCTACCGGAGTTGGTTTCGGTTGTGGATCTGGTTCGCTGGCCGGCGCGAATTGACCGCTATTATTGATTTCATCAATTGCTTTTCTGACAGCTTCTTTTAGCATGGCCTCGTCCATTTTAAATTCAAGATTTATTGGCCGGTTGCCTCTTAGCAAATTAAAAAGCGCCTTTCTGGCGCTTGCTGCTGCTTTATTTGATTGTGTTTCGCTGATGATAGATGTTGCAAAACCCATTTCTAAGGCTTCATCTGGCAACAACCAGGTTTCAGCGTCAAGCAATTCCTTGAGCTTGTCCTCTGTAATGTTTACTCGGCTCATATAAGCATTGATTGATGCCTGAGTTATTTTGTCTAAATCATCAGCATCTTTACGGAGCTGTGCGGCATTTCCTACTGTGCGCATCCATGCATTATGGATCATCAGCAATGATGCATTTGACATAATCCTTTCGTCACCAGCCATAAAAATAACGGATGCTATACTGCAAGCAAATCCGTCTACAATGGTTCTTACTTTGGCTTTGTGGCTCCTTAGTAAGCTATAGATTGCTAAACCTTCTGCAACCTCACCACCATAAGAATTAATATGGACGTTGATTGTTTCAATATCAGGGCTAAGCTCCTGAAGTTCCTTTGACAAGGTATAGGATGATACATCGTTGTCAAACCATTCCCAGGATGTTATATCACCAAAAATATAAATATCCGCTTCCTTGCCATTGGTCTGTAGCGCATAGTATTTATTCACTGTTTTCACCCCCTTCAAGTGATAATAAAGCATTTTGTACTGTTTCATAATTTTTAGTCATCCAGTGCTGCTCGGCCCAGTCCTCATTAATTGCCTCTTGTCCTGCTGCCTTGCGGATATCATTAATGCAAAATGCACCACTGCCGATAAGCTTGTCAATTGCTGTTGCAACATCAAACAGGTCAATATGCTTAATGGTTGATGTGTCAATTTTTAGGTAAGTACCTCTTATAAAGCCCTCATATCCGTTGCGTTTGCGGTTTATTTCTTCTTGTAGCATGTCACATAGCGGGTCTATGCAAAATGTCAGGAGTTGGTCTATCGCCTTTGATGTATCCTGTACATCACCACGCAACAACGCCGGCGGCACATTAAAAGCTCTTGCAGTAAAATCAAAGATATCATCAATCTGTGCCCGAATATCTCTTGTGGTTTCTGTCTGATATGTCTTTTGCTGTAGTTCTTTCCAGTCTTGTCCTTGTCCTAATGGTAAGGCAGCACTGTCACCATCAAGCCATGCTTTAATCTTATTATTGATTAAGTCATCAAACATCTTTCGCTGTTCGGTTTCTGGCACTGGTAAAGCGTCATACTTAAATATACCCTTTGTACCTCTGCTTTTCTTGTATGCCTTCATTGTGTATGAAATCAAATTGGCATACTGGTCATACAGCCTATTAACCAGCTCTCTTACGTTCGTGTCGTTAAGCTGATAATACAGGACTTCGGACTGTGTAAAGGTTCTATCAAAAGTGAAATCTCCAACCTGTACTTGCGAAAATACATCTTCATATAGTGCATAAGGTTTTCTATTAAAACTGTCTGCTACTATAAGTTGTCCGTTCTGCTCTATCACAAGACATTCGTTGTTCCTGTAAAGTTTGGCAATTAGCTTATGTATGAATGCGCTTGAGTTCTGGTTTTTGTTTGGCTCAATGTTCCAAAGATAGTGTTCCCTGCCCTTGGTTTCTTTGCCATTCAAGAATGTCTTAAATTCACATTTACTTACTGCGTTGGCAATTATATTTACCGTGCTCCAAAACGCCAGCTCCCGGATATAGATATCAAATACAGCAGATAAGTATTCGTCGGTATAAAGTTGAGCATTGATGTTTGTGGGCACCGGTTTGCCCTTAAACTTACTTGCTAGCCATTCTATAATGTTCAATATTTCACCTTCTTTCTATGCCAAAATTACCGGCAAATCATAGAACGCACCTTGCCCGGCATCAAGTGCATCTTCTATCACCATTGAATGGACTAACGCCATAAACGGGTCTGTTTTACGGCTTTTACCCTCTATCTTTGCGTAATAATAATTTCCTATGTCTGTGCCGTCTTTTTTTCCAGATCTGACTAATTTTGTGTTGTTGGTAGCCCATCTTAATGGAGGATTATCACCCCAAACAAAAAGCTGCTTATTAAAGCAGCTATCTATAACAGGCTGTATTTTCATAATGTCTGATGGCCTTACAAGGTATAAATTTTTCCTTTCCTTTGGGTCAAAGCCTATTTTATCAAGAGCATTTTTCATAAGTGCGTACCGATAATTATCAATAGCCATCTTTTTTATGTTATATTTTTGAGCCATTTCCATGATGTAATCCGTCAATAATTCAGGATTAATCTCAACATCGTCAACTGGTACGCATTGTTCCCAGCTCTGCCATGGCGCTTTTATCCGGAATAAATCAGGGTTTTGTGTGCATACCCAGTATCGGCCTATATCATATCTCAAATCACCTTTACGAAAATGGAAGTTGACGGCCGCCCAGTCTCGTAAGAGTGTAAAGTCAATACCAACCGTACAGCTCCAGCCTGTTAAATCAGGTAATGACTTGTTCGTGGCCGCTATGTTATCCCATTCAGTGACTTGTAGTTCACGATTGCCTTTAGGCCAGTTCATACGTTTGGTATAAAATTCTTCCTCTATTGCAGGCTTGTATTTCATTTCGATAAATTCCTGCTCCATCTCTGCTTTAAGGGTCGGTAAATACTTTAAAGACGGATTTGCCTTATGCCACATTTCTGGATTTAATACTTCTTTTTCATCGTCTACTCGGTATAAAAGAGGCAACCATCGCAATTCTTTTATCGTGCCGTTTAGAATATCTTCGGCAATAGCAATCATATCATCTAAAACGCCCTCTCGGACATTTCCGTTTGTTGTTATATAAAAAGCTCTGGAATGTTTGCGTTTTCCAAAGCTTGATGTAAATACTTTAATTTGGTCATAACTTTCATACTGATGTACTTCATCAAATATCAGGCAACCTGTACGCTTGCTATCCTTTGTCTTTGCATTGGATGTGTTGAATTTGATATAGGACTTTGTTTTTAGGTTTTTAATGAGTTCCTTGCTTTTATAGAAAAACTTTTTTGATTTTGCCCATGTTCTTTCAAGCACATCATATATATCTTCAAAGCTTGTCTTTGCCTGATCCTCTGCATTTGCAACTATATCTATGTTATACCCTGTTACGCCGTGATAATGTGTTGTTAAATACCATGCTATCGGAGATATAAAACCGTTCTTTCCGTTCCCTCGGCCCATCATAATAAATATGGTCGAAAATACGACGGTGTCATCCGATTTATAATAACAATGAATTAGGGCCGTAACGAATAATTCCCAATCAAAAAGAGATACCTCAAAGTATCTCTCCATTAATTCCACGGCTTTATCAATTTTCTCGGCATCTATAAACACATCCGGATTGTTGAGCTTGTATTCAATGTAGTCACAGGCCAGTAATATATCTTTACCGACTATATTTTTACCGGACCGGCAATCATCTATATATTGGTCAATATATGGGTGATAATCTTTCTGTCTACATTTCATCATCGCCGTCATCCGGATCACCATCCTGGGATGGCTTTATACCAAGAGCATCCAAGAGCTTGAGCATTTGCTGATTGACTTTTATAAGTTGCTCAACACTATCATTCTTTTTATATCCCCATTGGTTCTCGCCGTTCTGGTATTTAACTGTAACACCCCGCTCTTTAATGTCGGCTATTAATTTCTTTTTAGTATCCCATAGCTCCATATAATCGTTTACTAAATCTATGTAATACTGGCCTACAGTGCCGTTACGCTCCAACTGGTCAAGCAGATCTGTTTTTATCTTGGTTTTTTTAACGGGATTTTTAGCCATTTACCACCACCCCCTTCGTGTGAGATTTTGAAAATTTCTGTTTTGTCCACCCCACAGCCGAGTAACGAGGTCCAAATTAAAACTTAAAATTTTTTGACCGGGGGTATATGATGTTATCGCCATACAATTCCTTTAGTTCTTCTTTTGTTCCTTTGTTTCTAGGAATAATATATCCATTGCACTCACTACATGCTCTGCCGTCTGCCGTTTTAATTGGATATGCAATTAACGAGTGGCACTCGCTACATTCGAACAATACATATTCTCTCATACTTACCACCTTTCCTCTGTTAATGGTTTCTTCTCCTTTTGCCTGTAATCATGTCTTGCTTCATGGCAATCATGACATAAAGGAATGAGATTCTGATATTCTTTTCCTTGATATATGTACGTCTTACTTAGTGCCAACTCTGGATGATTTTTAACATACTGTACATGATGTACTGTGTCAGCCTTCTTATAAAATCCCTTGGCTTTGCAATCTAAACAGCCATCTTCCTTATGTTCTCTTAAGACTTCTCTTCTTAGTTTTCTCCACTCTTTGGATACATAGAACTCATGCAGTCTATTTTCTGCTATTAGTTGTCTTATCCATTTGCCACATTGTTCTTGTGTCATAATATTTCCTTCTTGCTACATATTTTGACATTTATTAAAAGTAGTGCTATATTTTTATTGAAAGGAGGGATATTATGCCATACGTTCATAACATCAACGGTACAAAGGATCGTAAACCTTATGGTTATTCATCCTGGCTTGAATTTTGGAAAAAGAAGTCAGGCAAAACCAAAAGCTTATGTGCTGCTAAAGATTGTACCAATGCTGTTGCAGTCGGCGCACATGTTCAGAAAGACGGAAGCAATGACAGACATTGGTACATAACTCCTTTGTGCTATTCATGCAATGCTAAATCGGAATCATTTTTTGTTTCTGAAGACAATTTAGTTCGTGTAACCGAAGATGACTAAAATGAGGCCGGTAGTTTTCTATCGGCCTTTGGTTTATGGCATAATAAAAGCATCCCGAAGGATGCTCTCTGTTAATTAACAAAAGTATGATATTCGTAATTATCTTCTTCGGCGTCAAACTCTTTATTGCTTAACTCAATGTATCCACAGGTCCAGTAAGTATTTTTATTGGAGTATTAACATGCCCTTTAGTTAATTTACTTCCACATCTTAAACATTCCACTATAATCACCTCCTTTTACCCAAATACTACCACACTATGACAGCATTCTCAATAATTAAAGGCACCCGGCCGCAGCTAACCGGATGCCTAATCTATATAAAAGGAGGTTTATCTTATGTATTTCATTATAATGTCTCTAAATATAAT
>ENA-OWPA01001921-OWPA01001921.1-bioreactor-metagenome-genome-assembly--contig:-NODE-1921-length-11619-cov-4.125108_pt1 | contig 11619 bp, 9 predicted proteins | sample MGYA00238139_ERZ651803 | MGnify/ENA primary metagenome ERZ651803 (study PRJEB26909, sample SAMN07631231) | bioreactor metagenome | isolation source: Switchgrass digestor | place: USA: Dartmouth...
CCCAGTTAAAAAAGCTTTTATTTGTCATAGCTAAAAATATAAATAAAACTATTAGGAGAAGAAATACAAATCCCAGTATCTTATCACATTTTTTACCGACTGATTGCTTCATACCATCAACTCCAAGTTTATTTACTATATTATTACTTTATGAAGACTTAATACAACCTTCATGATCCTTTGTAAGTTACCTGGTTATCACTAATTTAGCACATTTTTTGGAGATTTCATAAAGGCAGCCATAGTTTTTCATAAAAATTACACGGGTAAAACAAAAAAGTTACAGATGAATTTGATACATCTGCAACTTTTTGCCTTTTTTAAAGGTTATCCAATTAGTACTTAATAAATTTTTCGCCGGAAACTCCGCAAATGCTGCACTTTTCCGGTCGGGATTTTTCAATGTTTCCGCATACAGGGCAGAGATAATAAAAGACTTCTTCCGTATCATCAAGGTTTTCTAGAGCTTCTTTGTAAAGCTTGGCGTGAACCTCTTCTGCTTTCATGGCAAAAGTAAAGGCTCTGACAGCCGCCTTGTTGCCTGCAGCTTCGGCCTCTTTTACAAAAGCCGGATACATCTCCTCATATTCATAGGTTTCACCTTTAATGCCGTCTTTGAGGTTGTCCGCAGTGGAACCGATTTTACCTGCAACCTCAAGCAGCTTCATGGCGTGTAACGTTTCTGCATCGGCTGCAGCCCTAAACAGTTTGGCCGCATTGAGCTTTCCTTCCTTTTCGGCCTTTTGAGCATATGCCAAATACTTTCTGTTAGCCTGAGATTCTCCGGCAAAAGCTTCCATTAGATTATGTAGTGTTCTGTTTTCATCCATGAGTTTTCCTCCTTAATTTCACTGAAAGATTTATAAGTTTTTGATTCCATGTTGCTATGCAGAAAAGATAGTGCAGTATCTAACATCAATATACACTTTACGCTATGTACTTTTCGTGCATAGCAACAATTGCCATATTCTAGTATAACATTTTGAACAGAACTTTATAGCTATTTTTTATTAAAAAAAGGATGATGCAGCCAATATTGTGGCCACATCATCCTTTTTTCATAAAGCTTTATTTGGCTTTTTGGGTTTAATTGTCAGTATATGAATCTATTTACAAAGCAGGTTATACAGCACCTGGGCCATTTCCGCTCTGGTGGTGGTATCCGTCGGGTTGAGCCTGCCTCCGTTCCCGCTGATTATTCCCCTTTCCACCAGATGCTCCATGGCTTCCTTTGCCCAGGAAGCAATAGCATCTGCATCGGAAAAGGCTGAAAGCTCACTTCCTGCTTTCCTTTCAGGCAGCTTCCCTATGACCTTTAGGGCGTTATACAGCAGGGTGAACATTTCCTGACGGGTTATGTCTTTTTCCGGTTTAAACTCGTTGTTCCCTACGCCCTTTGAAATGTTTAGCCGCTTTGCTGCTGCAAGATACCCGGTGTAATAGGTGTTCCCTGCATCTTGGAAGTTGCCTTTTGCTTCTTTATCAGGAGCTATGCCGTATGCCTTCATCAGCATCACTATGAACTGCCCCCTGGTAAGCTTTGCTTCAGGGCTGAAGTTGCCGCCTCCTGTGCCAGTTGTGATTCCCCTTGCGGCTATGAAGGTTACCGCCTTGCTATACCATGCTTTTTCAGATACATCCTTGAAGGTTACTTTGTTGTAGCCTATGGCATATATTGAGAAGTGCCTTGTGGTAAAGGTCACCTTGCCCGTTTCAGGGTCGTATATGCTGTCAGTTACCACTTCAGGTTCACCAAATTCATTTATATAGTATATGACTATGGCATTTATGTCCTCGCCCTCTTTGGGGGTATAGGGCACAGATACTGTTACGTTCCCTTCAAACTGGGATATGACCTTGCCACCTGCGGTGACGGAGATATCGTATACGGGCCTGTCTCCTACAACCTCTTTTGCTTCAGGTGAAAGTGAAGAAGTATCTACTCTAGTTATTTTAATATCTATGTCTCCTGCCTCTTTTTCAAGGTCGGAAATGGCCTCTGAGTCAAAGGTGATGTCACCAACAGGGGTTGATACTGTAAGTGAGTTAATTCCGGCTTTTGCAATCTGTGCAATCGCTTCCTCGGGTATGTTTGTTTCTATGCCGGTGGCATCTATGGGAGCTGGCGCATTAAGTATGATATTTGTTATGGCGCCTTCTCCAAGTTTTTCGGCTTCATTTAGTCCTTTTTCGATGGCATCCTCTACCTGTACCTGGCTAAATGCTACAGTCAGGTTGCCGCTTTTGTCAACAGAAGCTTCTGCCGGTGTTATTGCAGTTACGATGTTTCCTGAGATATATGTTTGTGTTTGTGGTATTGTCGCAGAAGAATTGCTCCTGCCGGATGAACCGCCACCTCCAGAGGGTGCCGGATTTACTGTCAATGTGCCGTTTACAAAGGCAGGTTCTGCTGCCCTGTAGTTTGGTGTATAGCTTACTCCCGTTAAGTCTACGATGATGGGATAGCTGCCTGCAGTCTTCCCATCTGCCTCAGAGGTAAGCATGGGCTTGCCAATCAGGGCTGTCTCTCCGGAAAGCTGCCCTTCAACAATATACGTGAATGTCGGCAGTTGTCCTCGGGCGGTCATGGTCTTGTCCTCTGCCGTTACCGTCACAGGGCGTCTTTGTATAGTGAAGGGATAGCTTTGGCTGCCGGTATAGGGTATGTCGTCCCTTTCCAATACGGAGATTGTCAGCAGATACTCACCTGCATCTGTTGGCGCTTCTTCAGAAGAATATCCTCCTCCATCTGTGGATTGATACTGCACCGTATATTCAATATTTACTTGTGATTCATCCGAGATTAAGGTAAAGACCGGTGTTCCCGTATACGCATAAGGCTCGCCATTATATACTCCGCCTGTCATGTTTATGCCGGAAATGCTCACTAATTGTTTGTTTGTGGTCTTTAGGGTTAAGGCAATGTTAAAGTCCTAGTAATTGCTACTTTCCACTTTTACTGTTACTTTGGCAGTCTTGTCGACTCCCTCTACAGGATTTACTGGCAGTATGAGGGTATCCCCCGATGTATAGTTTAGGGTTCCAAGAAGGCCCTCGCTGTTTTCGGTAACGGCCGGAGTAAATTCTATAGTTCCAAAATTACCACTTACACTGGGCAAAAGCTCTGTCAAATTCACTTGGTATTCATGCCGGTATTTTTCCATTACTGCGATTTCTTTGTGTATGTCAGGTTGAATTGCCTTTTCAATCGTAAATTCGTTGCTCACTTCGCCTGTATAGTTGCCCTGGCCGGTGATTTTTACGGTTGCAGTTCCTGCATTGATGTTGTTGAAGTAGGTTACCTCATAGTCCGTTCCGTCTTCCAGCGTTACGCTGCCGTCCTGGACGGTGACGGTGGGTTTATGTTCGCTGCCGGTATATGTGAATGGCCCCTCCTGGACTATAACCATATCCTCTTTCAGCAGCTTGTGTCTAATTTCCTGGTCTGTTATCACTAAGCTGCCGTCTGCCAGATTGTAGTTCTTCGTCTTGTCATTGTCCTCTAGTGTCACTGTGGCTGTAACGATCCTGCTTCCGCCTGCATCGGCACTATCAAATTTTGCATTCTGTATTGTATAGTCTGTACCGAGCTCCAAAATGTCCCCATTCTGCAAACCAGCAAAGTTTACACTAATGATGTCCGCATCTGTTGTCCCGTCATAGGTTTTCTCTGCCGCTGTCCCACCTATAATTGTCAGTTCTGCCTTGGCAACCTTTTGCCCGGTTATTCTTAGACTTTCATCGTTCAAAACGTAGTTCTTCGCCTTGCCATTGCCTATAAGATTCACTGTTCCTATGACAGTCTTACCTTCTCCCGCATCTGCACTGTCATACTTTGCGCCGATAACTTCATAATCCTCATTGAGTTTCAGGCTTTCCCCGTTCTGCAGCCCTTCAAATGTTACTTCGGTAACTTCTGCAACAGTTGTCCCGTCATAAGTCTTATCAGCTACTTTACCACCTGAAATGGTCAGCGGTGCTCTCTCAATAGTATAGGTAATGCCGGTTTTTGTACCGTTAAAATTGCCTATACCGGTGATCTCTATCTCAACCGTTCCAACCTTAATGCCACTACTGGTTCCATCTCCGTCAGAGCTGGTTATTTTGACGGTATAATCTTCGTTTTTTTCAAGTATTTCACCGTCAAAGATTATGTTCGGAAGCTGCAGACTGCCGTTATAGTTGAAGCTGGAAGGAGTTACTGTAGCATACTGGATATCCCGCCGGTTTAAGTATAGCCCCCCATCATCGGACTGCCCAGGCAGTTTCGCTAATACAGGTAACTTGCCTTCTCTGAAAACCCAGACCTCTTGAGCCCACGCAGCATTTTCCCAGTTGTCAGAGCTTGTAAAGAAAGCCGATGTGTAGATCTGTCCAATAGTTACGTTCTTACCGTTTTCATTGTCTAATGCACCACCAGATATTGTATTGCCATTGACCTTCATCTCTGAGAATACATAGTTACTTGCTAAGCTTCCATTATTTCGGCCAACTATGCGACCCATAGTATTTTCGCCGTAGATTGCGGGGCTTATGGCAATACAATTTTCTATATTGCCTCCATTTGTCACTTCTCCTGATATTCCGCCCACATAGGTTTTGCTAGTGACAGTAGCCGAAGAATAGCAGTATTGGAGGATACCTGCATCAACCGCACCTGCAATGCCACCAGTCTTTTGATTTCCGCTGACAGCGCCTGCGGTATAGCAATTTTCTACCGAACCAGATTTTACATAAGCCACAAGGCCCCCCACGGATGCATTGCCGTTTACGGTACCTGTAACGTAGCATTTTGCTACCTCACCATTAGAATCAAGATAACCTATCAAACCGCCCACATAGTCATTATTCCCGCTGACAGAGCCGGTGGCATAGCAATCTTCCACTGTGCCTGTAGTAAAACCTGCAAGAGCGCCAACGTAACTTAGGCCTGTAATATTTACTTTGATTAAGCCCAGGTCTCGGACGGAACCACCAGCTATATAACCGAACAAACCGGCATAACTTAAGCTGCTATCATTTATATAAAGCCCCCTGATTTCTTTACCGTTGCCATCAAAGTGGCCCTTAAATGGCCTGGAACTGGTACCGATTGGCACCCAACCTTTGCCTTCTCTGTAAGTTTTTCCGTAGGCTGAGAGGTCAATATCGCTTTCCAGCTTGTAGCATTTATTCCCATCCGCATAAGGCGATGTCCCTGCATTTACCAGTTCCGCCAGCCTCGTCAGATCTGCGGCGGTTTTGATGAGGTAAGGATCATTGCTATCACCTGTACCTTCAAAACCATTGATATGGAAAGGAATGGCGCTGTCTTGTCCTTGAAGTCCTTGAAGGGCAGGCAACCTGCCCTCTCCATATTCCCACGCAGCACTATTTTCAAACAGCATTTCAAAGAAGCCGACAGCTTTTATTTCTGGAGTGGTTGCGGATTTGCCGTCTACTTTATCATGTCCCTCATCCATTGTTTTGTCGCTGCCATTCAGCAGAACCTTCAGCCCGGAAAAGGCAATGTTATCGGAGAGATTAACTGTATCGTATACTCCCACCACACGTCCGACATTGCTTTTGCCGCTGACAAATGAATTTAAAGCTGCACAATTTTCTACGGCGCCAAAGTAAGCTATTTTTCCCACTACGCCGCCAGCTTCGCCGTTTCCGCTTACACTGCCGGTGCTATAGCAATATTCCACTCTACTGTTGTATCTCAAAACTCCTACAACGCCACCGACAACACTGTTACCTCTTACATCACCGCTGCTATAACAGTTCCGAACCATACTATTGTATGTAGCCCATCCCGCTATGCCACCAGCTACATTATAGTTACTTTTTACATAGGCGGTACTGTAGCAGTTTTGCACTATAGAGCTATTATATACACTCCCCACTAAGCCGCCAGCAGTGTAATTTGCACTTACACTGCCACTGCTGTAACAGTTTTCCACTTTGCCGTTGTTATCTACATATCCCGCAACTGCGCCGATATTATCGGAACCATAAATGTGTACATCGATCACGCCAACATTCCGCACAGTTCCACCGTCTATATATCCAAATAAACCTAAACGATGAGTATCTCGGTTAATTCTCAATCCGGTAATCCGTTTGTTGTTGCCGTCAAAGGTGCCCTTGAATGGATTTCCCCCTGTTCCAATGGGCGTCCAGCCCTCACCGGTACTGTATTCAGAAAGATCAATATCGGCCGCCAATTTATATTGGGCACTGTTATACTTCGTATCCCCTGCACTTACCATATCTGCTAGTTTCTTGAGCTGCTGCGCGGTGGCAATCAGGAAAGGTTCATTTTCCGTGCCCTGGCCTATTAAATATGGGTCGGTCTTGTCTTCTATATATGTATATATGCCGGAATATCAACGGCCTTGCCAAAGAGGCCTGGCAGTTTGCCGGTTTCTGTCGTCCAGCCGCCTTCAGGAGCGAAGCGTCCACCGATTGTTTTATCTGCTTTGATGCCATTTGCATCTATGTTCTGGCCATCAACACCATTTGCTTCGTCAGTAGGCAACTTGGGGTTGTTATTTATCGTTACGGTCATGTATGTAAATGCTGCATTGTTTGATAAGGTTCCTTGATTATCCCCTACTACCCGTGCTACTACACTTGATGCGGCTATATTGAAATTCAAGGCTGAGCAGTTTTCTACCTTGCCATTTTCTATCTTTCCTGCCACACCTCCAGCAATACTGCCCTCTACCTTTCCCATGGCATAGCAGGACTCTACGCTGCCGCTTTCTATTAAACCTGCCACTCCTCCTGCATTTGAGCTGCCGCTGACAGAGACGCTGCTGTAGCAATTACAAATAACGCTATTTCCATAAACTTTTCCTGTAATTCCTCCAGCAGTGTCGCCATTTACAGTACCTGTAACGTAGCATCTCTCTATTGTTACGTTATTTATATAACCAGCTAGTCCACCTGCATAGTCGCCGCCATTTATATATATGTCTTCCAGACCCAGGTTTTCGATTTTACCCTCGCTTACCGCTCCAAATAGCCCTGCATACTCAAGGCTCCTGTCGTCAATGTAAAGGCCTGCAATGGTTTTGCCGTCTCCATTAAATTGACCTTTGAAGGGATTGTCAATCGTCCCTATGGGCATCCAACCTTTGCCGCTTCTGTAATTTTTCCCGTATGATGAAAGGTCTATGTCCCTTCCAAGTTTTAAATGGACTTTAGCTTCGTTATTGTTGAATATAAAGGTCTCAAGTCTCCCCATGTTTACAAGGGTAGCTATCTCCGAAAGCTGTGCCGCCGTGGTAATGATGAGGGGGTCTGTCTCGGTAGCATTGCCTGCCATCATAAGTGCCATCTTCCTGGCAGGGGGTATGTATACCGTAATCCTTGGTGCTTCCACTCCCGGTAAAGGTACATAGCCTTCCCCTAGCTTTGCGGTAAATACGTAAAGGCCCGATTCGGGAAAGTTTTGGTCATAATCTCTGTCTGCTTCCCAGGTTACGGGGATGTCTATGACCTTGTCTTCCACAATTCCCTTCACCTTTTCTGGAAGTATGGGGTTTTTTGTGTTTTGCCAGCGAAGGTCCTCTTCAAATTCTTCAAAGGAGCTGATGGTGCCCTGTAGCTTCTCTTCATGCACCGTCACGGTGATGACGGGTGGGACAGCACTTAGGGTAAAACCCGAGATTTCCGCCCTGAAGGTGTATACGCCGGCAGTATCGCCGTCGTATTCGGGAATTGATTTCCAGCTTACAGGAACCGGAATTTCCATCGTTCCAGGCGCAGATGAATCCTCTTCTTGAACGTCTTTCTCATAAATGATTGAATCGAACTCTGCATCATCAGAAGCATATACGGCATCTGTAACTGCTGCTTCGTCCTCCATGGCAAGCTTTACCGTTGCTATCAAAATAGCCGGCAAATTTAGCTCGGATTTTTTCGTGCCAAGAGGCACTTCCTGTGCTGCAATTTCCGCTGCCAATTCTTCAAAGGCAACGATCTCTAATTTTGGGTCAGATTCAGCTTGATAATTTCCTGAAGCAAGAATCTCACCTGGAGTTGTAACTCCCAATATGAAGACTAAAGCTAAAATTGCAGACAGGATTTTTTGACTCCTTTTGTTTTTCAAGTTATCCAATCCTTTCCAAGTAAAATTCACATGTTTTTCCGTCGGCGATACCTACTGCATAGCACCGTAATGGCCACTGCCGCCATAAATGCAATAACGTCCACCAGCACGTAACCACTCGCATCTTCCGAAAGCAATGCTAAACCGTAAGGTTGCGGGACATTGCCCTGCCCTCCATCAGCCAGGGTGCCGGCCATCATCATGAGGGTAAGCACTTGAAGGAAACACAGCAAGCTAAGCGCAGCCGCCCATCTTATTTCTCGCTTCCTACGCTAAGTCATCACGCGGCATTCCTCCATCGCCGTGCGCATTTCCGTATCATACAAAATTACACTTCTTTTAGACATAAAAAGTCTTCTATTTACTTAAATACATAAAATGTAAAAATTCCCCACCGAAATGCAATTTTTATAAAAATTTTTTAGGCATACAAAAAGAGCTCCCTTTCGGCAGCTCTGTACATTTCTCATTTTATCTGTTTTGACCGCAACAGTTTGGAAACTCCTATACCGGAAAGTGCTGTGATGACGGGTATAAACAAACCTATTGCCTGCGCTGCACCACCCGCACTCAAAAGCAAGTTGTAAATAGCATGAAAGGTAATGGCGATGCTCAGAAGGCCAAAGGTTCCCGCTACCTTCAGCCATGGCCGCTCCCACACATACAGGAGGCCCTGTCCCACAATGACCCCGCAGATAATATGCATGGCACCTGCACCGAAGCCGCGCATCAGCAAAAACAGAAGATGGGATGAGCCATTTTCAATAAGGTAGCAGACATTTTCAAAAGTTGCAAAACCTTCCGCCACAAAGAGGATGGCGCTTCGTGCTTCCCGGAACGTCGGTTCAAATACCAGTAGGTAAAAGAGTATAGGCAGAAGTTTCATGGTCTCTTCAATAGCCGGTGCCAGTTCCACCGTTGCCTGTTCCAAGTCAGCACCGTATAAACTGGCAAAAAAAGTGTTGATGTAGGCTGACAAAAGGCACATGCCCATGCCCGCAATGAAAAAGGCAAGACTCTTCCGACTGGCCTTGTCCAAAAACAGTATGGCAATCAGCAACGGGGCAGCAATGCAGACAAAAACATTTTCAATATAGATCACGCTGCCACCGCCTTCTTCAAAGTGGGAACAAAGCTAACAAGTGTTGCCGTCAGCAAGAAGTCAAACCAATAATAGGGGTTTGAAAGGCTGTTTCCTGTCCAATAGCAGGAGGTAATCCATAGGCAATATTCAACCAGGAAAAATACCATTACCGACATGTGAAAGTGTTGATGGTTGTGCACTACATCGCTTTTTCGGAGACCAAAGAGCCACCCCCGTAGTGCAAAATATCCGCAGGGCCCCATCAGCCCTGCCCAAAGAATATTTATGAAATAGTGGCCCCACCTGAAAAAAAAGAGGCACATAATCCAGCTAAAGGCTGGGGCAAGCCATGCCAAAAGGGGTCGGTACTGGCTTTCTCCCGGCAAGGATAAGACATTTTGCAAAAGCAGCAGGAAAGATATGGCTGCAAGCCAGCTCAAATCCGACACGGGAGATATTTTGGGGCTTTTTGAACAAAGCACAAGAAATAGCAGCCAATGGGCAAGCCCCAAAGCAAAAGCACTATAAAAGCAGGTGAGTAAAAACCACACCTGCTCTTTGGTCCGTATATATAATATTGCAGCATAAATAAAACACACCGATAAACTCATGAGCTGTATGGCATTGTCAATTATTTCAATCATTTTCATGTTCCCCTTTGCTTTTCTGCCTCTGGGGCTGCAGAAGGAAACAGAGGATGGTCAGGCAAACGCCTAGGGAAAATGACAGCAGACCAACCAGCACGTAACCCAGAGCCTTTCCCCTATAAAAGATGCTTGCCATTATGCCCCTATTGCCATATGCCCCGCCGGAAAGTCCTGCTAAAATGTGGGGCATTGCAGTACTTACACTCACTACGATAGCCAAGCAGGCTGCAACAGCTGCTAAACCAATAAAGCGGTGCCGCCGCTGCCTTTTTTCTCGTTCGAGCTCCCCTACGCGCCTTTCCACAGCTGCAATTCGCTCATCAACAGTTCGCACCGGTTATCCCCTCCCGTTCCAACAGCAGGCGCAATTTTTTTTTGCCTCGCTCCAGCAGATGATCTATCTGTTTTATGCTTTTGCCCATAACCTGTGCAGCCTGTGCATAGCTCATGTTCTCAAAATACACCAGATACAAAACTTCGCAGTGGTCCGGATTAAGCTGCTCCATGCACTTTTGCAGGGTGAGCTTTTGTTCTTCATCCTGCAAAAGTACTTCAACCAGCAATTCGCTTTCCGGTTCATCCCCCAGGCTTTCAAGGCTAAATAAGCAATAACTATTACGCCTTTTAGCGTGTCTCAGAGCAAGGTTGCGAGCAGTTTTATAAAGATAAGGCTTAAATCCATTCTCAACAAGCCTTGGCTTGGCACTTATCATGCGTGAAAAGGCTTCTATCATCAGGTCTTCTGAATCATGTATATCGTGAATGTAGCCGTTGATATATAGGGTCAGTGCATCTCCATGGCGTTCCATGAGAATGCGCAGGGCATTTCCATCGCCCCCAAGATATGCCGCAAAAAGAGCTTCATTTGTTGATTCTGATGACGTAACGCCACCCCCTGTTTCAGCATTTACCCAAAATAGAAGGTCATACACTCTTTGTCCAAACTTTTAATATAAAAATTCGACAATTTAAAAAGATTTTCCTTCTTTCCTGACAATAATCTTTTATTACGTCTAAGGTGGCTTTTTATTGCCCTGCCTCGCCTAATTACTAACCCTTTATACCACGCTGTGACCACTGTTGTCCTTTATCTTGCCTTTTATTGCTCTGTTTTTCATGTGGTTTTTCCCAATCCAGGCTTTTATAAGCTATGTTTGAGCAATTGAGCCTTTAAACAAGAGAAACCTCTACCCAACAATGAGTAGAGGTGGTTCTCGAAAAGTTATACTGCAAACTTGCTGGCTATTTATACGTATTATATAAATCGTAAAGAACGGCCCTATTTTTATTCATATAAATATCGTGAAGTATGTCAGAATTTCTTTCACATTTAATTTCGTCTTTATAAGGGCTATACCTCATAATAATATTTCTTCCAAAACTTTGGAACTCAAAATATTCAAATTCCTCATTTAAAATTATTTGTAAAACCAATTCACTCATAATTGATATAGAAGTATTTAGTTCCCCAAAAAGTTATATTCGCCTTTTCTAATAATGATTTTAAGAATGTGCTAAGTTATCTATTTATATACTTCCTTTGTTATAAAAATCTTCATTTTCTAAATATAAATAGATACTCATGTGCGATTAATAAAAAATTGTACCTAATACTTTGATTTCGCCAGTATCCTGTTGAACTGCAATTGTGCTGCTCCTTGATTATAATTTCCTTTAATCTAAAACCTGTTCGTAAGAATATTTCCATTACATTAAATCCAATTGGAATCATGTGGCCTTTCCTTCTGGTATCCCCTATAAGTATGGCACAAAATTTATTCTTTTTA
>ENA-OWPA01001924-OWPA01001924.1-bioreactor-metagenome-genome-assembly--contig:-NODE-1924-length-11600-cov-11.814198_pt1 | contig 11600 bp, 9 predicted proteins | sample MGYA00238139_ERZ651803 | MGnify/ENA primary metagenome ERZ651803 (study PRJEB26909, sample SAMN07631231) | bioreactor metagenome | isolation source: Switchgrass digestor | place: USA: Dartmouth...
GAAATTCATTGCTCGGAATGTGAAACAGGACAAACCCTTTGCAGAGACCATTAAGTATTTACTTAATTTCGAACACAGTCTTGACCCCATTAGTGTATTGGCGCGCTTTAACGAACTCTCGGATGATGAATTGAACTTGTTGCGCATATGGTACAAACTATACCCGTCAGACGACTACTACACATTTGCTATCAACAGGGCAGCAACAGCGAGAGAGATACCCGTTTCGCTTAGAGACTCCATTTTCGAATTACCTAAATTGTCGGACTCTTTCATCCGCCAAAGGACTACTGCATTGAAGGTTCTTGACCTATCTTATGTTGACAAGTATTTTGCAAGACTCGACAAAATCCCTGACCCTGAATCCAGATTGATGATGTTGACATACAGGACACTTGAGGAACGTGCATATGCTGTGAAGACAGTAAGCGGTCTCTTACGTAGCGGAGCTGATGTCAATGCTCTTGTTGAGCAACTAAAATCAGATTACCCTGATTTGGCCGAATATTTAAATCCTGATGCAGCTGATTCAGGATCAGGAGAAATTAAACAGTATTTCAACTGGTATCGTCGGTGTAAATTGATAAATAGGCCAACCACAGATATACCTTGTAGTATTGATTTCGATGCTATTGATAGCAGAAATAAGGTTATTCAACAGAATAGCACTAACGATAGTCTTCAGTTTTGGATCGATGGACTAGGTGCAGAATGGATTCCTGTATTATTGAAGCGATTAAATTCTCTTGATATTGCGGTTACCGTGAAGACATTAATTGCAAAGGCGCTTTTACCTACAGAAACTGAATTCAACAATAAGTGGACAGTTGCAGATATTAAGTGGGATAGACTCGATAAACTCTCTCATAATGGTATGCCAGATGATAGGGATTATTTCCTGTGTATTGCCCGTCAGCTGGAAATTATGAAAGAGATTGTTGAACATGTGTCAGAAATGTTGTCGAAAACAAACAGGGTTATTGTAACTGGAGATCACGGTAGTAGCCGGCTTGCGGCTTTGCTCTTTCACGATGCGGAGAATTTTGCTATTGAGCCTCCCAAGAACGCAATCGTTCGATCTTTTGGAAGGTTTGTCGAGTTAAAGGATGATAATTATGTAGCACTGACCACTTCAATGGAGCGTACGGAAATTGATGGAAAACACTATATCGTTATGAAAACCCATGAGCATTTTAAACAATCAGGCAATGCTGCGGGCGGAAATACCGATGAGAAGGCTGTTGCTGGAGAAATACACGGTGGAATGACACCTGAAGAATATCTTGTACCTGTAATTGTTGTAACTCGTAAAACTCCACTTTCACTCAAAGAAACAGCAAAAAAGCCAAAGGGCATAACGATTAATGATGATATAATGGGGTTGCCATAATGAGAGAGAAAAAGAAATGCACTGAGTGCAATAAAATTTTGAGTAAAGATGAAATAGCGCTTACACAGAAAATGCTCGGAAGAAATGTAAACGAGTTGTACTGCCTTGACTGTCTCGCAGAATATATTGATTGCGATCGCAGCGAATTGGAGATAAAAATTGAAGAATTCAAGGAACAAGGCTGTACTTTGTTTCTTTAAGGAGGATAGCCAATGGACAAGATTAAAGAAGTATTCTCAGAGATGGTGGTACTTAAGAATCCTGAACGAACAAAGTTTTTTGCCGACCTTAGTCTACCGTCTTATATGAGAGACTGGCTTGTAATGAAATTTTCTGATGAAAACGGGAATATTGACTATAACGGCGTGGCTCGCTACATAAAAAAATATATCCCCAACCGTGAGGATTACGAACAATTCAAGTTCCAGATGGTCAACGGGGAGAGCATCCGTTTTCTTGCCAGAATTCGAGTTGGGGTCGATGTCAAAACGGGAAAGACTTTGTTTGAGTTACCAGACTTCGGTGGAACTAAGTCTGGTGCTGGTGGTGAAGTTGCCAATGACGTAGTTAGCAGATGGCAGGAGACATTGCTCCGTGAAAGTGAAAACTGGGGAATCATTGATCTTGTGTGGGAACAGGACTTCTCTAAAAAGCCCCCACGTGGATATGTCAAGTTGATTGGATATCAGCCGTTTTGCCCATACAGTGTGGACTTAGATTTTTACCGCGAAGCCCGTACCAATTTTACTACCGAAGAGTGGCTTGATTTGCTTATTTCTGCTGTAGATTACAACCCAGATGGATATGACACAGAGGAACAAAAAATGTATTTTATCCGTCGTTTGTTACCTTTTGTTGAACGGCGAGTAAATTTGATCGAACTTGCACCTCGTGGTACAGGTAAAAGTTATGTATATGAAAAAATCAGCAAACGTGGCTGGGTTGTTTCGGGAGGTACGGTATCAAGAGCTACCCTATTCTACGATAATAACTTGAAAACAGGAGGACTTGTCACACGCTTCGACTATGTTGCTTTTGATGAAATTCAGAACATGAAATTTCTTGAACCTGCACAGATACAGGCTGCTCTCACTACCTATATGCAAGACGGTATCGTTAAGGGGTTTGACTCTGAAATTCCTGCTAGTTCAGGAATTGTTGTTTTGGGAAATATAGAAGCGGAGAAATTTAATACACAAGTTAATATGGTCGATGCCATAAACCCAATTTTCCGTAAAGCGGAAACACTTGATAGAATCCATGGCTTTATTCCGGGATGGAAAATACCAAAATTTCATCAAAACTTGGTTGCTAAAGGATGGGCTTTAAATACTGAGTATTTTGCAGAAGTCCTACATTCACTGCGTGACGAACTACATTATTCAACTTTGGTGGATTCATGCATTGCTGTGCCACCAAAAGCATATAAGCGTGACCTTGATGCAATAGTACGTCTTTGCACTGGATTTGTAAAGCTTTTGTTTCCACATGCAAAAACCAAGGATGATATACCGCGGGATGAATTTATAAAATATTGTCTTGAGCCAGCCAAAGAAATGCGACAGGTAATAAGGAGTCAATTACACGTTATTGCTCCGAAAGAATATACCAACCCTGACGTGCCAAACATTCAATACAAAGAATGAGAGAAGGGGGTATCGTATTGATTTATGCAGATAATGCAGCCACAACAAAACTCGATGATGAAGCCTTTGAAGCAATGATTCCGTGGCTGCGGGATAATTATGGCAATCCATCTGCCCCATATTCTTTTTCACGTGCTGAACGGAAAGCAATTACAGAGGCACGTGAAACCATCGCAGATTGTATTAATGCTGAACCCGATGAAATATTTTTCACATCCGGAGGTACCGAGAGTAATAACTGGTCTATAAAAGGCATCACACAATACGATAATGTAAATGGAGCCTCTAGCATCCGGCGAACGATTATTACCTCAGCTATTGAACATCATGCTGTATTGAATTCTTGCAATACGTTGGAGCGAATTGGTTACCCTGTTTTTTATTTGCCCGTTAAACAAGATGGAGTGATTGACTCCAATGTTCTTAAAGATTACATAACAGACAATTCGATACTTGTGTCTGTTATGCTTGCTAACAATGAAATTGGGACAATACAACCAATAAAAAAGATAGCTGAAATCGCACACCAACATGGGGCGTACATGCACACTGATGCAGTACAAGCTGTTGGACACATTCCAGTGAATGTACAAGACCTATTTGTTGATTTACTTTCTGCATCTGCTCATAAGTTTCATGGACCAAAAGGTGTGGGGTTTTTATACATACGCAAAGGAACTAATATTTTACCGTATATTGATGGCGGTGCTCAAGAAAAAAGATTCCGCGCTGGAACAGAAAATGTGGCAGGTATTGTCGGAATGGCTGTTGCACTAAAGAATTGTGTTAGCCAAATGCAAAAAGAAGCTGAACGATTGAAGATAATAACTGAACGGTTTTATAGTGAGCTTGATAAATTTGGAATAGATTATGTTATTAACGGGGATAAGAATAAAAGGCTTCCGGGTAATATTAACATTTCAATAAAACATTCTAATGGAGAAATGTTGCTTCATCGCCTTGATCTGAAAGGTATATATATATCCACCGGAGCAGCTTGTGATTCTAAAGAAACAAAACTTTCACATGTCATTGAAGCAATTCGGGTTCCAAAAGAGTACGCTGAAGGAACACTTCGAATCTCTTTTGGAAGGGAAAATACTGTTGATGACAGTGTTACTATTGCTGCTGCAATCTCTGCCATTGTTCGTTAACGATTCCAATGCTATCGTTCTAGTGGATGTGTCGTGTTATAAACCATATATCGACTTGTTCCCGCGAACGGGCAAAAATTGTTGAACTGTTCCCTCGAACAGAAATCACCCATAAAAACCATGCTCGACCTATTTCCGCGAACGGACAAAACGAAAAATACAGCCCAGACATCAAGGTGAGCCTATCGTTCCACGTCGAGTGCATAGTGGGAATACATCGTACAGATTCGTAGAAATCTTTAATTTTAGGCACTTTGCGAGTCATATCACTTTTGACCCTGCAGGTGATTTTGGACGTAATAAGCAGATAAAAGACTATGTTATTGTGTCTGTTGTACTTGCATTAGAGTGCGGGAACACGTCAAGTATGTCATAAATCAAAAACCCTCTCGGAGCGATTTTATTCGCCGAGAGGGTTATTCTTTTATTCACAGCCTGCAAGTATTATCAATGACTTACAGGCGTCTGTGTCTTTATTTTCGACCCATGTTTCAAAATTGCTAATTGTTATTAGTCTGTCATATGCGATGCTCTCCTCACTGCCAGTCACGTCATCGGGATGTACACAGATACACGTCAAGACCGTAGCAGGTCTTTCCAGAGCCTGCCCCCCGTCAGCCATGTGATAGTAGTCGCATATTTCCCAATCTGGTGGTAGTTCGGCAAAAAAGCCGTCTGGATAGAGTTCATCGAAGTACACATCAATCCTTGTAACGTAATCGCCGTCAGAGTCTTTATCTGTATCACAAGTTGCTGCGTGGATTTTGAAGCCCCTGGTTACAAGTAACTGTACCGCACGTATAAGCTCTGCACTTATACTGATGGTTCTTGTATCGCACCTACAGCAAGGCTTAGACCAGATGTCTGCGTATAGCTCATAACAGCTTGGACACATCGTCATCATAGTATATTCGCCTCCTCGTAAATTTTAATGTATTTGTAAATGCTTTGTCTGCTTACGCTGCACAGTCTTGATAAGTCAGTGACTGTAAGGTCGCCTTGTTTGTACTTAGGGTAATGACGTATAAATGAATTAGGTAAACTATCTAAATCAGTCTTAGGCCGTCCTATTTGGCGCCCTTTACTTTTAGCGTTAGCCATACCAGACTTGACCCTCTGACTGATAATGTTGCGTTCCATTTCGGCGAAGACGCCCCACATAAGCAACATACCTTCGGTCATAGGGTCAGGAGTATCACTACGGAAGTCAACTGCGAAGCCTCCTATAACGAGTTTTATTCGCTTGGTCTTAGCCATTTCAATGATGTCGCACAGTTGTTTCGTGGAGCGAGTAAGACGGCTGACTTCCGTAGTTGCTATTGTGTCGCCTTCTTTTACGACACTTAATAACCTTTCCCACTCTACCCTGTCTATTTTGATACCTGAGGCGTATTCAAAGTAGATATTCTCATCACTCACGCCTAACTTACGCAGTTCTCGTCTTTGCCTATCAATATCCTGTCTACTTTCGTCAGTACTGCACCGACAGTATCCATATACAGGCATTTGTCAACAAAACCCCCTTTCTAATAACTTTGACACTTTTCACTATGTATTTGAGGTTATATAGGGCACGTTTTAGTGCCTACAAAAAGAGTACCTATCTTTAACAATGAATCTACCGGGCCAAGAATCTTTAGTCAACATGTATTTTTCAGTTATATCCGATGGCATCGGACTTCCTGCTTCAGTTTGTCCTTTCGTTGTATCCAAAAACTTGATATAATAAAACTTGATATAATACAAGTAAAATGATAAAATAATTTGATATTTGTAATTCATGTTATTAATAAATATTTCTATGAAATTTATTGATAAATCAAATGATTTGATTTTAATGTTTACCATAAAGGAGGTTAAAGTAGTGCTAAAAACAAGCAAAGAGCAGTTGATAAAAGAACTGCAGATGAGAGTTGAGGATAAAATCCTTGAGTCAACAAACTATGAGCTTCTCAAAAAGCTTATTGAAAAAGCAGATACAATAAACGAAGCAATCGCTATTTACGAGCTTGGGACTACATACAAGCGTACAGGTTTTCACTTTGACAAGCGACTTGATAAAATAATGATGACTGATATTATCAGATATTTCATAAAGAATGAACAGCTTTCATTTGTTACAGATAAAAGCAGACTTACCCATAAGCTTATCATCGGTGATAACTATCCTGCCCTATTGAATCTTATGATTCAATATAGGGGAGCTGTTGATGTTATTTATATAGACCCACCCTACGGAAAAGATAAAATGGGAGAGTTCGCCAAAACTAATTATAATAACGCTATAACGAGAGATAACCTTCTTTCCATGCTTTTCCCTCGCCTGCTTCTGGCAAAAAGCCTGCTTGCCGAAGACGGATTTATATTCTGCAGCATTGACGACAGGAACTATGCTTATGTAAAGTGCCTGTTCGATGAAATATTTACTGAAAAATGTTTCATAAATACCTTTGTATGGAAGAAAAACTCAAGCGGTAAAACAGAGAAGGATAAATTTACCACTAATACTGAATATATACTGTTTTATTCGAAAACCGACAGGTATACTTTGAACGATACATATAAAGAGCTTGCAGAATCTACAAAGGCTATGTATAACAGGGATGACGGTGACGGCAGAGGCAAGTATCGTCTAATCCCCTTGCAAAAACCAGCCAATCCAGGACCTGAAACAACCTATGACTATGTAGACAATCTGGGTAGAATATGGCCATGCCCACCCAAAGGTTGGAGGATGACCAAGGAAAAGCTTAAGTTGCTTGAAAATGACAATAGACTTCATTTTGACCTTGTGAATAAGACATTAAACGAGAAAGGTTATTGGGATGAACGTAAAAATCCCGGCAAGCGGATTGATACACTGTGGAATGACCTACCAGAAAATAGTACTGCAAGCAAAGAGCTTGAGAAAATATTTAATTTAAAAGGGATTTTTGATAACCCCAAACCTACAGAACTTATTAAAAGATGTATTGATATAGGACCCAAGAATGCTGTTGTATTGGACTTTTTTGCAGGCTCCGGCACAACCGGGCAAGCAACTCTCGAGCTTAATCGGCAGGATGATGGGAACAGGACTTTTATTCTTGTTCAGAACAATGAAATAACAGATACTACTCCGAATGGAATAGCTTACGACGTTACCGTCAAGCGGCTTAAGAGAGTCATGACTGGTTCATGTTACGATGGCACAAATGATTTTGAATGGCTCAAAGACAATGAACCTTTGGGTGATAATCTTGATGTTTATGAAAATGAGGAAATATCCAGCTTCCGTGCGGTTGAAGGCAAAACTCCTTTTGACTTGATAGATGAAACATTATATGGGCAGGAGAAGTTCAAGTCAATTAAAGAAAAAATAGAATGGGTGTGCGAAAACTTTGAAATCACCCAAAGGAAGTTGGTGGAAGACTGATGCTTGCGAAGATTTTGGAACTTCAGAATAATGCCGTCAGCCGCCTGATGCAGATTGTAGAAATGGGCAGAAAAAAATCCTATACTTTCAGGGCTCCGACAGGAAGCGGCAAAACTTATATGATGGCTGATTTTATGAATCGCATGCTTGGCAAGCATGACGGGCTAATATTCTTGGTATCCTCTCTTTCTAAGAGTGACCTCGCAGAACAAAACTATGAAAAGTTCTGCGAATATATAGATAAAAACGATTTTAAAAATCTTAATCCTTACCTCATTAATAGTGAAATCGCTGACGAGGAGAGTTTATATATCCCGACCGATTACAACGTTTACTTGCTACCCAGAGACCTTTATAAGAAAAATTCACGTCTCATGCAGGGTCCGATGATAGCTTTCTTGACACAGCTTATAATAGCTGAACGTAAAAGAATTATCTGGGTTAAGGATGAGTGTCATATTGCTACTAGCAACTTGGATGCTATTGCTCCGAAGTATTTCGATGCCATTGTAAACTTTTCTGCTACTCCGAAGCTTTCGCGGGGGCAATACCCCGACGTTGATATAACAGATGAGGAAGCTGAACGCTGCAAACTCATCAAGACTGTTGTTTGGGGAGACGAAAAGGAAACGGTCAGGGACGCCCTTAAAAAGTTTCAGGAAATTAAGGAAGACTACCGTAATCTTCTTAATGTAAATCCATGCTTGATAATTCAAATATCGAATAAAGAAAAAGCCGACGAAGAATTGCAAAATGAAATATTCCCTGCTCTAAATGATTTTCCAGACCTTAAATGGATGCTTATCGTCAATGACCCGAAAGAATGTGATACTAATGATGTGTTCAAAGCCAAGAACCTACCTGTCTCAAGGTGGAAAGATTATGCTAAAAATAACTTGAGTGGGATTGACGTAATCATCTTTAAGTTGGTTATATCGGAAGGTTGGGACATACCAAGGGCTTGCATGCTCTATCAGGCAAGAAACTCCCGCAGCAAGCAGCTTGATGAACAGGTGATAGGACGTGTCAGAAGAAATCCTCGTTTGCTTGATTTTGAAACATTGTCCGAAGAAGCACAGAAACTTGCACTGACAGCATGGGTATGGGGAGTTGCTCGAAATGATATGGCAAAGGCAATCGGGGTCAAGCTATATGATAAGCCGGTAGTTACTGCAAACATCAAGGTAAAAACAACAAGAATCAAGGATTTATCAGAGAAAGTAGACTTTGACCTTACTGATTTTCTGTCGATGCAAAAACCAATTGTTGTACCTAAAAGTATATTCGACGTATACAAAAAGTTTAAATCTGCAGACTATACTGTGCAAAACCTTATTTATGATTATGCCGACAATTACATGAAATGGTGGAAAACTGCGGAACATGTATCTGCAATAGCAAAGGAAAGCAACAAGTATATGTGCGACTACGCGAACAGCATGGAAATAGCCAGTGAAGAATCATTTGCTGTTGAAAGCTACTATATAGCAACAGACAAATATTTGAATATTAGCAATTGGATATGGAAACGCCTTGACGGAGCAGAAAGGTTTTCTTTTGATAGTGATGCTGAACGTGACTGGGCTGAAATTCTCAAAGATATTTCGGTAAAAAGCGTTCAGTCGGTTATGGCAGGCAAAGCAAGTGCCGGTACCTATACGGGCTTAACGAATCTGCTTGGTGAAAGAATTGAAGCTGAAGAAGTTGAGGAAAAAGAAATTTTCCTTTGGGGAAAGAATTATTTACCTGAATCCAGAATCAAGTATGAGTATTATCTTGACTCGAAGCGTTCATCCTACCCTGATTTTGTTATGAAAGATAGATTTGGAAGAATTCATATTTTTGAGGTAAAAAGTGTCAATCGAGCTTCCGGGATAAATATTGACGATGATGAGTATTTCATAAAAATCGAAGCACTAAAAAAGTGTTATAAGCAGGCTTCAATACTGACCGGATATTTGTTCTACTTGCCAGTCCTCGAAAACGATGTGTGGAAAATATACCAATATAACAATGGCATTGAAGATATTCTTACCCTTGACCAATTCCGAACTTTTGTCAATACTGAATCAAAATAATTAATAACATATTTTATTTTGCCTTAATAGTCATACCCCTCTCAACAGATATTTTTTTTGAGAGGGGTATAATCATATTTTATCAAGCACGAGCAACGCCACATAGGTTTTGGTAGTCCAAGCCGACCAAAACCACAATACTATATTTTCAAAGCGATTGTAGAGAGTTTTCGAGTATCGTAAATATCTTTAACACAAGAGCCGTCCAAGCAGGCTCTCTTTATTCGCGGAAAGCTTCAGAACGCTCTACAACCGCCTTTGTACCCCTCCTTAGTATCATAAGACTACTTCTCCACCTAAAACCCCACAGAACGCTCCCAGACGCCTAAAAAGCATAGTTTAGTGGGCTTTTATCGGAGGTAAGCCTCCACTTAATGTATAGCACGCTCAATGAGCAACTACGAAAGTCGTACCTACGCATTGAGCGTTACGCTCATCGACGTATATGCTCAATGAGCGTAAAATTCTTAAAATAGTATTGACAACACGCTCAATGAGTGGTATATTATATAAAACGCTCAATGAGCGTGATGTCATTTATAAGGAGGTATTAAAGATGACTATTGCTGAAAGAATTAAGCAAGCCCGCTTAAAAGCAGGGCTTACACAAAAAGAATTATGTGATAGATACGGTATTCCTTTACGAACGTTGCAAGGCTGGGAAGGAGGTAGTCGTAAGCCACCTGAATACGTACTTAACCTACTATTGCGTTGTATAGAGCTTGATTTCTCTCCCGAAGCAGAACCCACAGAGCAGGAGGATTTATCTGTACCGAAGAAGTTAATCTTTTTAGACCTCATAGGCAGACCGCTTAAAGAGCCAGTGTTATCGGCCGTTAAGCAAGCTTACGACGATAGAAAAGTACAATACATCCCCGTTACAGACTATGAAGGTAATGACACAGGAGAAGAATCACTCAAAGGTAAGCTCTACATGGTCTTAGCCCCTGAAGAATACGGCTTAGACATGGGTTTTGAGTTCAGAGTGAAGGAGGTATAAATTATGGTTACGATTACAGAGCTTAAAGATATGCTTGACCTATTGAGCATAGACACTTTAGACACTATCAATCGCAAGATAGTTGTTGAGGAGCCATATAGCTGGGGGCGCACTCCGCTACTACGATACGCCCCCGAAGCCTTAGCCGACTACGCAGATGCTATTTATCGGCACGTCATCGCCCCTCTTGACCCAGACACTGCTACAGATGACGACCTCAACCAATACATTGCTCAATACCTTACTTTTTATGAGCAAGCAGAAACTGCCTTTAATGCGGCCAGTGTAGACTTAGCCCATAGATTGCTTAACATCAGTCGGACACCGATTAAGCCAGAGCTACCACCAAACATCATAGACGAGGGCGATAACATCTACGACCTTATAGCAGACTACTTTGCGGGCAACTCTTATGACCTGTACCCGCACTTTCACAATTTCCTTTATTCCTTCCTGTCTCCGCTTCGACGCCCAGACCTCATTGCACATGACAAGCGACTTATCGACCTTGTCGCTGAGGCAGACGAACTTATCGCTCCATACAATGCAGCTCTTGACGCTTTTATTTGGCGAGAGCTTAGGCGATTACAGTCAGTAGTCAAAGACCGTATCAGATACACAAAACTAAAGCCTGAGGACATAGACACGCTAAAACGCAACCATCACCGCATCCCAGCAGACGGCTGGCAGGCAATCGAGACCGCACTGAACTCAGGTTCTTTATCGGCCTCCACTCTCAAGATGATAAAAAGCACCCTGCAAGAGCTTAAGACTTCACCACCAGCAAAGCCAGCACCAAAGCCAGTTATGTCTTTATCCGCCTACCTCCCGCACTTTACGGACAGCTTGGAGGCGGCCTACACCAAGTTGATGGCTAAGCGAGCAGATGCCTACGCTAACAATGTCCAGCCCATTGA
>ENA-OWPA01001925-OWPA01001925.1-bioreactor-metagenome-genome-assembly--contig:-NODE-1925-length-11582-cov-18.490830_pt1 | contig 11582 bp, 14 predicted proteins | sample MGYA00238139_ERZ651803 | MGnify/ENA primary metagenome ERZ651803 (study PRJEB26909, sample SAMN07631231) | bioreactor metagenome | isolation source: Switchgrass digestor | place: USA: Dartmouth...
ATCTTCATCTTCGTTATAAGATTTAATAAATCTTATAATATTAAAATCATCAATCATTATTTGTGGCATTTTTATACCGCCATACTCATTAACACTTGGTTTTCCCACTAAATTAATTTCTACCGCATCGTTTTCATCCCATGTATCGTTAATCCAATCAAATAATAAATTGCCCTGTCTACATTTAAACTGAATATATTTTATATCGTTTTTTACAAATGTAATTGTATTGCTTTCCTTTCCTAATAGTTGTATATCTTCTTTATTTATAATTAAGTTTTCAATAGCTACTCTACATTCATCTATTCCTTGCCCTATTATACTTTCAAGCTTATTTATTTCATTAATTAAATAAGTAGTTATTTCGTCTTGATTTAATACAAAATCAACTACATAAGTGTTTTCATAAATAACATCTTTTAATAACTCATTTAATTTTTCTTTTACATCATTAACTTTTGTTATTTCTAATTTAATTCCAAATGCATTATTATGTCCTTGTGCTAAGTCAAATAATTTTGTTGTATTTATAATATCTTTCAAGCTAGTAATCGGACTATTATTTGTATTTCTAGCACTACCACTATATATAATTTTATTGTTTTCAATACGCTTATTTAATAGAATACATGGTTTATTATACAAATCTGCTATCTTCATAGCTGTTACACCTATTAACCCGTCATCAACTACATCAGTTCCATCAACAATAATAATTTTGTCTTTTTTATTACATTCTTTTTCTATTTTATCCATTATTATAGTGGTAGTTTTTTCTCTAGCATTATCTTGTCTTGATTTTGCATTTTTACAAAGTCTTGCGGAGCGTTCATAAATGCTTTCTTTAATAACTTCTGAAGGTTTATCTTTAGTGGCTCTCGTTTTATATTCAAAAAACTCATCTTGTTCAATAAATGCCTTAAATAGCAATTCTCTTTCTTCATAAGATCCAATTCTTATTAAAGCATTAAGTACAGGAACAATATACCACTGAATATTATGTATATTTATTTTTCCATTCATGGAATATTCTTGTGCTTTAATAAAGGCATTAAAACATTTATTTTTTATATTAGATAATCCTTTGTTAATCAAATATTTTGTTTCAAACGATCTAATATCCATCATATCTCCAATATTACCCAATGCAACTAAATCAATAAACTTATCAGCGTATTCATTCCAATAGTAATCGTCTAAAGCTTGTAAAAATTTATAAACAATGCCAACCCCAGATAGATTTTTATTATAATATTTATCACTCTTCATATTATTAACCACAATTGCATATGGATTTTCTTTTTCAATTTCATGATGATCTAAGATAATAATATCAATACCCTTATTTTTTAATTCTTTACATTGTTCAACATCATTGCTTGCTGCATCTGGTATTATTAATAATTTAATATCATCATCAATAATTACATCTTCACTTAAACCATGTGCTTTAGGTTTACTATGCAATATATACTTTACCGGATAATCTGCATCCATTAATTTTATATATTTATACATAATAGAAGCAGAAGTATATCCATCCACATCACAATCTACTAAAATTCCTATAATATTTTTATTATCAAAATGAATACTAAACACATCAACAGCCGATTTAATTTCTTCTAAATTACTATAATGAATTTCTACATTATCGGTAAGATTTAAATATGTTTTATAATCGCTTATCCCTCTATTATTTAATATTTCTTTTATAATATTACTTGTATCATTTGTGGCATTTTCATACAATCTATATTTCAAAATCCGTTCCTCCTATCGTATCCGATATATGTTATTTTCATTTAAATGTAACCATTTTTGAGGACTGTCTGTAGGTGATTCTTTTTCATTCAAAATGTGGTCAGAATCGTAAATATAATAAATTGGTATGTTGTCGATAAAACGTTCTGATAGTTTTTCAATTTCTTCTTTTGATACGTCAGCATCAAAACATATTATTATATCTGCTCCTAATCTAATCAGTAATTCTATTTGATAAAGTGACAATTCTTTACCACCAGTGGCAACAGAATTTTTATATCCATATGACCATAGTTGCATTACTCCCTTTTCTGCTTCAACTACATATACTTTACCTGTTTGTTTTATGTATGGCATGGTTTTATGTAATCCATACAATATTTTAGATTTAGAACATGGCTCTAAATACATATACTTAACATCATCTTCATCTAACTTTTCCTTAAATAATCTACCTTTTACTCCTACAAGATCACCAAGTTCTGAATATATTGGTATGGTAATTCTATTAGTACACTCATCATATCCTATACCAAATTCTTTTTGTGTATTATAATCAATATTGTCCTTGTAAAATAAATCATTAACATATGGTTTATAATAATTTAATATATTTTTTGATATTGGTTTTAATGGTTTTTCTTGTTCTTGAATATTCCCACTTTGCATTTCATATATCATTTTAGTGATTAAAAGACTTTTGGGAATATTTTCATTAAAATCATGGTAATAATCTATGCCAATAATATTACATATGTATTGTAACGCTTCTATAAATGTAAATTGTTTATTATAGCACACTAAATCAATTAAATCTGTTGGTCTATTATGTTTAACCATTTGCCTAGTATAATTTGTACATGACAAATATTCATTTTTTCTTACCACAATAGCTTTAGTATTATCCCCATCAACATTTCCAGCAGTCCAATAACCACTAGAATGATATATTATATGATGACAACCAATTTCTTTTAAAATATCTTCAACTAAATTATTATCTAATATGTATTCTTTAAGTTGTGCTACATCCATTGTTCACACACCCTTTAATTTTTCTTAATTAAATAACCAACTTCATTCCATACATTATAATCAAGATTAATTTCAAATAATGGAATATAATCTTTATTACCACCACGATTTTTATCCACTTTTATTGCAAAATACGTTTTATCATATGATAAATCATTTGCATATGGTTCTCCCCAATCATCTAATGATATATATTGATATTTGTGATATTCTGATGGATATATTCTTTTACCAAGCATTAATATATCTGCAACATGCTTAATATTTTTACAATTAGCTATATTATTACTACTTAATTTAAATATATCATCAAATACAGTATCATCTGTTAATTGAAATACTGCCCAGCAAAACATATCTATTTCTTTCATTAATTCTTTTATTTTTGTTGCAGTTTGTTTAATATTTTGCCAATCGTCTGTTCTAAAACCTTTTAATGTATCATATCCAGCATATTTAATTCCATAAATCATACGATGTTTTCTAAATTCAAACTCCAATCTCTCATCAGAATAATCATCACCTACATCCATAAAATATAATTTACCCTCTGTTTGAGAATCAATCCATTGCGCAACTTTCATTACATAATTAAATTCATCAGATTCATTTTCTATCCGTTTAATATATTCTTCTTCTGATTCAATAAATTCTCCATTTTCGTTAGTTTTTCTTTCAATTACATTTCCATTTCTATCATGATAAATACCTAGCACAATTTCTCTTTCTGGTTTATATATATTGATTCCATGTAATTTCTTAAAGCATGGATTATTAATAACAGTAGTTATTAAACAATTTCTTAAATCATCTTCATCCATTTCGTTACTTAACAGCAAAAATGATTCCTTTAATACTAAAACTATATATGCAACAAGTAGCATCATATTTCTAGTCTTACCTTCATTTGAAAGAAACCCATTGAACACTACTTTTTTTGTTCTACACCCTCTAAACATTTGAGTTAATAAATCCCATGGTAACGGTAATCCCATGTCAGGCTTTATCAAAAACCCTCTTACTTGCTTTTCATTATCTTTGTTTAATATAACGCTTTCTTCTACTGCATTAATAACTGTATTAATTTTGTCTGCTTTTGCTCTAATTATTTTATATATATCTTGCGCTGTCCATTTTTCAAAATTCTTATGGTTAAGTATCTTTTGTACAGGATAACCATTTCTATCATATTCTCTTACCAACGAGTATTTTTTTACTATATTAAAATAGTTTTTAAAATCGTTATCATCAGCTAGATTAATCCATTGTTGTATTGTTTTAAATCCTTTATATCTTTTATATGTACGCAATCTTTCTTCATCTTGACTCATAAAAATATTTATTTTGTTTTCATCAAGGGTTTGTGCAAATGTAGTATACATTAATTCAAACATATCATAAAAAAATCTAGTTGTTTCATCATAAAAATCATATTTACTACGAACAAATCTTCCGTAAGATACATATAAGTCTGGTTTTTTATATAAACTTCCAACAAAGCATATCTCTGCTTGTATATTATAAGGTTCTCTAATTTCAAATTCATTTTCAGCCAATATATCACCACCTTATTAACTTATTAAAATAATTCATCTAAAAGTTGTTCTATATCATCTTCATTTTTTTCACTTGATTGAATTTTCATATCACTTATTTTCTTATAATCAATCTTTTCTTTTTTCTCTTGTTGTTCTTTACGAGATTGTTCAGCTAAGATTTTTTGTTGATTTAACCATGTCAAATAACTATCATATTTATTTACCAATATAGACAAGTCGTAATTTAGTCTTTGCACCTTATCCATTTCCTTGCCTTTTCTTTTGTTGTTATCATAAATTTTATTTAAATTAGTAATTTGTCTTTTCCACATATCATATAAATGTGCAGGTGGAATACCAACCGACATTCCGTTTAAACCACCTTTATATATTTTATCAAGCTTAATCCAAATATAGCTTGGAACTATCGCTATATCATATGTACTAATAATAAATCTATAAACATCATCTTTATCAAAATATTCATTAATACTTTCTTTGGCATTTTGCTCATATTCACTAATATTGTTTAATGCATTAATCCATTTTTTTATTTTCCGTTTACTTAATTTTAACTCACATAACTTTTTAAAACATTCTGTATGATAATATTTGTTTTCAAATAAAACCACATCTTTACATTCATTTCTATATATAATTATATTTGAACCATTTTCATTAACACATTCTCCACAAATTCTCACTACACTTCTTTTCAATAATTTATCACCTCTTTAGGAATAATGGGGTGTTTCCACCCCATTTATATTATTAATTATTACTAATAATTTCCCAAACTTGATGTAAGATACTAATATCATTTACAGTCTTAAAAGCATCAGGAAGTCCTTTTTCTTTAAGCGTATTTCTTATATTTGTCTTTTTAACAGGATCAGTAATTGACTTTAGTTTTGACATAATTTTATTCTTAATCTCTGTTATTTCATTTTCATCATTGTTAGTTTTATTATTTTCTATTGACTCACCAGTCAGATTTCCAGATACACCTTCAAGAATTTCTTTTGCATATATTTCTTGTTCAATATCTACTGCCTTTGTTAAATCATTCTTTAATACAAAATTAGCTCTACTAGCTGTCTTTTCAATCACAGATTGCCATGCTAATAATGTAGGATCTTCTACAACAGTATTTCCTTTATATACATTTGTTCTATCTTTTATAATGTGCGCACAAATCTGTCCTGTTTCTTTATCAATAAATGTTCTTATTACAGTTTTTGCATTATAATCCATGCCTTTAAAACCATCTGGTATCTTTCTACCTGTGACCACACTTGTTGTTTCACCATCTGCTGTCTTGATAGTTTCCTTTTCATCTGTTTCTCTAGCGGTTACAATACAATGAACTCCAGAAGCCATTAAGTCCAATATCAAATCCTGACCTTTAAAGTTAATAGTCTGATAATCCTTTAACTCTAAACCAGCTCCTTCAATTTTTACGAGTTTTGCATCACCAATTAAACCATCCTTATCAGCCTTAACTTTATTTCGTTTCTTTGAAAATTCAATTAATCCTTGTTTTGTGGTTAAGTTTAATATAGTTGCTCCATCGATCACAATTGCATCTGCTCTAAATGGTTGTCCATCAGCATCCAATACAACTCTATCTGTTTCTTTTCCATCTTCATCCAACTCATAAAAATCTTCATTATTTTTAACTTTGGCTATGTATTGTCTTACTTCTCCAAGAGATTGTGTATATACTATGTATATATTTGCTAATTGAACTCCATTTTGTTCTAATGTTTCAAGATAGTCATCAATACTGCCTGATTCTGGATCTAAATATAATACTCTGAATGGTTTTCCATCTGGTCGCTTAAAGTATGCTAATTGCATAGCCAAAGTTGATTTACCTGTAAATGGTTCACCATATATAAGCATATTTAATTTTGACTGTGTTACAGCAGCCGATCTTGCCTTTGCCATAATTAATTTATCCTCCTATATATTGTTTAATATATTTCTTTCTGAAGAACCATGGAAAATTACCATGGCTCTTCTTCATCAACTGAATCTATATCTTTATAACTTCCCCAACCATCATCACCAGTTGCTCCAAAATCTTCTTGAGCTGATTTTGCATTCTTTATCTTAGCAATAGCATCTTCTAACAATTCCTTCTTATAAGTTTCAGTATCAATAGTTGAAGGCTTAGCTCCAGTAATTATCATTTCTCTTCTTGTAGGAGCTGTTACCTTTTCCATTGCATTTTCTTCTCCCCAACAATCATCATTTACTACTTCTGTTTCAGTAAATGTATCAAGTTTTCCATGTACTTCAATAGCTGTATATGGCTTTAAGTTCTTTTTAAATTGTTGAGCCAACTTAGCATCTGTGATGATAAATTCAGCATCTTCTATCGTTTGATATGTAACAATCTTTGCTTCAACAATATATCTTCCTGTTGGTTTATCATTTTCTTTCTCTGGATCTATACCCATAAAAATAATTGTCTGTGTAAAATCATTAACAGGAGTAAATTTTTCATCATCAAATTTAACATCATCACACAAAGAAATCTGATTTGGAACTAACTTTACATTTCTTTTTAATTCATTATTATTTCCAGTGAAACTACTGTACTCAATTTTACCTTTTACAAAAACACTTACTCCATCCTTGCCCTTTAAACAATCATTAACTTCCTTACAGGCATCAAACTCGGTTAATCTTTTCTTTTCATTAACCTGATTACCTTTGCCATCTATTATTTTTGTCAAACCAATATTAACACCAATTAAACTAAATCCTTCTCGATTAAAGGTATGACGCTGTGCCCAAGGAACTTTAACTGTTTCAGGTTTCTCACCATTCTTACCGGTCTTAGAAAAGAATACATCATCCTTTGGCATACCCTGAAGATTTACATACAATGTTTTATCTTCACAGAAAGTTATGCCAAAATTAACTCTTCTCATATCTTTCTTCGTAGATGTTTGGCTTTCCTTATAAAAACCATCTTTTTCTGTACCTGTTACAAGACCTTTTAACTGGAATACACCTTTTGTTTCAGGTAAATCAAATAATCTTTCCTTTGCCATTAATTAATCATACTCCTTTTTTAATTGTTTTATATATTATATTTTAAATTAAATGAAAAACTAATTTTATCAATTACCAATTCCAAAAAGGATATGGATCAAACATAGTATCCCACTTACCTTTTCTAATAACTAATTTACCATTATCATTAATAAACTTAATATCAGGCATTTCGCCAGTTTCTTGCTTGTACTTTTCGATTGCCTGATTTACAAGATCAACACAATCAGTAATCCATTTCATGCCTCTTTCCTTAGCTTCAGCCTTTCTTTGCTTTTCTTCTTGAAGCTTGCGTAATCTTTCTTCTCTCTCCAATCTCTTTTTTTCTAATTCAGCTTCATATTCGTCACGCTGTCTAATAAGATCTTCATAATTAGTTCCTTCAAATTCCTTTCCATCATTAGCATAAATCTTAATAATATCTCTCTTATTCATTATGTATACCTCCTTTTAATTTGTTTATTGTTTAATATATTATATATTACTTCTTTTCTAAGCAAAATACTACCTTCTCGCCCTTCTTGTCAATTTCAATTGTCTTAATTCCAGTTGCTAAATCTCTTTCGCTTTCATCCATTTTAGATTTTAGCAAATCAAGCAGTTCATCAAAATCCATATAAACATTTAATCCCTTTACATTTACCATTATACATCCCTCCTTATAGTTTAATTTAATCTATGTTAAACGGTTGAACCGTATTGTTTTAATAATTTTCATTTAATATATCTTCTATATAGTGCGCTGTGTCACCAAATAAACACCCAACATCTATAGCATCATCATTATCTGATTGCCATAATTTATCACTAATCTTCTTTAATGTATCTCTTGATAATTCTAATGCAGCTCTTTCCTCTGGTGTAAATCTGATTCTTATATCTGTTGAAATTGAAATATTCAAAGCATCACCCCCTATTACCAACTCTCCCATAATTCAACTATTTCATATCCTTTGGTTAACACATCAGTGTCATATTCATCAATTATATCATCCCAATCTTCATTTAAAATCTTCTTTCTTGCTTCTTCTTCGTTTTCTGCATTTACATAACCTTTATATAATTGATAACCATGAGCTAGTAAAAATCCGTATATGTTCATCTATTCACCTCACTTTCTTGATTAAATATTCTTTTCATTTACTTAATTAATTCACTAGGATCAATAATTAACTGTCCATCCCCACTAACAACAGTACTTAACTTACCATTCCACTTATCAATATACATCTTATACAAAATTTCTTTAGTTAAAGATTTACTAAGCAATTCATTAGCTTCTTTCTCTGCCTGTGCTTGAATAATCTTAGTTTCAGCCTGTATTTTGGCGGCATCCTGTTCAGCCTGTGCGGTAACAGTCTTTTGCTTAGCTTCTGTTTCAGCCTTTAACAATTCTTGTTGTGCTATTTCTACAGCTTTCTTCGCCACTGCTTCGGCTTCAATTGCTTTTTCAATTGTTTCTCCTGCATCTGTATCTACAATGGTAACAGAATAAAAAGTAATTCCATATTTAGATAGTTCATTTGCTAGGTCAGTCTGTAATCTGTTATATATCTCTGGTCTTTTATCACCAAGAGCATCAATTACATTATAGTCTGTAGTAATTAATTCAAATACTCTTTGTACTGTTGGTGAAATTAACACAGATGACATATTATCAAGTGTTCTAAACTGCTTAAATATTAAGAAAACATTTGATGAATTTACTGCATACTTAATATCAATTACACTTGTTATATATTGACTATCGCTTGTTTGAGTATATATACCATTTAATGTTTGTGTCTGTACTTCTGTACTAATCTTATAAACTTTAGCAAACGGATTTTTAATATGTACACCTTCTGACAAAGTATCTTCGCTTACACCAGTAAAAGGTGAATATAAAATGCCAACTGAATTAGCAGGAACTACTGTAATAAATGATGGAATTATGAGAAGTAAAGCAAATAAAGATAACCATTGAAGTTTATTAAATCCCCACTTATATACAGTTCTTGTATGAGTTTCTCCCCATTTTGTATAAGTTTCTGTAGTCTTGTTTAAAAATCCTAATCCAATGAATATTAATACTAATATAAAAATACTAAATATAATCCAACCCATTATTTAATCTCCTCTCTTTATAAAATCTACATTTTATCCATAATCAATATCTATATGCTGTGTTTTTTAAGGAATTTATAAACTACATATTGTATGTATTTTATTTAGTCTTTTCTTAATTAAATCACAATATTCACTATTAATTTCCGTAGCTATATAATTTCTGTTATTTTTAATACACGCTTCTATTTCTGAACCACTTCCTGCAAATGGAACATAAACTAAATCATTTTCTCTTGAAAAAGACTTAACTAATCTTTCAGATAATATTAATGGTTTTTCAGAAGGATGAATCCTGTTCTTTATATAAAAATTAATATCATTCCAAACATTAGTCAATCCAAACTGTCCATTATAAACTTCTTCGATTTCTTTGTATTGAATACTAATCTTCAATAATTCACACAATTTATTCCAATGTTCTTCTGTTGGCAATAAAGGGAACTCTGTGTTACCGCAATATTTAGTCCAATTACCACCACCATTTAAAGCCATTCCTAAATATGTTTTAATTTCATTAACAGCTATATTATTTTCTTTCTGCTTTTGTTTTAATAATTCTTTTATAAATGGCTTTGCGTCTTTTCTATAAACTAAAATATTTTCACTTACCGCTGGATACATCTTGATCTTATTAGATACTCTACCAGCAACACTTTTCATCCCTTTGTCAATAACAATTTCTTCAACAAAATACATCCCTCTATCAAGTAGTATTCTATTCAATTCGCATAAAGTCGAAAAGCTTCTGCTACATCCATACAATAAAAACGTACCTGATAACCGCAACTTATTAACGCATAATGACAAATACTTTTTACTCCAATCCAGATACTCATCAAATGTCTTAAATCTATCCCATTTCTCTTGTAATATTCTAAAGTATGGTGGATCAGCTATAATTAAATCAATGCTATTATCATTAAATTTACTTAGTATGCTTATACAATCTTCGTTGTATATATTATTTATCTCTATATTTACATCACCTCCGATTGCCTCATGAAACACGAATTTTATTCTGAAACATATTTTGGGTTCTTACCAAACAATTCATCTTCTAGTTTTACAGTCCATGCCCATTTATAGCCTACAATATTCTCATTTATATCTGTTATCACGCTTATACCTTCTTGGAAATTTCTTCTTATAATTCGTATTACTAATTTCAAAAGTATTCTTCTCACAATAACCACCTCCTCCTTTTTCTCTTTTTTCTGGCTGCGGTTTCTCCGTACTCTTTCGGAGTTAGTGTGTATTGTTTGCTAATATCTCTCATGTATCTTTGGAAGGTGTAAAAACCATTGATTGAGTAATATTTATTCATCCTTATCCTCCCCTCTGTAAGGTTCTGGCAAAGGCATCTATCTTCTCGCAAGTAAAATCAAATTTTGGTAAGTATTCACCTTTACTCCATTCGTGGTATGTCACAAGGTAATGTCCGTTTTCTTCTGGTAATCTCTCCGACACAGGTATCCAGCCGCCGGTAAGCTGTTTCTGCATGCACTCAAGCGCAATATCAAAGTGCTCTCCCAGTTCCTGCGCATCTTCTCTACCCAATCCCTCGTAATTAGCTCTGATTAGCATTCTTTGTAATAATGGTTTTAGTTGCTCTAATCCATTTATTGCATCTTCTAAGAGTTGTTTATTCATCATCATTCCTCCAATCTATTGCTTGACCGCAACTACAACAGTATTTATAGTACGTTATAAGTCCGCCGCAATTCGGGCATTTATAAACACTGGTTCCTTTGCTAAAAGTCACATTTCCAATTTTGACGGGCTTGTTTGTTGTGCATTTGACTGGTTTCTTCGGTACCTGTTTTCCCAGTGCTTCTATTGCCAAATCTACTGCTTTCTCCTGTTCATCCCAGTCAATATAAGGATGCTGTTTTCTTAGGTCTTTAATTTCTGTCTTAAACTCACTCCAATAAGATATGGCCTTTTCTATCTCTTGCTTATTCATCCTCATTCCTCCTAAAATTCAAATACAGTTATAGGCGTATAGCCTTTCTTGTATTCCTTGCTATAAATCATCATCATTTGTTTTGTACCACGCCATGGAACTAGTTT
>ENA-OWPA01001928-OWPA01001928.1-bioreactor-metagenome-genome-assembly--contig:-NODE-1928-length-11559-cov-19.114092_pt1 | contig 11559 bp, 24 predicted proteins | sample MGYA00238139_ERZ651803 | MGnify/ENA primary metagenome ERZ651803 (study PRJEB26909, sample SAMN07631231) | bioreactor metagenome | isolation source: Switchgrass digestor | place: USA: Dartmouth...
CAGCAAAAGTCCATTCATCATCTTTGCCAAAGTGGATTTTCCTGAACCGTTATGGCCTAATATTACTAAATATTCTCCCTTTTTAACTGTCAAGTTTATATTGTTAACAGCAATCAGTTGACTTTCTTCCCCAGTAGTGCCATATTTATATGTTACATTTTCAAAGCGTATCATCTCTTTTTCCATTCTTACCGCCTACTTTTTATTATTTCCAGCTAACTATATGATATCATAGCCATATTCTTTATTCAACGAATGTAACTAAACAACCCTTTTATGATTAAAGTTATATCAATGAAGAGTTGATAAAAAAGGGACTAAGTAATAGACATAAGAGACAAAATGTCTCCCTACTTAATCCCCAACCCGTTACACTAGCTCAATAATTGCTATCTCAGCGCCGTCTCCTTTACGTGGTCCTACTCTTAATACTCTAGTATATCCGCCTTCTCTATCTGCATATTTAGGAGCTATTTCATCAAATAGCTTCTTAACAACATCTTCATCATACACATAAGCTAAAACTTGCCTTCTAGCATGTAGGTCTCCTCTTTTTCCAAGAGTGATCATCTTTTCTGCCATTCTCCTGGTCTCTTTAGCGCGTGTAACTGTAGTTTCTATTCTTCCATGTCTTAATAAGCTTGTTACTTGATTTCTTAGCATTGCTTTTCTGTGAGCTGTAGGGCGACCAAGCTTTCTTAACTTTGCCATACTATCCCTCCTTTATATGTTGCTACTCGTCTATTTTGTTCAAAGACAAACCTAATTCAGCAAGTTTCTTCTTCACTTCTTCGAGAGATTTTTTACCTAGATTCCTTACTTTCATTAGATCCTCTTCTGTTTTTTGAGTTAATTCATCTACTGTATTAATGCCCGCTCTCTTCAAACAGTTATAACTTCTCACTGAAAGGTCTAGCTCTTCTACTGTCATCTCTAGAACCTTTTCTTTCTTATCTTCTTCTTTTTCTACCATTATTTCTACATTTTCTACATGTTCAGTTAATCCTATAAATAGGTTCAAATGCTCTGAAAGTATTTTTGCTCCTAAAGATGTTGCCTCTTCAGGAGTCATAGTTCCATTTGTCCATACTTCCAAAGTCAATTTATCATAATCTGTTATTTGGCCCACTCTTGTGTTTTCAACTGTAAAGTTAACCTTGCTTACAGGAGTAAAGGATGAATCTATTGGTATCACTCCAATAGGCTGGCCTTCTTTCTTGTTCTTTTCAGCTACATTGTAGCCTCTACCTTTTATCATCTCAAGCTCCATATAAAGCTTACCAGATTCATTTACAGTTGCAATATAGTGATCCTTGTTTACTATTTCAACATCTGGGCCAGTGATTATATCCCCTGCTGTAACCTGTTTTGGCCCTTCTACTTCTAGTCTCAAAATAACTGGTTCATCAGTATACATCTTTGCTGCTATTCCTTTGATGTTCAATATTATTTCAGGAACATCTTCCAATACTCCTGGTACAACTGAAAATTCATGTAATACACCTTGTATCTTGATTGAGGATACAGCTGCTCCCGGTAGAGATGATAACAATACTCTTCTCAGACTATTTCCTAAAGTAGTCCCATATCCCCTTTCTAATGGTTCTATAACAAACTTTCCATAAGTTTTATCCTCATTTACTTCAACAATTTCTATTCTTGGTTTTTCAATTTCAATCATTAACATTAAACCCTCCTTATATTTTAAATTATCAACAATTGAGGGCAACTGATTCTACTAACATGCCTTATTACTTAGAGTATAACTCTACTATCATATGCTCTGCTATTGGAAGATCTATGTCCTCTCTAGATGGTTCAGCTACAATTCTTCCTCTATAATCTTCTGGACTTACTTCTACCCATCTAACAGTATTTCCATTGTGATTTTCTATAATTCCTTTAAATTTAACACTGCTTCTGCTCTTTTCTTTGATTTCAACTACATCTCCAACCTTCATCATGTAGGATGGAACATCTACTTTCTTGCCATTTACTAAGAAATGTCCATGTCTTATAAGCTGTCTTGCTTCTGGTCTTGATGAAGCAAATCCCATTCTATATACAACATTGTCAAATCTCATTTCCAATAATCTTAGAAGATTTTCACCTGTGATTCCTGGCATTTTATCTGCCATTTCAAAGTAGTTTCTCATCTGTGTTTCTTGTATACCATAGTATCTTCTAACTTTTTGCTTTTCTCTTAATTGTAAACCATATCCAGTTAGTTTCTTTCTTGCTTGACCATGTTGACCTGGAGCATAATTTCTTCTTGCAACTGGACACTTATCAGTATAACATTTGTCTCCCTTTAAATATAATTTAAGTCCTTCTCTACGGCATAATCTACATACCGGTCCTTTATATCTAGCCATTTATCTATAGACACCTCCTATATTAAACTCTTCTACGTTTTGGTGGTCTACAACCATTATGTGGTATTGGTGTAACGTCCTTAATCAAGCTTACTTCTAAGCCTGCTGCTTGAAGAGATCTTATAGCAGCCTCTCTTCCTGCGCCTGGCCCCTTAACATATACCTCAACAGTTTTTAAACCATGTTCCATAGCTTTTTTTGCTGCATCTTCTGCTGCCTGTTGGGCTGCAAAAGGTGTTGATTTTCTAGATCCTTTAAATCCTAATTGACCAGCACTTGACCAAGCAATAACATTTCCTTGCATGTCTGTTAAAGTTACCATTGTGTTGTTAAAAGTTGAAGAAATGTGTGCTTGGCCTCTCTCTATATTTTTACGCTCTCTTCTTTTTACACGTGTGCTTTTACCTTTTTTTGCTGCCACTCATTTTCCCTCCTTTAACTACTTTTTCTTTTTACCAATAGTTTTTCTTGGGCCTTTTCTTGTTCTTGCGTTAGTCTTAGTTCTTTGACCTCTAACTGGAAGTCCTCTTTTGTGTCTAAGTCCTCTATAGCAGTTAATTTCTTTCAATCTCTTTATATTAAGTGCTATCTCTCTTCTTAGATCTCCCTCTACAGTATATCCATCAACTACGCTTCTAATTGCACTTATTTCTGCCTCTGTTAAATCCTTTACTCTTGTATCAGGATTAACATTAGCTTTCTTTAGTATTTCATTTGCTCTTGACCTACCTATTCCATAGATGTAAGTCAAACCAATTTCAACTCTTTTATCTCTTGGTAAGTCAACACCTGCAATTCTAGCCATTATCATCTACACCTCCTAGGTATGAATTTCATAGTATCATTAGCCTTGTTTTTGTTTATGCTTTGGATTTTCACAAATTACCATCACTTTACCTTTACGCTTTATGATTTTGCATTTTTCACACATCTTCTTTACAGATGGCCTAACTTTCATTTTTTACCCTCCTATACTACTTTTTTCGCCATGTAATCCTGCCTCTTGTTAAATCATAAGGTGATAATTCAACCGTTACTTTATCTCCAGGAAGAATTCTTATATAGTTCATCCTCAACTTTCCAGAAATATGGGCTAGTACTTCGTGTCCGTTATCTAGTCTAACCCTGAATACAGCGTTAGGTAGGGCATCTACCACCGTACCTTCCACTTCAATTACATCCTTTTTTGACATGTAGGTATCGAACCTCCTATTTAAACAGATTTAAATGGTCTCTTTGAAAGGTTCTAACAGTTTTCTAATATAAGCATTGTTCACTTCCATATTGCTTTCTAGCCTAGATTGAAAATCCCTTAGTACCGTATTATATACTACCAAATGCTTAACTTTCTTCTTCTTAGGCTTTTCTACTTTCCTTAAGTCTCCATCTACAACTAGTACATGCTTCTCATCTAAAATTTTTAATACCAAGAACACATTACCTTTATCACGACCAGCTTTCGACCGAACTACTTGCCCAATCTCCAGATCATTAGTCAACTCCATGAACTTCACCTCTCCTTTGATATAGGAGCTATACAAAGTCTACTCAAGGGATTTTACAATCTCTTGGAAAACTTCATCTTTATCCTTAGTTCCGTCTATATTTAATAATAACCCTTTTTGGGCATAATAATCAATTAGAGGTTTTGTTTGTTCCATATATACTTGGATTCTTTTTTCTACCGTATCCAACGTATCATCTTTTCTTTGGTGAAGTTCTCCACCACAGATATCGCAGATGCCATCTTGTTTTGCAGGGCTAAACTTAATATGATATGTAGCCCCACAATTTTTGCAAATTCTTCTTCCGATTATTCTTTCAACTAAAATATCCTTATCAACTTCTATGTTTATTACCTTGTCTATTTTTGACAACATTTCCTTTAGTTCTTGGTCTAATGCTTCAGCTTGTGCTACAGTTCTTGGAAAACCGTCCAATAAAAATCCATTTTTGCAGTCATCCTTAGTTAGTCTGTCCTTTACAATGGATACTACTATCTCATCTGGTACTAATAGTCCTTTGTTCATATATTCTTCTGCTTTTTTCCCTAGTTCAGTGCCTTCTTTTATGTTAGCTCTAAATATATCCCCTGTGGATATATGTGGTATATTATATTTTTTAACTATAGCTGATGCTTGAGTACCTTTGCCTGCACCAGGAGGTCCCAATAGTATTAGTCTCAATTAAATCATCTCCTATAGCCTATTTTAAAAATCCTTTATAGTTTCTCATTAACAATTCAGATTCTATTTGTTTTACGGTCTCAAGAGCAACACCAACTACGATTATAATAGCCGTTCCTCCGAAATTTATATTAAGTTTGAATATGTGAGACAATATAATTGGTAATGAGGCAAGTAAAGCTAATGATAAACCTCCAACAAATGTCAACCTTGTTATTACCTTGTTTAGATAATCTGATGTTGGTTTACCAGGTCTTATTCCTGGAATGAATCCACCGTATTGCTGTAAATTCTTAGCATATTCAACAGTATTAAACTGTATTCCTGTGTAGAAATATGTGAAGAACAATATAAGCAATACGTTTAAAATTGAGTAAACCCAAACTCCTACACTTCCTTGTACAGTAAAGTACTTGATCATCCATTCAGGAGTGCTACCTGTAAAGAATAAAGCTATTGTTTGGGGGAAAGCCAATAATGATGTTGAGAATATTACAGGAATTACTCCTGCCATAGACACCTTTAAAGGTATATGAGTGCTTTGTCCTCCATACATTTTTCTACCCACAACACGTTTTGCATATTGTACTGGAATTCTTCTTTCGCCTTCTTGTAACGCAACTACCACTGCTACTATTAATACTGCAATTATTGCAAACAATACTAATTTAATTGCATATGAAACACCTAACATTGCCAATTGTGCATAAGAAATAATTGTTGCTGGAAGACTTGACACTATACCTATAAATATGATTAGGGATGTACCGTTTCCTATACCTTTTTCAGTTATAAGGTCTCCTATCCACATTAATAAACTTGTACCTGCTACCAAAGAAATAATTACTACAGCTCTCTGTAATGAGCTATCAGCTATAAGAGCATTTCTGAACAACCCGAAGGTTGTACCTATGGCTTGAACAAAAGCCAATATTAAAGCTCCATATCGAGTATATCTATTTATCTTTTTACGTCCTTCTTCTCCTTCTTTAGCCAATTCTTCTAACCTAGGAATTGCTATTGTTAGAAGTTGTACTATTATTGATGCTGTAATATAGGGGTATATGCTCAACGCAAATATGCTGAAGTTTTTCAAAGTACCACCTGACATTAAGTTAAGGAATTGTAGCAGGCCACCTTCTCCAGCTTGAAATATTTGGGAAATTATATTCTTATCCATATATGGCACTGGGACACTGGAACCTAATCTAATGACTAATAACATCAAAAGAGTGAAGATTATCCTTTTCCTCATCTCTGGTATCTTCCAGGCATTTCTCAAGGTTGAAATCATCTATATCACCTCTACCTTTCCCCCTGCAGCCTCAATCTTCTCAATAGCTGTTTTGCTGAATTTATGGGCTTTAACTGTTAGCTTCTTCTCTAGATTTCCATTACCAAGTATCTTTATTCCATCTATTTCATTTTTTCCTTTTACTAATCCTTTTTCAAATAAAAGCTCTGGGGTAATTACTGTGTTATCGTCAAATCTATTTAAATCTTCAATGTTTAATATTGCATACTTCTTAGCAAATATATTAGTAAAACCACGTTTTGGCATTCTTCTAAATAGTGGCATTTGTCCACCTTCAAAACCTGGTCTTACTCCACCGCCAGATCTTGCATTTTGACCTTTTTGTCCTCTTCCAGAAGTCTTACCAAGACCTGAGCCAGTTCCTCTACCAACTCTCTTGCGGCTTTTAGTTTTACTTCCTTCTGATGGTCTGATTTCATTTAACCTCATTGGTACACCTCCTCCAAGAATTATTCTATTACTTCAACCATGTAGTCTACTTGAGCTATCATACCTCTGATTTGAGGAGTATCTTCTTTTTCTACTACCTGGCCAACTTTGTGTAATCCTAATGCTCTAACTGTCTTTCTGTGTTTTTCTGGTGTTCCTATGACGGATTTAACCAGCTTAATACTTATTTTAGCCATCATACTCCCCTCCTAACCTATTATTTCTTCTATAGTTTTTCCTCTTAATTTGGCAACATCTTCTGCCCTCTTAAGATTTGTCAGAGCTTCAATAGTTGCATTTACAACATTTCTAGGGTTATTTGAACCTAAAGATTTAGTCCTTATATCTCTTATTCCTGCAAGCTCGCATACTGCACGTACTGCTCCGCCGGCAATAACTCCTGTACCTTCCTTGGATGGCTTCAATAATACTTTTCCTGCACCAAATTCTCCAACTACTTCATGTGGTATAGTTGTTCCTACTAATGGAACTTCAATTATGTGCTTCTTAGCGTCCTGTATAGCTTTTCTAATAGCTTCTGGTACTTCCAGGGCTTTAGCCATTCCAACTCCTACGTGGCCTTTTTCATCCCCTACTACTACAAGAGCACTGAATCTAAAATTTCTACCACCTTTAACAACTTTAGTTACACGGTTTATACTAACGACTCTCTCTTTCAAATCCAATTCATTAGCATTTATATATGAACGCTCCATTCATTTCCCTCCTTTTCCTAAAATTTAAGTCCAGCTTCACGGGCTCCTTCAGCAAGTTCCTTTACTTTTCCATGATAAATATATCCTGCTCTATCAAATACTACCTGGTCTATTCCCTTTTCAATAGCTCTTTTACCAACTAACTGTCCAACAAGTCTTGCTGCTTCCTTATTTCCTGTGGAACTTAATTTGTCCTTAAGTTCCTTATCCAAAGTTGAAGCTGAAACTAAAGTATGACCATTTACATCATTTATTATTTGAGCATATATATGGCTATTGCTTTTATAAATATTCAATCTTGGTCTTTCAGGAGTTCCATTTACTTTTTGTCTTACTCTTCTATGTCTTATTTTTCTCATTTCGTTTCTATTAACTTTTTTTAGCAATTCTATTCACTCCCTTCTACTTACCAGTCTTACCAACCTTACGTCTGATAACTTCATCAGCATATTTAATACCTTTACCTTTATAAGGCTCTGGCTTTCTTAAATCTCTAATTTTAGCAGCATAATTTCCTACAAGTTGCTTATTGATTCCCTTTACTACAACCTGTGTTTGTTGAGGTACTTCTACTTCTATTCCTTCTGGATCTTCCATTTCAATTGGATGTGAATATCCTAAATTCAGCACCAGCTTCTTTCCTTGTTTTTGTGCTCTATATCCAGTTCCAACTATTTCTAGTTTCTTTGAGTAACCATTTGTTACTCCTTCAATCATATTAGCAATTAAAGTTCTTGTTAATCCATGAAGAGCTTTATACTTCTTCACATCATTAGGACGATTAACAGTTATTATATTTCCTTCTATTTTAATATCCATATCTGGATCAAATTGCTCTTTTAATGTACCCTTTGGTCCTTTAACTTCTACTAAATTTTTGTCATTTACCTTAATCTCAACTCCGCTTGGAATTTCAATTGGTTTTAATCCTATTCTTGACATGAGTGCACCTCCTATTCCTTAAGATTAAGCATCTATTATTACCATACATAGCAGAGAACTTCTCCACCTATTCCTTCTTTTCTTGCTTTCTTGTCGGTCATTATACCCTTTGATGTTGAAAGGATTGCTATTCCAAGTCCTCCTAGTACTCTTGGAATTTCATCGCTTTTAACATAAACCCTTAATCCTGGTTTGGATATTCTCTTAATACCGCCTATTACTTTTTCACCATGGCTTCCATATTTTAACTCTATTCTAATAATCCCTTGTTTTCCATCCTCTATAACATCATATCCTTTTATAAAACCTTCATCTAGAAGAATTTGAGCTATTTCCTTTTTAATATTTGAGGCAGGAACATCAACAGATTCGTGCTTTACACTATTTCCATTTCTTATCCTTGTTAACATATCTGCAATTGGGTCAGTCATCATAATTGGCTACCTCCTTTCAAAACATTAATACTACCAACTTGCTTTTTTAACTCCAGGGATTTGACCTTTATATGCTAATTCTCTAAAACAAATACGGCATATTCCATATTTTCTTAAATATCCATGAGGTCTTCCGCAGATTTTACATCTATTATACTCTCTAGAACTAAATTTGGCTTTTCTCTTTTGCTTAGCAATCATTGATTTTTTAGCCAAAATATTCTCCCTCCTTCATTATTTTTTAAAGGGCATACCCATTAACTCTAAAAATGCTTTTGCCTCTTCATCTGTTTTAGCTGTTGTAACTATTACTATATCCATACCTCTTATGCTTTCTACTTTATCATAATCTATTTCTGGGAAAATCAACTGCTCTTTTAATCCTAAAGCATAGTTTCCTCTTCCATCGAATGATGATGCATTTACACCTCTAAAGTCTCTTACTCTTGGTAATGAAATATTCATCAATTTATCAAGAAAATCGTACATTTTTTCTCCTCTTAAAGTTACCTTTGCACCAACATTCATTCCTTGACGGATTTTAAAGTTTGCAACTGATTTTTTTGCCTTTGTAACAATTGGTCTTTGTCCTGTGATTAAGCTCAATTCATTAACTGCGTTTTCTAATGCCTTTGGATTGTCTCTAGCTTCTCCTATACCCATATTTATTACTATTTTTTCAAGCTTTGGCACTTCCATGATATTTTTATATTGAAATCTTTCCATTAAAGCTGGTATAACTTCGTTTCTATATTTTTCTCTTAGCCTGGAAGTCATTCCTGTTACCTCCTTTCAATTACATGTTTTAATCCAATACTTCCCCACATTTTTTGCATACTCTAACCTTTGAGCCATTATCCAATACTTTGTGTCCTACTCTAACTCCTGTTTTATCCTTATCGCAATAATACATCACCTTTGATGCATGTAATGGTGCCTCTCTAGTGATTCTTCCACCTTGCTGATTTGCTCCTTGAGGTTTCATATGCTTTGTAACCATATTTACACCTTCAACAACTACTTTATTTTCCTTAGGTAACACTCTTAATACTTTACCTTTTTTGCCTTTATCTTTACCAGAAATAACTATTACAGTATCTCCGCTCTTAACATGCATGTTCTACACCTCCTCTTACAGTACTTCTGGTGCTAAGGATATTATCTTCATGAAGTTTCCTCTTCTTAACTCCCTAGTTACAGGTCCAAATATACGAGTTCCAACTGGATTCTTGTCATCTTTTATTATAACTGCTGCATTATCATCAAATTTAATATAAGAACCATCTGATCTTCTTACTCCATTTGTAGTTCTTACTATAACAGCTTTAACAACGTCTCCCTTTTTTACAACTCCTCCAGGTGTTGCACTTTTAACAGAACATACTACAATATCACCAACTGTTGCATACTTTCTGTTATTTCCTCCTAATAACCTTATAACTAATAGTTCTTTTGCACCTGAATTGTCAGCAACTTTCAATCTGCTCTCTGTTTGAATCATTGTGATACCCTCCTTTCCAGGTATAAGGACTTATTTTGCTTTTTCTATAATATTAACTAGTCTCCAACGTTTATCCTTACTCAATGGTCTAGTTTCCATTATTCTAACTACATCGCCAACTTTGCATTCGTTGTTTTCATCATGAGCTTTAAACTTTGTTGTTCTTCTTATTTGCTTTTTATATAAAGGATGTGCTACAAATGTTTCAACAGCAACCACTATTGTCTTATCCATTTTATCGCTTACAACTGTACCAACTCTTACTTTACGGTTCCCTCTTTCCATCTGAGATTAGACCTCCTTTCTTATACCTAATTCTCGTTCTCTGACAATGGTTTTAATACGAGCAATATCTTTTCTAACGGCCTTAATTCTCATAGGGTTATCTAATTGACCAGTAGCCAATTGAAAACGCAAGTTAAACAATTCATTTTTTAAATCCAATAGTTTTGTATTTAGTTCTTGGTCCGACATTTGGCGAATTTCTTTAGCCTTCATTAGCTTCACCACCCTTTTCTTGCGCATCCTCGCGAGTCACAAACTTAGTCTTGATAGGTAATTTATGTGCTGCCAATCTCATTGCTTCCTTAGCAACTTCTTCTGATACTCCTCCCATTTCAAATAGGATTCTTCCTGGCTTAACTACTGCTACCCAATATTCAGGTGAACCTTTACCGGAACCCATTCTTGTTTCTGCAGGTTTTTCAGTAATTGGTTTGTCTGGGAAAACTTTTATCCAGATATTTCCGCCTCTCTTAACTGATCTTGACATAGCACGTCTTGCAGCTTCTATTTGATTAGAAGTTATCCATGCTGGTTCAAGAGCTTGTAGACCATATTCACCATAGGCAAGTTTGTTTCCTCTGCTTGCTTTTCCTTTCATTCTTCCTCTATGAACTCTACGATATTTTACTCTTTTAGGCATTAACATTTTACCTTCCTCCTTCCTACAGCTATTTATTAGCTACTTATTTGAATCACCTTTGTCTGTATTATTTTCTTCTTCTACCTTTTTAGTAGGAAGAACTTCTCCCTTATATATCCAAACCTTTACTCCAAGCTTTCCATAAGTTGTATTTGCCTCTGCAAATCCATAATCAATGTCTGCTCTTAAAGTTTGAAGAGGTATTGTCCCTTCACTATATCTTTCTGTTCTAGCCATATCTGCTCCGCCAAGTCTTCCGGATACAGCAGTTTTAATACCTTTAGCTCCTGCTCTCATAGTTCTTTGAATTGCTTGTTTCATTGCTCTTCTGAAGGAAATTCTTCTTTCAAGCTGTGCTGCAATATTTTCTGCAACTAATTGTGCATCTAGCTCTGGCACTTTTACTTCCTCTACATTTACTATTACATTTTTCTTAGTAAGCTTTTCAAGTTCTTTTCTTAGTTCTTCAACACCAGCGCCGGACTTTCCTATAACCATACCTGGCTTAGCTGTATATATTGAAACCTTAACTCTGTTGGCTGCTCTTTCAATATCAACCTTTGAAATACCTGATATATATAATTTTTTCTTGATATATTCGCGGATATTATAGTCTTCAATTAGTAGATCATTGAAGTTTTTCCTGTCTGCATACCATTTTGAATCCCAATCCTTAATTATTCCGACTCTCAATCCATGTGGGTTAACCTTTTGACCCATTATATCCCTCCTTTTC
>ENA-OWPA01001932-OWPA01001932.1-bioreactor-metagenome-genome-assembly--contig:-NODE-1932-length-11556-cov-2.821500_pt1 | contig 11556 bp, 11 predicted proteins | sample MGYA00238139_ERZ651803 | MGnify/ENA primary metagenome ERZ651803 (study PRJEB26909, sample SAMN07631231) | bioreactor metagenome | isolation source: Switchgrass digestor | place: USA: Dartmouth...
AATTCCATAATAAGGCTTCTCGCTGTCACTGTTTTTCCGTTCGGTAATATTATACTCCAGCTTCATAATCCTGTCATCTTCCAAAGTCACTTCATTAGAATACAATAAATCCACCTTTTTCATCATCTACTTCTACCCCCATATATTTGAAATTTCCCGAAAACTGCTGATAAGCATAATTATACACTGAATATTGCCGTAAATAAAGCAAAAATTAGCGCACCTTTCATGAGAGTTCGTTAGATTTCGACACATTTTCCCAAATTATAAACAATCTTTTGATATACTATAAGATATTTTGAAAATAATAAAAAATATTTTAAGAATTTTATTAAAAAAGAATATTTTTTTGAATTTTGCAGCCATATATTGGCAATCATTTAACTGTAAAGATTTTAGACTTTATTTAATATGAATTATTTGTTATACTTTTCTTAGTCCGAAGTCCATGCATTTTTACATGCAAATTGGAGGTAATTATGAATTACAGCAAAAAAGGAATCGAGCAAAAGCAAAAAAATATAAAATCGAATGCCAGACGTCTTACAACGAAACTTAGGATAACTTTATTCCGTTTATGCGTCATTGCTGCCGTCGTGGCAGTTATAGTAGGCGTTTATGCGGGTCTAGGTTATATAAAAGGTTTGATTGACAGTGCGCCTGACATTACCGAAATCGATGTCAGTCCCAAAGGTTTTACCACCAAAGTATATGACAGCGAAGGTAACGTCATCGAAAATTTAATCGGTGCAGAATCCAATCGCGAATATGTTACCATTGATCAGATTCCCGAAATAGTCCAGGAAGCATTTATTGCTATAGAAGACGAACGGTTCTATGAACATCACGGAATTGATATACGGGGAATCCTGAGAGCCTTCTTTTCGGGCATAAAAGGCGGTGAATTTGATCAGGGAGCAAGTACCATTACCCAGCAGCTTATAAAAAACCAGGTATTTGGCGGGGGAAGAGAGCAAAAATTCATCGATCGCCTGAAACGAAAAATTCAGGAGCAATATTTGGCTATCCAGCTGGAAAACAGAATTAGTAAAAAGCAAATTCTTGAATATTACCTTAATACCATTAATCTCGGCTCCGGTACATATGGAGTCCAGACAGCCTCGAAAAGATATTTTAACAAAAATGTCTGGGAACTCAACCTGTCGGAAGCGGCGGTATTGGCAGCTATTGTCCAACTTCCGGTATATCATAACCCTATCACCAATCCTGAAAGAAACGAGCCCCGTAAGAATAAGGTTCTTAAATTAATGCTGGAACATGGAAAATGTACTCAGGAAGAATATGATGCAGCCATGGCTGACGATGTATATGCGAGAATAAAGGCTGTAAACGAAGAATATTCTTCCAACTCATATTACAGCTACTTTGTAGACGAAGTAATAGATCAATTAACACATGATCTGCAGTCGGAACTTGGATATACTCAGGCCCAGGCATTAGATTTAATATATAGCGGAGGATTAAGGATAATAACTACAATGGATCCCACGATTCAGGAGATTGTTGACGATGTCATTACTGACGAGTCCTACTATCCTGAATTAGGCATATCCTACTATGAATTGACCTATGCCCTTTCCATACAAAAGAACGACAGTGAAAATACAAATGTGCATTATCACAGTTCCGACCTTTTGGAATACTTTAAAAATTATCCCGATCCCGATGATTTATATGCGGATGAGAAAGGCAGAAAATTCTCCTTATATTTTAAAGATAAGGACGATATGCTAAAAAAAATAGAAGAATTTAAAACATCCGTGTTGGAACCCGGCGATAAAATACTTGCCGAAAAGATAAACATGGTTATTCAACCCCAGATTTCGTTTGTTGTAATGGATCAGCATACCGGCCATGTTGTTGCCATAGCCGGAGGTAGGGGTGAAAAAACCGGAAACCGAACTTTAAACAGAGCTACTGATACAAAAAGGCAGCCCGGATCCACCTTTAAGGTATTGTCCACCTATCTGCCGGCTCTTGATACCGCCGGTTTTACCCTTGCCAGTGTTCAGGACGATTCAGGACCATATTATTATCCGGGTACCGATATTGAAGTAAGTAACTGGAGATCTAAGAAAGAATATGAGGGATTGGTAACCCTTCGAAAAGGTATCTACGATTCTATGAATATCGTAACCGTTAAAACCCTGGCCGAAGTAACTCCTAAGGTGGGTTATGATTATCTCAAGAAACTCGGATTTACCACTTTGGTCGAATCAAGGACCGAAGCCGACGGCAGGGTTGTTTCCGATATCAACCTTCCTATGGCATTGGGAGGTCTTACCGACGGTGTTACCAATCTTGAATTAACCGCCGCGTATGCAGCCATAGCCAATAAAGGAGTATATACAGAACCTATATTCTATACCAAGGTACTTGATCATAACGGTAAAGTTCTTCTTGAAAAAGAGACGAGAAAAGAACAGGTTATGAAGGAATCTACCGCATGGCTTTTAACAAATGCCATGGAAGATGTAGTAAAAATCGGAACCGGTACCAATCTGAAATTAAAAGAAATTGATATGCCTATTGCAGGTAAAACCGGATCAACTTCTGACTATAACGATTTATGGTTTTCAGGTTATTCACCTTACTATACAGCCACCGTCTGGGCCGGCTTTGACAACAACAGGACCATGACGGATCGTACCTTTAACCGGGTTATCTGGCGGACCATTATGGAAAGAATTCATATTGAAAAAGGACTGGAAAAGCAAAGCTTTACCATGCCAAGTTCCATTGTTACGGCAAAGATTTGTACAAAATCCGGAAAACTTGCCGTAGAAGGCCTGTGCGATCATTATATAGGAGGCAATACGGTCAGAGTGGAGTACTTCGCAAAGGGGACCGAACCTACCGAATTATGTGATGTCCATGTCAAGGCTATCATATGTACCGAATCATCGGCTTTGGCAACCGAATACTGTCCTTTGGACAAACAGAAAGAGGCCGTTTACCTTGATAAAAACGAGACCGGAGTTACTTACGACACCCCTTATATACTTCCGAAAGAAAGGTGTCCCGTTCATACAGGCTCCTATTATGAGGATGAACCCCCTTATATTCCTTACAATAATTATTATGAAGATGAAAATTATAACTTTGATGATAACATGGGCTTCAGATTATTTCCTTAAACCGCATTAATTCGTCTATGAACAGTTTTAATAGAGTTTTGATTTCTAAACTCTTTTACCGGGCGAGAACGGATCTGCCGGCAAATTTCATACGTCATCCTTGAGGAGCATTTTTATGGCATAAGAAATACCGTTGGAGTTTCGTATAAAATACAGCTGCCGTGATTTGTGTGTCATAAGCGGGCTTTACAGGTCCGATAATGATGTACAAATCATGGCAGCTGTACTTATACACCGGTGTGCAAGCTTATATCTGTATACTTCTAATTCAATTTTAATTGCCTATAACATGAGGTTTATGGCTCTGATTTTTAACGGTGTAATTTGGCAGCATTTGTTTATCCTTATAACAAAACAGCCATTATTATGATTTCATCTTGGGATTAAAGAACCAGGATGCAATATATGAAAAAATCAATGCTGCTGAAATTCCTACTGCTGACGCGGTAAAACCTCCTTTAAATATTCCTATAAAACCTTCCTGATCGACCGCCTTTTTTATACCTTTAAACAAGGCATTCCCGAAGCCTGTCAAAGGTACATTGGCTCCTGCTCCGGCCCATTTCGCAAAAGGTTCGTATACTCCTATCGCTCCCAGCACCGCTCCCAAGCAAACCAATATAACCATTACCCTTCCGGGCATAAGCTTGGTCTTATCCAACAATATTTGTGTAAGTGCGCATATTCCTCCTCCGACCAAAAAAGCAATAATATAATCCATTAAAATCTACTCCTTTCCTTAGGTTACCTGGCTTCTACCATTACCGCATGGGCAATGCAGGGTATCGTATTGCCTTCGTTATAACTTACCTGAGAAAGCAGTGCACCGGTCGGAACGAATAAAACCCTCTTCCATTTTCTTTCCTTCAGCTGCTTTAAGATATATCCCGCAAAAGTTATGGCAGAACAGCCGCAGCCGCTTCCTCCGGCATGTGTATCCTGATCTTCCTGATTAAATATCTCTATGCCGCAGTCCATATGCTGACCGCTTATATCATAATTTTGTTCCTTCAAAAATTCCAACAGTATATTTTTCCCTATATAACCCAAGTCACCGGTAATTATCCTGTCATAATAATCCGGCCTGATATTAAAATCTTCAAAATTCTGCTTTATGGTCTCAAATGCGGCTGGAGCCATTGCGGCACCCATATTCATAGAATCTTTAATTCCGTAATCGACTATTTTTCCGGTTGTAAATCCGGTTATTACTAAATCAGGTTCCCCATCTTTCTTTTTCGGATCCTGCTGGTTTGATATGATAACGGCTCCTGATCCGGTTACCGTCCAGGAAGCCGAATAGGGCCTTTGGTTGCCGTAATCCAAAGGGAATCTGAACTGTTTCTCCGCTCCGGCAAAATGGCTTGATGTGATTGCCATGACTTTTTCAGCAAATCCTCCCTCTACAAGAGCGGAACCTAATATCATGGCTTCCCCCATAGTAGAACATGCACCGAATATTCCAAATACAGGTATGCCCAGTTCTGCAATTCCGAAAGATGTAGCAATTAACTGGCACAGAAGGTCTCCGCCTATCAAATAACGGATATCTGTATTTTTAAGACCGGCTTTCGCAAGAGCAAGCTGCGCCGTCATTTTCATTAATTCGCTTTCTGCAGATTCCCAGTTTTCCTGGCCGAACATGGGATCCTCAACTATCTGGTCAAATAAAGCTCCCAACGGACCCTCGCCTTCTTTTTTACCTGCTATGGAAGATGCGGAAATAATATACGGCGGATTCTTAAAAGCAACACTTTGCTTTCCGACGATTTTGCCGATATCCGCACCATTATCCATGCCTGACGCCTGTATATTGCCACTGACGTTTTCAGTCATTTTCCCATCTCCTATCCAAGCTTATTACTTATACAATTCCGATCTGCTTTAAAATATAATATATTAATCCCAGTACCCAGGATGAAAATATTCCGTATAAAATTACCGGACCTGCGATCGTAAATACTTTACAACCTATACCGAATACCTGTCCTTCTTTTTTATACTCAACCGCCGGAGCCGCTACCGAATTGGCAAATCCCGTAATAGGAACCAGGGTTCCCGCTCCTCCGAACTTGGCAAGTTTCTGATACAAACCGACTCCCGTAAGAAAGACGGACAGGAAAACCAAACAAAGGGTTGTATAGGCCTTTGATAACTCCAAATCACCGGTTCTGCTTAAAAAGAAGTTTGTAAGCCCCTGCCCTATTACACATATTATTCCGCCGACTATATAAGCCGCTATGCAATTTTTTACGATACTGAATTTTGGTGTAACCTGTTCGACATACTGTTTGTATTTTTCGTCTCTTACAGCTTTATTTTTTTCCTGTAATATTTCTGCAATCTTATTTTTTTCTTTTTCCATTAAAACCACCTTCCTGCCCATACGGTCAGCATTCCTGTTCAATACGTATATCCACTAATGTTCCGTCAATCTCTTTTTCTTTATCATTGGCCAGAAATCCTACACAAAGCACAACTGCAATAGCCGCGATAATAAGAAAGGTTGCCACCACGAATAATCTTTTTTTTCTAATCAACTCAGTCCCTCCTTATCAAGACAAGTTTTGCCGGTCTATTTTAAACCGGCCCGGTAAACACAAGGGATATATATTATGCCGGTTCTGCCGGCAAAAATTCATATCGCGTAAGTAAGCTTATATCAAGATAGAGTTTCACTTTCGTAACTCTCGCGGCAAGCTTAGACGGCATTGCCGGCAAGTTTTATTATGCGCGATAGCTCATCCTTGCGGAGCAATTTTAGCTATAGAAAATTACGGAGGAATTTTCTATAGCATAAAAAAGCATCAGTTTTACCTTTACTGATGCTTTCTTATATATAACCGATATTATTATGCGTTATTGGAAAATTACTATACTGGAAAATCATTACATTATGCACCCAGTTTATCCTTCAGTATTTTTAAAATTCTTTTTTCCATTCTGGAAACCTGAACCTGTGATATACCAAGTTCTTTTGCTATATCGGTCTGTGTTCTATCGTTAAAATATCTAAGCTTGATAATTTCCTGCTCCCTTTCATCCAGGGACGCTATAACTTCTCTTAATGCAAGCTTATCTATCATATTTTCACTTTCATCTTTTGATTGAGCCAATTTATCAATAAGATATATCGGACTTCCGTCACTCTGATAAATGGTTTTATATAATGATTCTATCTCTGCTCCCGTTTCCAGAGCCATCAAAATTTCATCCTTTTCAATTTTAAGTTCTTCTTCTATCTCTTCGATAGTCGGCTCCCTTCCATACAAGTTACTGTATTTTTCTCTGAATGCCCTTATTTTTGTGGCATTTTCCTTTAAAGATCTGCTAACCTTAATCATTCCGTCGTCTCTTAAAAAACGTTTAATCTCTCCGGTTATCATGGGTACTGCATAAGTAGAAAATTTAACGTCGTATGAAGAATCAAATTTATCAATTGCTTTTATAAGCCCGATACTGCCTATCTGGAACAAATCTTCCATCTCATATCCTCGGTTAGCAAACCTCCGGACTATACTCCATACCAGTCCTACATTTTCCGCAACCACTCTGTCTCTGGCCTCTTTATCGCCTTCCTTACACCGTTTAATCAGCTCAAGCGTATCCACATTAACCCCCACTCCCTTCGACTATAATCAGATGCCTTTATCCGGTCTGCTGTGTATACCCTTTTATTGCCTGTTTACCAATTCTCTTTCTCATTCTGACTAAAGTACCTTCTCCGACAAAAGATTCCACCTCAAGCTCGTCCATAAATGCTTCCATAAAAGAAAATCCCATACCTGACCTTTCCAAATCTGGCCTGGTTGTATAAAGCGGCTCCATGGCCTTATTGACATCTTCGATACCGACTCCGTAATCTTCCACTTCTACTGTCAATTCATTTCCTGATATAAAGCCTCTTATGATAATCGTACCGATTTTGTCCGGATAGCCATGGATTATGCAGTTGGTAACAGCTTCCGATACAGCCGTTTTTATATCCGCCAGTTCTTCAATTGTCGGATCCAAAGTAGCAGCAAAAGCAGCAACTACCGTACGTGCAAAGCTTTCATTTTGTGACCTGCTTTCAAACTCCAAAGTCATCCGATTTGTATTATCCATTGCTATACTTATCCCCTTTCTTTATGTTTTTCTATTTTAAATTTTGCAAAGCAGACTCTACCGTATCATATTTTTCAATAATTTTGTAAAGCCCCGACAACCTGATAATGCGGTCTATGGCAGAGCCTACATTGGCTACGGCAATTTTTCCCCCTATAAAAACTATTTTTTTATATCTGCCCATTATAACTCCGATACCCGCACTGTCCATAAAATCTGTACCGGAAAAATCGAATATGACATGCTTTATATAATTCCTTTCTATCAGCTTATCTGCTTTTTCTCTGATATTTATAGCATTATGATGATCCAGTTCATCATTCAGCCTTATTATCAGACACCTATTGCAAATCTCATAGGTTGTCCCCTCCTTTCCGGCTCTTACATCCGGTTTATTATACCTTTTGCCGCTTTGCATAGGCTGTTTAACCCCCATTCTGTAATTTATAGTATTATATTTACATAATATTCCAGTCATAGTCAAGAAAAAAAAGACATTTTTTAAATGTCTTTTTTCGCCTTGTCTTATGTAAAGCCATATGTACCTATTCAGGCAAACGGCTTAAATAACTTACGGCATTCTGATACCTTCTCGAATCAGGGAAATTGTTGATTACAATCTCATAATAGGTACGTGCACTCTCATAATCCTCGAGACGGTGATATGTCCTTGCAATAAAATAAATTGCATCTACATTGGTCGGATCATAATCATAGGCTAAAAACAATTCATCTAATGCCTCTTCATATTTATACTCACTGTATAATTTGTACCCTTTCTCATAATGTTCTTCCGAAACTAACGGAAAGATTTCCTGCTTTAACCGGTTTATAAGCTGCATTGCTTCCTCAGATTCATATTGACTTGTATCTGTTGTTCTTAAAATCTGGGCAATCTGTGTATAGTCCCTGTCTCTTTCTCTCTTGGACAGCTCATCCATATAAAGGGAAGACGCCTGGAATAAAGTATCATACAAATTCGGATTTTCTTCAGGTATTTCGATACTGTCCAGTTCCGCCTGCAGCTCGTTGATTTTTTGCTGTAAATCCGAATTTTCTTCCTGTAGTTTGGCTATAGCCGCATCCTTTTCTTCCAAAGCAGCCAATCCCGCATTATAATCCACGTAATCCTGGTTATTACCGGCAACATTTTTTCTTTTTATTGACGGAACAATAAGGATTACGGTTACCGCCAGACCTATAATTACACCGACAATCAAATTTACAAATGCCATAACATTGGGCTTTTCTTCTTTGTAAGTAGAAACAGGCATAACGGTGGAACTGTCGCCAGCGGAGACCGAAGCCCCCTCCCGCACCAATGCAGGCTGCTGTTCCAGCTCCTTCATATATTTTAAAGTTGTTGTATTGGATACATCTATTCTGGATGCTTTCAGGAGACATTTTTTTGCTTTTTCAGTCTCTCCCATTTTTATGTATAGCAATGCAAGCAGTTGATAAGCCCTGATAAAATGGGGATTTAACTGAAGCACTCTTTTTAGCTGTATAATGGCAAGATCTTCACTGCCCTGTCTGGCAAATGTCAGAGCATTGTTATAGCGTTTAATTGCCTGATTTAAGGCATCCAGCCTTGTGGGATTATCCTGAACGGCATTGATATACTTATCTGCATCATTTTCATCAGGCTTAAAATGTCTGCTGATCACCCACTCGGTTAATGCGGCTACGGTATCACCTATTTCAAAATATATCAGCCCGAGCAAGTTTCTGGCATTGGTATTCCTTTTATTTAATTCAAGACTCTTTCTTAAAGCAGTTATTGCTCCCGATAAGTCTCTGACCTTTGCTTTTTCAAGGCCGATATTATAATACAGGTTGGATACTCTATAAATCTTCTTATATATTGTCAAATCATGACCGCATCGCTCACAGCGGTTTCTCTTGTCAGAAACATTGCTTTGGCAATTAGGACAAACCATAAAATCCCCACCTAACTTCACTTATCAAAATGAGTTGCTGTCTTTATCCTTCAGTATCATCTTTATTAAATCCGTGATGTCTGTCAAATCATTATTGTTAATCAGGTCCTCTGCTTGTTCAATTTCGGGACTTGGTTGGAATTTTTCAATTTCTTCATCAAAATTAATCATATCCATATCTCCTTATCCTGGAATTATGATTATAAACTTTTAAAATCACTTATATTCTATCTAACATCATACTCATAATAATAACAAAAATCAAGTGTTTATACCATGGTAAATTAATTTTTCTGTATACTTTTTACATTATTACACGAAAATATTTGCCCGCAATGGTTTATAATTTTTTAAGCATTCCAAATACTTGACTATGACAATAAATAGTTTACAATAAAAGTACTTAATTTGAAATACAAATTATATAATGTAAAACCGGATAAAATAAATATAATTATAGCATTTGTATTGAAGTCTGATGGACACCTTATAATCAGGTAGAGGTAATGTTATGATTAAAACGACCATAAAATTAATAGAATTTTTTATAAAAAAAATAAGAGATGATCATGTATCTGCCTATTCAGCTCAGGCAGCGTTCTTTATAATCATCTCTTTTTTCCCCTTTATCATGTTTTTATTAAGTATCGTTCCGCTTTTTCAATTGCAGGAAAGTACAATACTGAAAATTTTTACACAGATTTTTCCTAAAGCTTTTAATTCATTTATTGTGCGGGTCATTACCGAAATTTATGATACCACCAACACCGGAACCGTTATTTCCCTTACCGCTCTTACGGCCCTTTGGTCTGCAGGAAAGGGATTTCTTGCCATTATGAGGGGGTTAAATTCTGTATACGAAATTGAGGAAACAAGACATTCTATTTTTCTTAGAATTATTTCCACCATATATACGCTTATATTTGCAATAATGCTTATTATCAGCATAAGTATTCTTGTATTCGGAAACAGATTATACCTTTGGATTACCCAGCGTTTTCACATTCTTCATGATTTGGCACTGGTAATTATAAGCCTGCGGACCATGGTGGGCTTGATTATATTGTTTATATTTTTCTTAATAATCTATATGTTTGTACCTAACAGAAAAGCCAAACTTTCCAAAGAAGTTCCCGGAGCTTTTGTATGTGCCGCCGGATGGATGGGTTATTCCTATGCCTTCTCGTATTATATTGACCACTATTCCAATTATACCTCCACATATGGCAGCCTTACCACAATTGTTTTATTCATGCTCTGGTTATATTTCTGCATGTATATCCTTTTTATCGGAGCGGAAATCAATATATTGCTTCAAAACAAAGAATTGATTCAGAAAGTAAAGCAAATGTACCAAAACCCTTCAGATGAAATTACTATTGATAAATAAAACCTATATCTGTTCCCTTATAAAAATACGAAATGATCTCATCATATTTTTTGCCGGCATCGGCCAATGATTTTACCCCGTTCTGGCTTAAACCCACACCGTGTCCGTAACCCCCTCCGGTAAGTGTGATACTTACAAGTTTCCCGTTTTCTTTATTCTGTTCTATAAAGAAAAACGCACTGGGCAGCAAGCTAAGATTATCTATGCCTTTTTCATCCAGCCTGTAAACCGTAGCATTAACCGGTGCCAAAAGGGCTCTTATGTTATATTCGGTCAACACCTTTATTGTCCTTTTCGTCCCCTGAATAATAAGCTCATAAACAATTCCTCCGGTCCCTCTCTTTGCCACTGATATGTCCACAATATCACCAACGGTATCTACCGGAATGCTCTCATAAACCGCATCTTTGTCGGTCGGTTTTTTGTCAACCAGGGTTTGTATCAGCCCTGGATTGGCCTTGTATCTATTTGCAAGCTTTTCGTCTATATTTTTCTTAATGTCATCCACATCTATTGTTACATTCCACCTGTACCAGTTAAATCCGCTGTCATAGGTGCTGTATTCCTTATCAAGGATAAATCTTCTGAAATTTTCTTCCTTGGATAAATCATTGTAAATTTTGGTCTTCTGATTGGAAAAAACATTCTCGCTTTCTTCTTCCACAGCCAGAAGTTTACCTTTTAAAAATGGCAACTCCGATCCGCCGGGCCATACATACTCCACATCGGTTGTATGTCCGCAGGAAGTTGAAAAATAATATGCCGTAATAACTTCTCCTTTATATTCCACTACTTTTCCGTAGGTTTCCTTAACCGCAAGAATAGATTCTTCATTTTCTTCAATATTATTATAAACCTGATATGATACGCTGTCATCCACATGAGCCCCATATTCACTGAGGCTGTTGGCCAAAAGATGACGGTATGCATAGCTTCTTGCGCAAACAGCCTGGACTTTTAA
>ENA-OWPA01001933-OWPA01001933.1-bioreactor-metagenome-genome-assembly--contig:-NODE-1933-length-11550-cov-20.343589_pt1 | contig 11550 bp, 13 predicted proteins | sample MGYA00238139_ERZ651803 | MGnify/ENA primary metagenome ERZ651803 (study PRJEB26909, sample SAMN07631231) | bioreactor metagenome | isolation source: Switchgrass digestor | place: USA: Dartmouth...
TACTTTTTAGGCAGGTAAATACAGAACTATTAGCGTAGTCACAGTGCTTCGAGCGGCGAAAAGCGCTTAAAAGAAAATACTTGATATGTTTCCACATCAAGTTTAGGATTGCCATTTTACCTAAAAATCCTCATCTTCTATGAGTTCAAATATATGTTTGCTTTTACCTAAAAGATCATCTTCCTTTTCTGTAAGAGGATCAAGCCAATCAGCCTTATCACGCGCCCATTTCAACCATTCTAAAAGCTTTTCCCTTTTATCTTCACAGCAACCTCAGTTATTTTTCTTTCCATACAGTCAGCAAATCTTCTAATTTTCTCTCCTTATCCAAATCTGAAGCAGCCTGTTCCAGCAGTCTTGCCTCTTCCAATTCTATCTTTCTCATTTGTTCAAAACGCTACTTTTCTTCGCATAATGCTACTATAATTCCAGATATTGTCTCTTTCGACCTCCAGATAATAATCGTTGGCTTTTTTAACACTGGTATTGAGATTATCCGGAACAAGGTGTCGTGGAATACCGTCATAATATACAAAAGTATGGACATGGGCGGTAATCCAGTTCTTGAGATTCTCGGATTTAAAAGGATACTATATAACTATTACTTTGCCTTATAATTCAAATACCATTGGTACATATCCTCCCATTTTGAGTCTAGTTCAGAAGCCTTTTTATACATATTCAAGGCTTCATCTGAGTTACCCTGTGCATCATAACAATTACCTTTAAAGACAAAAATTGTTGCATCATCAAAATCCTCACTATTTGTATTTAACTCCATTGCTTTGTCATAAAGCTTTATAGCTTCATCATATTCTTGCATATTTTTATATAGCACATCAGCTTCACTTACGCACACAATTACGGCAAATTCTCTATCATTTTGACTTAGTTCTAATGCTTTTTCATAAAATTTTTTTGCTTCATTATATCGACTCAAATCCTTAAGTACCGATGCTTTACCTAAATAATATTCTTTTTCGTTAGGATTTAATTCAATGGCTTTTTCATAATTTTTTAAAGCTTCGCTATTATCCCCCATGACACGCAAAGACAAACCTTTCGAATGGTATATTTCTGCATTATTTGGATCTAGTTTTAATGCCTCATCGAAAAATTTAAGTGATTCTTTTTTTCCTATTAACTCATTCGCTTTATCTAATAATTGCTCAACCTTGTTTTTAACATCGTCTTCGTGTTTTGGACTATTATTTACACTTTGCGATTCTATTTTAATATTTTTGATTATTTCATCTAAAATACCCTTGTTTAAAGCGTAATATTCCTTATCTAATAATGCATAAAATGTATATGCAATTTGTTCGTTCACTATTATATATTCATATTGCACTTTATCTTTATCTTCACCTATAATTAATTTACCACCAAACCCTTGAATAGTTTTAATATCTATGACTTTTTTACCAGAAATTTTGGTGTTCTCAAAATACTCCTCTGAATTCTCATCAGAAAAACTTGCAAAAGCTCTAACATCATTATTTTTATTTTCCGTAACAAAGAAAGCACCATCACCATTTTGGCTTGTTTCTTTAATACTCCAATTGTCAGGATATAAAACTGTAAAACCATATCTCGCATTAGTATATTGTTTCCATTTATTGGTGTTTTCTGTCAGTGACATATTACTGTTGCTAGTATCTGTTTGTTCTGTTTGTGATGAAGCAATTTCATTTTTATCGGTGTATTTCATTTCAGCATTATTATTTTGCTTGAATTTGCTACCCATAAAACTACCTATTCCTAATCCTAACAGCAAACTAAAAACTACTACTGTCAAAATTAAAATAATTTGTGTTTTCGTATTCAACAAAAACCCTCCTTGTTTTTATTTGCCTGCCACGTAAGGCGAGCACAATACGATTGTTCTTTCACATAACTCATCGACATGTCAGGCCTTTAGCTACTGCATAAATAATAATGAAAATAAGTCAATACAATTTAACCCTTTCCCAATTTCTATTTCTATATCACTTCTTATATTTCTTCAGATAATCCCTTAGAGCCTTTTCAAAGCGTATCATCCGTTCAGTTAGTTCGAGAAGATGAAATCCCAATTCTCCCTGTAGTAAGGGTTTCAGTCAATACCGGAACATATCCGGCTTGCCCTTTTATCATCCAAACGTTCCCAGGTTAATGCTTCTCCAAATGCTGTTTCGATAGCCTCTTTGTTTTGGTGCAAATGGTCAAACAGCTTTTTGTTCTCGTTTTTGTCCCCCATATCTATGTAAGTTTCTACTCTTGCATACGTCTTCAAAATAACGAATGTAAAAGGCACTCCTGATATGCCTGAACCTGCATTTATCCAATTATCTTTTTTGGGGCTGATATTCTTAAACAAGTCACTTTTCTTGGCCATCTCTTTAAGCAAAGCTGCCCAGAATTCCAAGCGTAACGCATCAGAACTTTTCAATCTATTTTCAATCATGATATCATCCTGGGCTTTTTCGGCCATTTTAATCACATAATCTTCAGCGTCCTTCATTGGTATAATCTGTTCAATATCAAGGAATAACTCGTCATCTTTTTTATAAGGAGTCACACGAAAACACTGGATGCGGATATTATAGTTCATAAGCTATAGTACGGTGGAAGTAACTTCTTTCTTGAATTTCGCAGCAACCAGAATAATTCGCTGCCCGGTACCTTTATTCAGCGATATTTCATCGTATTCCTTTCCATAAAATTCACAAAGCTTTTCTTCCGCTGTTTCTGCGCTTCCACACCTGGTAAGATAGTCCTGAAATATAACTCTGATTTCTTCCTTGGATAAGCTGGAACAATAAGATGCATATTTCAACGCCTGCCAAGTTACATCCCGACCGAAATCGTCAAGCTTGTTTTCAATAATCACCAGATTACCGTCTTTATCCAGAGCTAAAAGGTCAAGCCGTTCCTTTGTATCAGAAAAGCCGTCAAATTCTTTTTGAATAATAAGCAAATCTTCCCCAAATATTGTTGGTTCATTTGCCAGCCACTCCTGTAGATGTTCCCTCTCCCTAAATCCGAGTTCAGAAAAGGTTGTTTCTTCAATTTTGGAAATCCGGTTGTTTTTCTTATCTATAATGTACATTATTAATTGAATACCTCCCAAAAAAACGAGATAAAGCATACATTACTTCAACATGCTTGTATAAAAAGTACTTTAATCAAGTATTATAGATTTAATCATTTATATCATTACTCTATAAAATATCTATTGCATCTATTGCATACATAATGCAAATCATTGTCAATCAACTCAATTTCCTCATCTTTAATGCCAAAAACTTGCTTTATTTCAGCAATAGTCTCAGGTTTGTTAATGCACTTATCAATAAACATTCTGAAATACCTTTCATTATAATTGTAAACCACTCTTCCCCTTGGAAAATAATCATACGGTTTGTTGGTTTTCTTTTCTAATACTTTTCTCCACATATCAAAATGGGAACCTTTATATATTTTAAAGTCCCCGTAATTTTCCGCATAGTTTAGTTCCACAGTTTCATTGATTATTTCACCGTCTATGTAATAGAAAATGCCTACAAACATACCGCCATACTTCCCCTACATACTTAATGAATCAAATTTCATCTCACCATTTAAAATAATAATTTCCTCAGGGATCGATGGTAAAAGCATTTTCTTTATAACATCATTATGATAAATATTCTTAATAACTATATCCTCATTTGGAAGAAGCGAATTCTTTTCACCAAGCCAGCCATATTTTTTAACTTTATTTTTCTTTAATATAGCGTAATGTAAAGCTGCTTCTATTTTCTCAATATAGTCTTCACTAACCCTTGCAAATGCAAAATATGTGTCGTGCATGATTTTCCTGCCAACTTCTATTCGTTGTTCTTTGGTAAAACCCTCTCCTTCACGTTTAAAATCTTTTCCTGATCCCGGTGGATTTTCGTTAAATATTTTATAAATATTTCCATGGAATAATTCAGACTCATAAGGAAGCCAATAATTAGAAACTTCTTCTCCGGCATATTTCAGATAGTGTTGATAAAGCCTGTTTCCTATATCCTTACTTTTACCTACATAATAAACTTGATAACGGTGTCCATTTGCATGCACAAAAGCATATACACCTGTGCCTAATATGGGATTATGATAACTATCTGTTCCTTTAAACTTCAAAAGATATTCATAAATGCAGGCAGGAAATGCATTCCACCATAACTCAATCCCACTCATTTGCCATGTACCTCCTCAATTTCTCAAACATTTTACATGTAATAAAGAATTAAATATGCGTTTCTTTTATTAATATTATTCTACAAGTATCTCTAAATTCCCTCCCATCTTCAGTATTTTTTACAAAATTTACATCATAATATCTCCCTCACCTCAACCCCCGCCTTCAACACAAACACCACCTCCACCAGCGATTTTACCCGTATCTGCTCCATCAGTGCCTCAAACAAATCCTCATCTAATTCCTTTAGCAAATCCTGCCCCCGAAGCATTTTTTCAATCTCCCGAACCCTTAAAAGAGCATCTTTCCGCTTAAACTCTGCCTGAGTAAAGGCTGAACGTTGCTGCCTGAGCTCCTCCATCTCGTTGATTATCCTGGCATATCCCCATATGCAATTTTTTGCAAACCATTGTCGAAACAACGTTATTTATATTCTTTCCTCCACCCTAGCCCCACTTTTCAATTCAAAAACAAAATGCGTTGGTGAGACAACTTCTATCTTCTCAACCAACGCATTGAATATTCCTTCATCAAACTCTTCCAGGGCTTCCTGCCTGCCCTTTATTACCTCAATAATCTCATCTGCTCTTCCCTTCAGGCTCTCTTTCAATATACTGTCCTTATCAACCTCTGCCCTCTTTTCTCTCAATTTCTCCAGTTCATCTGAAATCCTCTTGTACTCTTCCCTGTAAACCTCATCGTCCATACCGTTATTGGTCTGGAATCGTATCAGTCTTTTCAATTCAGTTTTCAGTTCTTCAATCTTATTTTCCAGTGCTTCAATTTCTCTATCACTCGGCTTATGAAGAAGCACCTTCTCTATATTTTCAATCAGCGTCTTTATGAAATCTTCACGATTCTCATATAATTGGTTGAACACCCTGACAAAGGCATCTTTCAGAACACTTTCATCCACTGCTTTGGCTGCGCATGCCTTTTTTCCATTCATTATATAGGTTTTACACTGCCATACGAATTTCCTGGACGGGTTATTGCTGTTCCACTGCCTTCTTCTGTATATATTACCGCAGTTCCCGCAGAAGACCTTGCCGCTGAAAGGGTACTTATTAGAATATTTCTGCCTGTCGCCTTCAATATTGTTATATTTTGCAGCCCTTCTTGCCTTTTCAGCCTGTACCCTGTCAAATATCTCCTTTGATATAATCGGAGGATGATTTCCTTCTATTATGTATTGTTCTGCCTGTCCTTTATTATCCACCCTTTTGTGCCTGAGAAAATCAATTGTGATTGTTTTCTGAAGCAGGGCATCACCATAATACTTTTCATTTTCCAGTATGCCGCTGATGGTGGAATCCCACCATTTTGGATTGCCGGTTACCGTCTTTATTCCGTCCTTCATCAACCCTTTGGCAATTGCGTTGTAGCTTTTGCCTTCAAGGTATTCTCTGAATATCCTGCGGACGATTTTAGCTTCTTCTTCATTTATAATAAGCTCTCCTGCTTCATTTTTGTCATATCCAAGGAATCTTGTGGTATTCACCAACACCCTGCCTTTTTCAAACTGCCGCACAATTCCCCACCGGGTATTTTCAGATATATTACGGCTCTCATCCTGCGCAAGGCTGCTTAGAATTGAAAGTAAAACCTCTCCCTTACTATCCAGTGTGTTGATGTTTTCTTTTTCGAAGAATACTGCTATTCCTTTTTCCTTAAGCCTTCTCACATAATCAAGGCAGTCAAGCGTATTCCTCGCAAACCTTGAAATAGACTTGGTAATAATCATATCAATCTTGCCGTCCATGCAGTCCTGAATCATCCTTTTGAAATCTTCCCTTTTTGCCGTACTCGTTCCCGATATCCCGTCATCAGCATAAATATCGACCAGAGTCCAGTCACTTCTGCTGTTTATATAGTTCGTATAGTAGAAAACCTGCGATTCATAACTTGATTCCTGTTCCTTGTTGTCGGTGCTTACCCTGCAATAGGCGCAAACCCTTGTCTTTGCGTTTTCAGGCAATCCCTTAATTACCTGAACCGGCTTTGCTTCAATTTTTCTTATCTTTTTTACTGCTGTATTTGCTGCCATAAAATCCTCCCTTTCGAATATATTCTTTTTGTGGTCACATGATATAATCGCTTGGGGCATTAATCAAGTCAAAACTTGATATTCCAAGGCTTTGAAGGATTTTTTGTTTTCTAAATCTATGGCTTCAAATTCCTCTTGTGTTATAAGGTTGTTTTTCTTTAATGTATTTAATATATGTAAACTCAATCTATAATTGATATTCGCTTCATTTATCATATAATCTCTTGTCCCCCTTCATTAAACCCATATATGAAAGGGGCTTGCCGGAAGGTAAGCCCCTGTTAAAACAAACTTTTTATCTGAATATTGAATTCCTTAAATACTGTAGAATCATCCGATAACGTGGCTGTCAAGACCACATATTTATTCAGGTAGGCAGAGCTGCTTGCTGCCTTTACGGTTGCGCTGTTCCCTGTTGACGCTGTGATGGAAGCATATGGCGTTGAAGTCCCGTCCTGATTGCGGATAGACCATGCAACGGATTTGTCAAACACTTCATTTCCATTATCATATATGTGTGCCACATAGGATTGGCTCTGTCCCAGTTTCACCGTACTGCTTCCCGCTATGGTGATTGAATAGTTGTGTGCTAAGGTTTCTACTGTAGTTATTGTAATGGAATCTGTAACTGTATCGTGATATGTAAGCTTTGCTGTAATTACAGCCTGTCCCAGTGCGATTCCCATAACCTTTCCCGTATTATCCACGCTTACACAGTTAGGATCACTGGATGTAAAGGTTACTGCAGGATTGGTTACGGCAGTTCCGTTATCCGTAACGGTTACATTCAACTGTATGATATCATTTATAAGGACATTGGCCGCATCCCCGTTATTGATGGCCAGTGTGTATGCATGCAATGTTTCATATTTCCAGCGGTCGGCAATATTGTTCTCAACATCGTCATATGTTGTGCTTATTGCATCCAGTGTACAGTTTAATTTTATAAGCCCTTCCTGGGATTTGTCTATTCCAGTAACCTTAAATGGCTGATTGGTTACGTAAAATCTCTGGTTTAATGCGATATTTCTTGTATCAGGGTTATATTGCACCGTTACGTAAATATTCCCTGAAGCTACCGATATATAATTCCCTGAAGTGATATCGAATACCTTGCTCTCTTCAATGCAGTCAAACCACTTAATATTGCCCGACCAGTTAAAAGCTATCCTGCAGCTGCATTTCCTCATCCTTGCCCTGTATGAGTTTTCTTCCCTGTCAATCTGGCTGATAATCATATATTTCAAGTTGTTATATTCCACTATATCCCCTGTCCTGATCTGGCACTTGCACCTAATTATTTTATCATCGTAATAAGTGAGTTTGTCGGCAGCATCTACGATCAGGGCAGCCTCATCTGTCCCGTTTATTTTAATGCTTTCCCCCTTTTCATAAAGGAAAAAGTCTATCATGTCGTCAATTTTGTTCATATGTTTACACCTGCCTTTTCAACTTGTACAGGTAAACTTCCATGTAGCTGTCCCACTTTTTGATATCCATCACCTTGTATTTTTCATTTTCAATTTCCATATAGCTATGTATACTAATGGAGTTTTCAATATCACAGAAAACCCTCCTGGTTATGTTTATTTCAAAACCATCTTCAAACATCATGCTTTTTAAATAAGGCTGAACATCGGCATAAAAGGATTTTATATAGGAATTAGGGTCAAGATTTGAATATATTTTTATCAAGGTATTATAAAACATATCAGCCTACCACCCTTATCCTTGGAGGCGGAAGCGCAAGCCTTATGGATTCGGGAATGGCATTTATGATTGTGAGGCTTTTCTCCCCTTCGGTTTTCTTTGTTATCCCTTCTAAATCCCTGTTGTTATAGAGGAAAACTGCAAGGTCGGCAGCCACATCATGATACTGTTCGGGCAGCGCATCTATATTGCAGTAGCCCAAGATAATATCTGTAGCTTTCTTAATGAAATGGTTGAGCAGGTTGTCTTTCGATGTGTCTGAAATATCCATGCCAAGCAGCATTTTTACGATTTCAAGCACAGGTTATCCCTCCGTTTTCCTTATTTTATCTTCTTTTTTGTCCAAATCATATAATGCCTGAATTAGCTGTTCCTTTTTATACCCGATTCCGTTAAACCCACGCTCTTTTGCATAATCCGTTAATTCCTTATAGGTCATGTCCTCATAATTTTTTATTTCTTTTTTCTCTTCTTCTACGGTATAACCATGTTCTATAAACCAGGAAACAAGGTAAGGGTCATCAGTAACCCCTACCCCGTTTACAAAGTTTATACCGGCGGATATACCGTTGTATTGTCTATTTCTGCAGTATATCTTCGCCATAGTTTACCTCCCCATTAAGATACTTTGATATTCCTGAATACCCCTGCACTTTTTGTTGCCTTTAATGCAACAGCCGCCACCATTTCCACTTCTCCGTTCTTTACGGCTCCGGCTGTAGAAAAGTCGGGAAGCCATATCTTCACCAAGTCCTGATTTGCAAGGGATACGGCATGGAATCCATCAAGAGCCAACCTTGCTGCATAAAGGTCGGTAAGGCCTGTCACTACATCAGTGCCATTTGGTTTCCTTGTATCTACAATAGATACAACAGGGTCATTGCTTCCTGCTTTCGCTCCAAGGTCAACCAGTACAATTCCGTCATAGGCATCTACCTTCCTGCCGAATGCATCCTCGCTCTGAGTGAGGTATCCTGCCCTTCTTGCTACTGCTTTGATTTTAGTGATGAGTTTTGAATTCCCCCCAAGGAATGTCGGCTTCCCGTCAAGATTGGAGAGGAACTCATCCAGCAGGTCAAGGAATTGCTTATAGTTGGTATCTACTGCCGAGGATGTTGACAGGTCTATATATGCTCCAGTGTTAAACTCTGTGCTGGAGCCTGTGATTGCTTTATTGAGCCCGTCAAAGGAATTGGCATCCACAGCAGAATCGCCATTGATGATAGTGTCATGGAATAATGCCCTTGCTGCTTTCACCTTCTGCTGAACCTGAAGGTTTATTTCATCTACCAATCCACCTGTGCTTGCGATAACCCTGTCGATCTGGAAGGAGCCGCCGAAGGGCTTTAACTCAACCGTATACCTCTGCTTTTCAACTTCCTGCGGGGTATATTCGCTGTTGATGGCCCTGAAAGCCGCTGTCGGCTGTGTGATCAGCCTTGTGTACCCGTATGTGAGTGTTGCGCCATTTGTCCCAGGGGTAACAGCGTCATCAAAGGGCATGTTGTCCAGTATGAATGAACTTTTTCTGAATTCATCTATAACCCCTGCCTGAATATCATCCTGTGTGTTTAATTTTGCCTGTGCTAATGTAATCATAAAATCAATCTCCTTTCAAATTTTACTTGTTTTGGTTGGAATAATACTGTTTTAACGCTTCATTAAGGCTTTTAGGCTTGTTGTTCTGATTGCTGTTATTCTGCGGCGGATTATACCCGTTACTTTTGAGCCTTTCTTCCACAGCAGCCTGAACCGAGGTGTTGAATATCTCCTCAAACCTGCTAATATTAGCAACTGTAGCTTCCTCATCCTCCGCAATGAACAAGTCAGCTATCTTATTGATTGGAAGCTTCTTTTCGGAAGCGATAGTGAGGGCTTTATTCTTTAATATCTCCCTCTGTTTTTCAAGCTCCATCCTTTCAATCTTGGCTGTCAATTCCCGAAGCTGCTTCTTTTCCTCGGATTCTTCCGGATAAAGCTCTTTTATCTTTTTGTCAATCTCCTTTTGCAGGTTGTTGTCCTTCCAGGTTTTTAAACCCTTTTCAAGGTGTTTGTCCTTTTCGCTGTCGAACCATCTCCTGCCTTCCTCATTTTCAGAAAGAAACTTCTGCACCCCTTCAACGCTCATCAAGCCCTGAAGGTATGCTTTCACCTCATCTGAGGTTTTGTTTTCATCCATGTACTTTTTTACTTCTTCGAATGTCATAGTATATAAATCTCCTTTCATTTTACACATCTGACCATTAAGCCCAGACACGCATAATATTAGGGCAGTTTAACGTCATGCCCAGGACAATCTATTTACCTTCTTTCATAGCGTTGGCATATTACATCCACACACCTGAAAGATTGTTTGCACTTGTGCCTGCATCTTGCACACTTTTTATGGTACTGGATTTCTCCATTAGCATTAATCCAGAAGCCCATGTCCTCCTTTACCAAATTGCTCAATCTTGCCACACAAACCGTACCTCCAATCCCCTATAAAAACGGGCAAATTAATTTCTATGTAAAAACAGCCACAAACCTGCTTATTTCAAGCAGTTCATGGCATTTTTTGAGTTAAATGAAAATATTGGATTTTTTATTTCTGAAAGCATGAAAAAGACAGGCAGTATAATTTACCCTACCCGATAAAATAAAGGCTTAAATTGTTTATTTATACAATAACCTGATTTTGAACCGAGGAAATGTTACCTTCAGGAATAGTACCAGAACGTCTTTTTTCAAAATAGTATTTTTCAAGCTCAACTTTTGGATTTTCAACAAACGGCAGGAGAGTAAGAAGCGTTTCTTTTGAGCATACATCTTTGAGTTTCGTTATAACATCGGCAAGCCCTGTCAAATCGGTAGGAAGGTTCCTTGTAAATTTAACCGCAACATCCCTGTAGTCATAGGATTTACCCTCCTTCTTTTTTAGATACACAAACAGGTTCTTGAGCCTTTGCCTGATAACCTTCTCCATGATGGCTTCCCTCATGGCAACCCTGTTCTCCAGGTTCAAGAGCTTATTGCGAAGTGCCAGTGATGAGGTGTTGGCAGCCCAGTTCTCGTTGAAATTAACCTCGTCCATCAGGTCAAATATTTTTCTTTCAATATTGTCAAGTTCATTTTTAACAAAGCTGTCATTGATATCTTTGGTCAGCCAGTAAACTTTCGCTTGGTTAGGGACCTGGATAATTCCCATAGATTTCATTTTCAGCAAGTCCTCTTCCTCAATTTTGGCGTTTTCAATGACAAGATAAGCATTCCTGTGGTCGGCAATTTCATTGACTAAATCGGAATTTATGGCATTATACGCATCAAACAAACTGACTACATCTTGGAATCCGCTTTTCCTTTCGTTATTGGCAGGGCAAACTATTACAGGCACTCTGCCAAAGATATGTTCATGGCTGCCGATATATTTAAGCTCAGGCTTCGTTCCACTGCTTCCCAATTCATAATGCCGGATTTCGGAATCAGTATATACATCAAGATATTTATTATCATCAAACTTTTTTGTGAAGGTATGCAAGGCCAGCACTACATTTCTTTCGGCAGTGCCATCTTCCAGAACATAAGCTTCTATAGGTGTCAGAAT
>ENA-OWPA01001937-OWPA01001937.1-bioreactor-metagenome-genome-assembly--contig:-NODE-1937-length-11518-cov-4.801416_pt1 | contig 11518 bp, 16 predicted proteins | sample MGYA00238139_ERZ651803 | MGnify/ENA primary metagenome ERZ651803 (study PRJEB26909, sample SAMN07631231) | bioreactor metagenome | isolation source: Switchgrass digestor | place: USA: Dartmouth...
GTAAAGGGGATAACGCCACAGGAGGCCGAAAAGGTTGACTCCTCGGTGGCGCTCGGGTTATATATAGGTGTGATGACATGAAACCCTGGGCGAAATCATTTTATAAATCAAAAGCATGGCGAGATTGCCGCGATGCTTATTTTATTTTGCGGCATGGCCTTTGCGAACGTTGCGGAAGGCCCGGGAAAGTTGTGCATCACAAGGTATATCTGACGCCGCAGAACATCAATGATCCGAACGTGTCACTGAACTGGGAGAACCTTGAGTTGGTTTGTCAGGACTGCCATAATGAGGAGCATCACAGTACAGATGTAACGGCAGAGGGACTTTGCTTTGACAGCGAGGGGAATTTGGTAAGGAGATAAAATTACATAGAAAATAGGGTCTGCAGCCCGACAAGAGCGGAAACTCCACCGCTCTTTTTCTATGTTTTAAAATGGAGAACACTAGGAGGGTGTTAAAATGAGGGATAGACAAAATGGTAGATTTCTTAAAAAGTCAGAGGAAGAAATAAAAGAAATAATAAATAAAAAATTTACTAACTTTGAATACATTGGTGATTATTCGGGAAGTGAAGGATATTTAAAATTAAGATGCAGGCAATGCGGAAATATAATAATCAAAAACTCACAAATATTAAGGCCAAGCAGGAATAAAAAATTATGCTGTCCTGAATGCATTAAACTTAAAAAAGAAAATAAAGAAAAAACAAGACTTTTGCATAAAATTAAAATTCAACAAGAAAAAGAGCAAAGAATAATCAATGAAACATTAAAAAAACAAAAGCAATGCATTGAATGTGGGAATATCTTTATCTCAAGACATGGACGGCAAAAACTATGTTCTGCTGAATGTAAAAATAAACACAATAATAGAATTAAAGAGATAAACAGAAGACATAAGCTTAAAGAAAATGGCAAGATAGACTATAGCATAACATTAAGTAAACTTATTAAAAGAGATAAAGGCATTTGCTATATATGTGGAGGAAAAGTCGATTTAAATGTTGATATTAATCATGATGATTATCCATCTATAGACCACATTATCCCGATATCAAAGGGTGGTACTCATACATGGGATAATGTAAGGCTTGCGCATAGAAAATGCAACATAATAAAAAGCAATAAGACATTCATTGAAGGCAAAAATGGGCAATTAAGGATTGCAATATAAGCCCCCCAGGTTCGATATTATACCTGGTCGGACGACGACCGAAGGGCGACCCTTCGAAAACCTCGGAATGGTTCCGCACATGAGGGGGGCAAGCAGGGCCTGAAAAGGTGGTGAAAATATGCGACTTTACAATGAGATAGAGAAAGAAAAGCAGATTAAGAAAGAAATTCGTAAACTTCGCCGGTTATTCAAAAACTTGCCGCCAGATAAAAAGAAGGCAACTGAAGGCCTCATTCAAGAGGCTGCCTTTATGAAGGTTACCCTCGAGGAAGCCCGGTACGTGATAGACCAGGAAGGCATCCTGGAAAAATTCGAGCAGGGATCGCAGAAGTTTCTCCGGGAACATCCGGCCACCAAGGTTTACAATACCATGATCCAGCGTTATGCTACCGTTTGCAAGCAATTGTTTGAGATGGTTCCCGACCCTGAAACCGGAAAGCAAGCTGAGGATGAACTCATGGCCTTTGTGAAGAGGTCAAGAAAATGAACCATTCCAACTACATACTGGAGTACTGGAACAAAATCCAGTCAGGCGAGATAGTCGCCTGTAAACGGCTAATACAGCAATACAAAAAACTTGTCGATGAATTAGAGAACCCACGTGATCCATGGGTGTTTGATTTAGAGAAGGCCAATAGACCAATAGAGTTCATCGAGACGTTCTGCCGACATAGCAAAGGCAAGTGGATTGGTAAACCTGTAAAACTGGAACTCTTTCAGAAAGCCAAGATCCAGGCGGTATATGGCTTTGTTCATAAAGAAACCGGGCTCCGGAGATGCCGCGAAGTTTTTACGTTGGTTGGCCGTAAGAATGGGAAATCAACTGAGAAAGCAGCTACAGGGTTATATATGCTCATTGGCGATGGGGAAGGCGGCAGCGAATGCTATAGTGTCGCAACAAAGAAGGACCAGGCCCGCATAACCTGGACAGAAGCACATAACATGGTTGCCCAGTCACCGGCGTTATCAAAGTATGTGAAAAAGCGAAAAACAGACTTATATTTTCCTGTGACCTTTTCAAAATTTGAACCGCTGGCCAGCGACAGCAATAGTCTTGACGGACTGAACACCTATTACTGCATCATGGACGAGCTGCACGCAATAAAAGACCGGAACCTGTATGACGTGATGAAGCAATCCATGACAGCCAGGGAACAGCCTTTACTTGACATGATAACCACCGCAGGTTTTGTGCGGGAGTGCATCTTTGACAGTATATACACTTATGCCTGCAACGTGCTTGATGGTATTGTGGAGGACGAGCGGTTCTTGGCGTTTATATACGAGCTTGACGACCGCAGCGAGTGGACTGACTTCCGCATGTGGGAAAAGGCCAATCCAGGGCTTGGGGTTATAAAGGACTTTGCTGAGCTTGCCGCCAATGTTGAAAGGGCAAAGAATGACCCGGACTTCCTGCCGACGGTATTGACCAAAGACTTCAACGTCCGTGATACTGTGGCCGGGACATGGCTCACCTTCGACCAGGTAAACAATGAGGAAACCTTTGACATTGAGGAGCTGCGCGACAGTTACGCTATAGGCGGCGCCGACCTTTCAAGTACCACAGACTTAAGCTGTGCAACGCTGCTTATTATGAAACCGGGCAGCGATAAGAAATATTGCTTGCAGCAGTATTTCTTGCCCGCTGATCTAATAGAACAGCGTGTAAAAGAAGATAAAATCCCTTACGACAAATGGGCGCAACGCGGTCTGCTTACGCTTTGCGAAGGCAACAAAGTCAATTTTTCCGATGTAACGGCTTGGTTTGTCAAGATGTTTCAGGAGTACGACATTCGGCCGCTCTGGATAGGCTACGACCCATGGAACAGCCAGTACTGGGTTCAGGAAATGAAGGACATGGGCTTTACAATGATTGAGGTCCGGCAGGGCGCTAAAACATTGAGCCAGCCCATGAAGGAGATGGGGGCGGACCTGTGTGCCAAAAAGATTGTTTACGGAAACAACCCCGTGCTGAAATGGTGTTTGACGAACGTCAATGTAAAACGCGATGACAATGACAATATCCGACCGGTCAAGGGTCAGAGCAGCAGGCAGCGCATAGACGGCGCTGTTTCTTTATTAATAGCATACACGGTGCTATTCAATAACTACCAGGACTACCTCAACATCATATAAAGGCAGGTGAGATAATTGGGTCTTTTTGAGAAGATTTTCAAGCGGCCTTCAATGCAGGAAATCAAGGGCTACTTCAAGATGCTGTCGGGATATACGCCGATATTTACCACCTATGAAGGCGGCGTGTATGAAATGGAGCTTACTCGGGCCGCCATACATGCTATTGCTACCCAGTGCAGCAAGTTAAAGCCTGAAATAAGAGGAACGGCATATAAGGAGCTGGGGAAAAAGCTGCAATTCAAGCCGAATCCATTCATGGACACGACCAAGTTTTTATATCGCTTGGCTACAATCCTTTGTGTCCAGAATACAGCTTTTATCGTGCCTATTATGGATGAAACAGGCGAATATATAACAGGCTATTATCCTATCCTGCCTTCTATGTGCGAGGTGGTAGAGTATCAAGGAGAACCCTGGCTAAGATATACATTTTCGACCGGACAAAAAGCGGCGATAGAGTTTAGCCGAGTTGGCATTATGACGCAATTTCAATATAAAAACGATATCTTTGGTGAAAACAACGCTGCTCTCTATCCGACCATGCAACTGATGCATACGCAGAATCAGGGTATTATAGAGGGTGTGAAAAACTCGGCAAACATCAGGTTCTTGGCAAAACTGACCGGCTTGTTTAAGCCTTCGGATATAGCAGCTGAGCGCAAAAGATTCACAGAGGAAAACCTGTCGGCCGAGAATAACAGCGGTGTACTGATATTTGATAACAAATATGCTGATGTCAAGCAAATTGTGAGCCGGCCGTTTATCGTCGATTCCAGCCAGGTTGAGCATATCAAAAACAATGTTTTCAGCTACTTCGGGGTAAACGAAAAAATTCTGCAGAATAGCTTCACAGAGGATGAGTGGAACGCTTTCTATGAAGGCAAGATTGAACCGTTTGCAATACAGCTTAGCCTTGTAATGTCGAATATGACATTTACAGAAAGGGAAATAGCTTTCGGAAATCAGATAATATTTACGGCTAATCGGTTACAGTATGCAAGTAACTCAACAAAACTCAACATTGTAACACAGTTGTTTGATCGGGGATTTCTCACGCACAATCAAGGGCGTGAGATTTTTAATATGGCACCGATTGAGGGCGGAGATAAGTATTACATCCGCAAAGAATACACTGAGGTTAAAAACTTAGCTGAAGCACAAGGAATTACAGGGGGTGATGGTGATGCCATTCAAGAAGGACAGGGAATACAGGGCGATAATACAGCCGTTTCGGTTGACGGAAGCGGAGAAGAGAATTGACAGCGATTATTATGTTGAGGGGTTTGCAACTACCTTCAATAAGCCATACTTGCTGTATGAATGGGATGGAGTTAAATATTATGAGGAAATCGACAGACATGCGCTTGATGAAGCGGACCTGTCGGATGTAATAATGCAATATGACCACCAGGGCAAGGTGCTGGCGAGACTGTCAAATAAGACACTTGGATTAGAGCCTACGGATGAAGGGCTCTTTATTTATGCAGATTTGTCTAAATCACAAGCGGCGAAAGAGCTTTATGAAGAAATACGCAATGGACTGATAACTAAAATGTCCTGGGCGTTCACAGTTGCTGAAGACAAATATAACCGGGAAACCAGGACCAGGACAATCACCAAGATTAAAAAGGTTTATGATGTGTCTGCTGTTTCCATTCCAGCAAACGGCGACACTGAAATATCCGCTCGTTCTTGGCTCGACGGAGTGATTGAAGCTGAGAGACGGGAGGCGTTAGAGCGGAGGAAAAGGATACTTAAACTATTAATCAATATGGAGGTATGAAAAGATGGATAGACTGAAGGAAATCGAAAAAAGACTGGCCGAAATAAAGGCTGAGCTTGAGAAGGATGGGGCTGATATTGATGCCCTGGAAGAAGAAACAAAGAATTTGATTGCCGAAAGAAAAGAGCTTCTCGACAAAATAGAGAAGCGTAACAAAATCATAAAGGACATTACTGCGGGAGCAGGCAATCCTATACCTGGATTCATGCCTAGACCGGAAGAAGAAAGAGCTGCGGGGTTTACCAGGGAGTCTCCGGAATATAGAAGCGCGTTTCTCAAACACCTGAGAAGAATCGAACTCACGGACGTTGAACAGCGCGCCTTTACCACTGTTGCCGGTAGTGCCGGAGCTGTAATCCCGACCACTACCCAGAACAGAATCGTCGAAATTGTAAAACAGTATGCTCCGTTGCTTGCAGAAATCAACCTGATGCAGGTGCCCGGCGGTGTGAAAGTTCCTGTTGAGGACGTTGTGAACGAAGCTACCAAACACGCCGAAAATGCGACCATCACGGTATCAGACGACAAGCTGAAGTATGTTGACCTCTTTGGCTACGAAATCACAAAACTGCTGCAGATATCCAAGTCGGTGATGCAGATGTCTGTTGACGCGTTTGAAAATTGGCTGGCCAACAACCTCGGAAGATCCCTGGCAGCAAAGATCACTTCCTTGATTATCGGCGGATCCGGCGATGGCGAGGCAAAAGGAATTGACACCATTACATGGAACGAAGACAACTCCGTGACTGTTGGCGCATCAGCATCCCTGACAGTAAATGATGTAACTACACTGATCAGCCTGCTGCCTGGCGGCTATGATGCAAACGCCAAATTCCTGATGAGCAAGAAGACGCTGTTCACGGATTTCATGCCGCTCAAAGATTCCTCCAAACATGACCTGGTGACCAGAGAAGGTAATCAGTATTACATCTATGGCTATCCAGTCATGCTTGACGAGAGAATCCCGCTTCATGAGGCAATTCTCGGCGATTTCAGGGCTGGCTACTATGGCAACATGCCTGAGGAAATCAATGTTGTCAACCAGTTTGACATCGATACCAATAGCTATAAGTTCCTCGGAGCAGGCATGTTCGATGGAAAACCTGCGCTGCCGGACGCTTTCGTAAAACTGAGAAAGGCAGCATCTTAACGGGGAGGGCTTAGCCCTCCCTCATTTTACAAGGCAGGTGATAATCAATGCCTATACTCAACGACATCAAGACAGCCCTACGCATCAGCATCAACAACACGGCATTTGACAGTGAAATCACCGATCTCATTGCTGCCGCAAGGGGCGATCTGATGCTTGCCGGCATCCTCCCGGCTAAAGCCAACGACGACAACGACCCGCTCATAAAACGGGCCATAATGGTATATGTCAAGGGCAACTTCGGCTGGAACAATCCGGATGCCGAGAAGTTGCAACAGTCATATGCCATGATAAAGGGCCACCTGGCGCTATCCCAGGAATACACAAAGGTGGTGGAATAAATGCTTTTTAGGGACGTTATTAAGTTAATCAGTTACACCACCACCGAAAATGAGATGGGCGACACCATTGAAGTGCCCACCGAGCGACAGGTTTTCGCTGACAAGCAGTCTGTCAGACAGTCAGAGTTCTACCAGGCAGCGGCGACTGGCCTTCGTCCCGAACTCATGTTCGTGGTAAGGACCATTGAGTACAACGGAGAAACCCGGCTGAAGTACAACGGCAAAGAATACTCAATCATCCGCACCTATGACAAGGATGGTGAATTGACGGAGCTTGTCTGCCAGGGGGTGGTCAACCGTGCCAATGCCTAAATCTGTCACAAAAATAAAGAAAGATGGCATTGAGTTCATCTCAAGCGTTGACCGTGCCAATTATACCATCCGTGAACTCACCCGGGCGGCCCTGAAGGATGTGGCAAAGCTACTCCGGAAAAGGATGATTGAAGAATTGAAGAAACTCCCCGGCATGAAAAGGCACAGAAGAATATACAACAGCACTCAATACTGGGTACGCAAGCAGGAATGCGATCTGCAAGTCGGTGTGAAACATGATGCCTGGTATGGCGTCAACCAGGAGTTGGGCGCAAAAGGTATGCCGAAGAAGGGAATTGTCCGGGAAACTACCTTCAAGCACATTGACGACATTCGCAGGATCGAGGGGCAGTATCTATCCGCCATCGAGGACGAGAACAAGGCGCTGGGCCTGATTGATGAAGATGAGGAGGTTGGCGATGAAGAATCTACGTAAACTGCTGCACCCATATCTGAAGTCTATCCATCCTCGTGTCTATTTCCAGGATGTGCCGGACGATGCTCAATTCCCCTATCTTACCTATGATTTCACCCAGATAACCAATGACGGAGAGGAATTTGAGACTGTTGCCCTTGACGTGGACGGATGGGATATGCCTGCTGGCGGGGACACTACAGCCCTTGAAAACCTGATGGAATCCGTCAATGATGCTCTCAACAAAAAGACGCTGACCGCCGAAGGATTGGCGATTACTTTCTATTTGGATCGCAAAATACCGCTTCGAGATGATAACCCGGCTATCAAGCGCCGGAAGTACATCTACGAAGCAAGACTCTTTGGAAGGAGTTGATAGCATGGCGCTTACGAAACAGGATATTGAAAATATCCAGATAGACTACGGAATAGTCTACATCAACTATGGCGAGACCGACCAGAAATTGCTCGGTCCTACCCGTGGCGGTGGTGAGTTTGTCGCAACGGCCACAATCCGCGACATCGAATATGACGGCAGCAAGGGCAAGACAAAGGGTATGCAGGTTGTGGATGACATAACGGCACAGTTGAACGTAACAAGCCTCAATGCATCCCTGGAAAGCCTGAAGCTGGCTTTACCCTACGCCAAGTACGACCAAGCAACCAAGACGCTAACCGTGGACAAGGACTGCCTCGGCATAATCCCGGATGAAGCCTACCTGAAGAACATAACCATGTTTGCCAAGACCGTGAAAGGTGAATACAAGAAAATCACCCTTTACAATGCCATGTCCGAAAACGGCCTGACATTTGCGGCCGCACCGAAGGCAGAGGGCACAATCGCCCTGAATGTTTACGCTCATTGGGATGCCGTAGACGATACCACAAAACTGTTCGAGGTCAAGGATGTTGAGGGCATCGATGAATAGGGCGGGGAAACCTGCCCTTGAATTTTTAAGGGGGATAGTGCATTGCCAAGATATGTGATGCTTGAATGTAAAGATTGCGGAACCAGAAAGATATATCCTGCCAGAACATTCGATGGTAAATTGTGTCCAAAGTGTAATAGCAGATTATTTATACCCAAAAAAGAAACGGAGGAGAATGAGTATGTTGACCCTAAAACAAGGACTGAAACTGTCAGCCATAATTGATAAGCTGGATCTCAAAATCGCCGATCCGAAAGCAGACGCAGAGAAGATTGGCTCCGATCTTTTGATGCAGATTGTTGCGAAGGCGCACAAAGCAGAACAGGAAATCTATGCTTTTGTGGCCGAGATCAAGGGAATCACGCCGCAGGAAGCGGAAAATGTTGACCTGGCGCAGTTCGTGAAGGAACTGGTTTCCGATTCCGGAGTGGCGAGTTTTTTCAAATCTGCGGTCAAGTCAAAGGACCGCGAATAGCAGAACTACTCTCAAAAACCTACAATCCACAGCTTATTGAGGACCTTCCGTTGTCCGTGGCTGTGGATTTTTTGGTATATGCCATTGAGCAAGAAAAGGAACAGGCAGCATGGGAACTTTGGACTAATATGTATCCTTTTATGACTAAAGAAACGTTTATTAAGTTTGACGACTTCAAACGAAAACTATTCCAGCCGCAATACAGATACACTAAAAAATCACTCGAGGAAATAGAAAAAGAAATGCTGGCTGTAGTAGCGGCATACAAAGGCAGGTGAGAACATGGAGATATTCCGCTTGTTCGGTAGCATCTTTGTAAATTCTGATGAAGCAGAAAAGAGTATTTCGAGGACAGAGGAAAAGGCAGAAAGCCTCGGCTCGAAGCTTGGGAATGGCATCAAAACCGCCGCAAAGTGGGGGACTGCTATTGTTGGCGGAGCATCCGCTGCCGTCGGTGGGTTGCTGGCTGTAACTAATCAAACCGCAGAATATGCTGACGAGATAGACAAGCTGTCGGAAAGAACCGGCATCAACCGGGAAGAACTCCAGCGCTGGAAGTATGCTGCCGCACAGTCCGGGGGCGATATCGGCAAGCTCGAGGTTGGTATAAAGAAGCTATCTGACGTCATGGATGACGCCATGAACGGAAATAAAAAAGCCGCCGAGGCGTTTCAAAAGCTAGGAATAAGTCTCACGGATGCAAACGGCAAAGCCAGGAGTACCGAGGCGGTCTTTGAGGATGTCATGAAGACCCTGGCTGATATGGAGCAGGGCGCTGAAAGGAACGCGCTGGGTAATGACATACTTGGTAAATCATACACAGAATTGCTACCCCTGCTAAACGCCGGAAGCGAAGGCATACAGGAACTGAAGAACCGAGCCGATGAACTCGGTATTGTTATGTCCGAGGATGCCGTCAAGGCAAATGTTACCTTCGGCGATACATTGCAGGACATCAAAGAATCGTTTGGCGGCATTGTGAGAGGTTTGACAGATTCATTCCTTCCCATGATGCAGCAGTTCGCCGATTTTATCGTTGCCAATATGCCAATGATACATGAGATGCTGGGCAATGTTTTTAGTGGCCTTGGCGAAGCGGTCACCGCAGTGCTGCCGATTCTCATGGATATGATTCAAAACGCTTTGCCACCGCTGATTGAACTATTTAGCGAGATTGCCACGAACATTCTGCCAGTTTTAATAGAGTTATTTGGTAATATTATTGCCGATGTATTACCTGTTCTTATCAGTCTATTTACCGATATTATCAAAGAAATTGTGCCTGTTTTCATACAGTTACTCGATGTCGTTGTAAAGAAAGTCTTGCCTCCATTGCTGGATTTATTTTCAATCCTTATTGTCGATATACTGCCTCCATTGATTGAATTTTTCGGCGAAATCATCAGTACACTGCTACCGCCATTGATTGAACTTTTCAGCGAAATCATGGACGCAATCATGCCGGTGCTGATAGAGCTTTTTAACACATTTGTGGAGGTTGTTCTGCCTCCGTTGATGGAGCTTATAGATGAGATAGTGCATGTTATTTTGCCTCCGCTGCTCGCCATATTCAACGAACTGGCAAAGGCAGTGTTACCGCTTGTCATGACAGTATTTGAGGCTATGTTACCTGTCATAGAACCTATCATGAACACGATATCGGCTGTAATAAAGACAGTGTTGGCACTCATCAAGGGCGATTGGGAAGGTGTCTGGAACGGCATAAAGGACTTCTTCACCAACATATGGGACGCCATCATAAAGGCCCTCGAGGGATTTGGCAAGATCTTTGAGAACATCTTTGAGGGCATAAAAAATATAGTGCTTGGAATTTGGGACGGTATTGTAAGCGGAATTAAGGCCGCCATAAACTTCATTATCGAGGGGATTAACTGGTTTATTCGAGGCCTAAATAAAATTAAGATTCCCGACTGGGTGCCTGGTGTTGGTGGAAAAGGATTAAATATAAAAGAAATACCGCTACTTGCCTATGGTGGAGAGATAACTCAAAAAGGTCATGCCATAGTAGGCGAAGCTGGCCCTGAGCTTCTAGAACTACCTCAGGGGGCGAAGGTGAAGCCGCTGGATAGAGTGGGGGAAGGCATAGACTATGACCGCTTGGAGGCTATTGCATATACGTCATTTTTTGAAGCCTTTGTCGATGCCATGAAGTCTCTTGGCAAGGGTGAAATCAGGATAGACATTGACGGCAGGACGCTGACAAGAGAACTTATCCCGCGCATAATTGCCGAGAATCAGCGTATGGGGGTGGCGACAACATGAGTAGGATATGGTTAGGGCTACCCGGGAACGAGCAATTATTGCCGGCGATGGGTAGGAAGTTATCAGTCGAAGATTTTGAAATCACAAACGAAAATCGAACGGCAAGCGGGAAACTTGTTAGGGACGTAACAGCAGTCAAAAAAAGATTCAAGATTGACTATAGCTTTGTAACAAATGACATTTTGACGCAGTTGCGGCAATTGTATGAACTGGGCATAAACAACAATTTGAACTTGAAAATTGAGCAGGAAGACAGCAGCATAGACGAATACGAAGTTGTATTTAGGCCATTTTCCCGCTCACGCTATTTAATTGGCAATAAATGGTTTTGGGAAGGTATTAGCATTGAACTTGAGGAGGTATAGCTATGGCAAGAGTAAGCTTAGCCCGGCAGCAATTGGCCGACACCGGCCTTATAGCAGCATATTCCCCGGCAGCAGCAGAAGGCCACAAAGTAGAAAACGATGGGAGAGTAATCCTCCATGTTCGCAACTATAGCGAGGACGACATAACAGTCA
>ENA-OWPA01001938-OWPA01001938.1-bioreactor-metagenome-genome-assembly--contig:-NODE-1938-length-11513-cov-3.454355_pt1 | contig 11513 bp, 9 predicted proteins | sample MGYA00238139_ERZ651803 | MGnify/ENA primary metagenome ERZ651803 (study PRJEB26909, sample SAMN07631231) | bioreactor metagenome | isolation source: Switchgrass digestor | place: USA: Dartmouth...
CAATGCTTAATAGACAGATGAAAATTAAAATTTACGCTAATTAGGCTTGATCCCGACATTGTGTAGGTATCAGGCATTTTAGATAAATTTATGTCAAACCTACTAAGAAAAGTCGAGAGAAAAAGCAAATAAATTGTTATTCAATAAAAAGGCATCAATAATAGGGAACGAGTCTTTTTCTCCTTTGAGCCTGTGAAAGTTTTTCTGTAAATAAAGATTAATTAGGTCTTCTATGATAAAATATAAATCATAAGGAGGCCTATTATTATGGCAATAGAAAGAAACAGTACACGAAGTACAGATGACAGAAGGAAAACGAAATATAATCCAACAGTTCCTGCAGGAATATGATATCCAGTCCGCATCCCCCTCTCGATCTTTATCGGAATAGCAACCTATCGCCATCATATGTTTGCTCAATAAATAAAACCAGCAAGCAATCTTACAACCACCCCTGGAAAAGCATGTTGATATTTCATTCTACTTAAAATGTTGGAGTACCGAAGCCATTATTTCTCCAGCACCCCAACATTTATTATTTATAGAACCAAAGAATCCATCAGATCTTCTGGGCAACTCTATAAGCTTCGTAGATAGCCCATTTAGCATCTCTGGCTTTAACAGCATCACCGACAATATAAACTTCCGGAGCTAATCCCTCAGGGTCAAATGGCAAATATGATTTGGATCCCAATGCCAGGATTACATGATCATAACCATCTAATGTAATCTTTTCACCATTACATTCTGCAATGACTCCACCAGGAATAAATTCTAATACCTTTGTATTGCAATGAATATCTACTTCTTCTTCCTTTAATCTCTTTAATAATGCATTACGAACAGTTAAGTATAATTTTTCTGCTAATTCAGGCAACATTTCTACAATAGATACCTTCGAACAGTAATCAGTTGCATACTCAGCAGTTTCAACACCTACTTCACCACCACCAATAATTAAGCAGCTCTGCTTTAATACCGGATTTCCTAATAATACATCATTAGCCAATACAACACCTGTATCTTTAATACCAGGAATATTCGGCACTATTGGTGTAGCTCCTGTAGCCATGATCAATACATCAGGTGCTAATTCCTTAATCATTTCAGGAGTGGCTTCTGTATTAAATCTTAAATCTACACCATTTTTCCTGCACATATGTAACTGGTAACGAATCGCACGAGTTAATCCCTGTTTGAACGGAGGATAAGCGGCAATTAAGAATTGCCCGCCAACTCTGTTTTCAGGATTCTTTTCTAATAAAGTAACCTTATGCCCTCTTCCTGCAGCCATAAATGCAGCCTGCATGCCTGCCGGACCAGCACCGACTACAACTACATTCTTGGGATTATCTGTAGGCTGTAATAAACGATCAGCTCTATGACTTGATTCGGGATTCAGCATACAGCCAACACCCCAGTCACCTGGCATTAAGTTTTCTGGATAGTTAAATTCCATACATCTCTGTGTACATCCTAAACAAGGAATGATATCCTCTAATACACCTGCATACATCTTATTGGGGAAATCAGGGTCACAGATTGACTGACGTCCTAAAGATATTGCATCACAGTCACCACGTTTTAATGCGGTTTCAATTGTATATGGATCGTGGAACAATCCTACAGATATTACCGGTATATCCACACATTCTTTAATTCTTCTGGCATTCTGTAAATTCCATCCTGACTGCCATGATGAAGGAGGAACAATTGTTTCCCAGGTTTCATAAGTACCTGCAGAAATATGCAATGCATCATACCCATAATCCTCCAGCATTTGTGCAAATACAATTGTTTCTTCCATTTCCAGGCCGCCAATACGGTTTTCTTTTGATGATAAACGGGCAACAACTACAAAGTCATCTCCACAAGCTTTTTTAATTCCTTCAACAACTAACTTCATAAAATATGCTCTTCCGTCAAGTCCGCCACCAAATTCATCAACACGCTTGTTTGAACGAGGTGATAAGAACTGTCCACCCATATATCCATGGGCAGCATGGATTTCTACACCATCAAATCCGGCAGTCTTACATCTTACTGCTGCATCTATATAATGCTGAATTAAGTCATAAACTTCCTGAGTTGTGAGTTCTCTTGGTGTTTCACGATTTGTAGGACATGGTACCGATGATGGAGCAACAATCTGTTCACCAGCCATAGCTGCAACTGTTTCACGACCTGCATGATGCAGCTGTACAATGGTGCGAGCTCCTCTGCTCTTGATATGGTTTGCCAGTTTCTTCATACCCTCAACGTTTGTATCATCCCATAGGTTAGGTTCACATGGCATACCTACACCACGTCTCTCAACAGCTGAGATTTCTATAATAATTAACCCAAAGCCACCGGCAGCACGAGCACCATAGTAATCTAGTGTAGATTGCACAACATTTCCGTTGATGTCAAATACACCAGAGTCCATAGCAGGTACGACTAAACGATTTTTGATTAGTAAATTACCAATCTTATAAGGGCTGAAAGTGTTAGAAAAATTCATGCTGATACCTTCCTTTCGTAACTTTTTTCGACGTTTTTTATGTTAAAATAATTTTATCAGATGATAAATTCTATAAACATGTTGAGAATGTAAAATCAAATAAAGGAGTTTGTGCAAAATGACGAAGGCAAGAAACGTAAAAGATGCCTATCCTGTTATATTTGAAGGAATGAAAAAGGATAATATCGATCAATTCATTAAAACTATCAGTGATTATTTTGATCATCCGGTTTTATTAACTGACGAACATTACAAACTGATCTCACAATATCCTAATCAAAAAATCAATAATCCAATATATGATTCTTTCTATGATACTAATACTTTACCAATAGATATTATTTCATTATATCAGCAGACGTATTTAGATAAAGAAACAAAGTTCTATGAGCCTTTCTATTCAGATACAGGCCCTGCCAAGGATAATCCCAGAATTTTTGGTGAGATTCATGACGAAAATAAAATTTACGGCCATATGGCTATCTTTCTGGGTGATGATCCTTTGCAGGAAGAAGATCTGGCAATTACACAAATTGTTATTGATGCCATCAGGATTCTTTTACTGCCAAAGAAGACTTCTAAATTATCTTATTCAACATATCTTCATGACTTATTGGATAAAACAGCAAGCTCTGAAGTTAAATCTTTGGCTTATCATATTTTGTCAAATAATCTTAAAGGTGATTTCGTTCTGGGAGTTACACCTATTGGTGATAAAGCATCGGATCAAGCCTTTGCTTCGATGATTATTACCGATTTATCAAATCCTGATGATACAATTATTACATTATATAAAAACTCGATTGTATCTCTGTTTTCCAGAATTCGTTCTCTAAGTAAATCGGATATAGCAAGAATCGAACTAGTTAATAATAAAATATCCTATACCGGATTAAAAACAGGTATTTCTTTACCTTTTGGGCAATTAGAAAATATTCGCAATTACTATCTGCAGTCTTATAATACTGCAATATATGCAAAAAAGAATCTTGAATATTTTCATAATGTCTATCCAAATGTCCTTTTTCAGTCATTTGATCTTGAAGAAATGCTGGCATTCATGCATCCGGTTTTAACAGAAATAGAACTGTATGATAAAAAGCACCATACAGAATACTTTCAAACCCTGAAAACGTATTGTTTGTCACTGGCAGATAAGGAAAGATGTTCACGTGCACTATGTATTCACAGAAATACTTTACTATATCGTTTACATCGTATTGAAGAACTGTTTCATCTCGATTTGGAAGATCATAAGACTTGTCTTTCCCTTATCAACAGTTTTCAAATTTATGATGTTTTACATAAGTAAAGGTCAGATACAATCCCATAAAAAAGCTTATTTCCGGCATTAAAATCGCATGCTTTTCAAGAAGGCCGCCAACATACCACACATGCCACGTGTACATAAAACCCCGGCAGGCATACTTGTCGGGGCTGATTCATTTTAACTACTTATTATGCATTTCTGCTTCATATCCGGTCTATTTCTGTATAAATTCAAATTCCGGTATAAATTCAATTTCCGGCGTATTTCTGTATAATGCACGACGCATTTCTGTAAAATTCCCGGAACAACTCCATGCAAATTCGCTTTGTCGTTTGCAGTTTTTATTCAGGTTTATCCGATTGCCCACGCTTATCCGGCTTCGCATCCTAATCAGGCTGTCCAGGTCTATCCGGTTGTTCAGGAACCTGCTGGGTTACTGGCTCTGCCTCAGGTTGGTCTCCCGACACGTGCGCTTCTCCGAAAGCTGTATACTTTTTCAGAGCATGGATACTCTTTTCATATCCTTTCAAGTTGTTCCCGCTTTGATGATGAGGTCATCGGGTCATTCCTGCTAACGGCTCCATCCTTACCATGAATGCTCTGGCGTCCGCTAAACGGCGCATTACTGTGTCAAACTGCGCATTTCCGGTGCTCATTTATCATCATAAATTCCGCTCCTCAATGCTTGTTTTCCTTGTACTGCTTGTTTATCGAACGCCAGCCTGATACAAGAGCGCATCCTCTGTTCATGAGGTCATCGTTCATTCTAATAAAAAGTACGAAAAAAGAGATAGGCACTTTTTATGTAAGTGCCTATCTCTTTTTTGGAGCCCTCAATCGGAATCGAACCGATGACCTCATCCTTACCATGGATGCGCTCTGCCTACTGAGCTATGAGGGCACGTGGAGCGGGTGATGGGAATCGAACCCACGCAGTCAGCTTGGGAAGCTGATATTCTACCATTGAATTACACCCGCATACACCCGCAACTCTATTTCATTATCAATATCAATTCAACTTTATTATATTATCAAGAGCGATTTGTATTATAGCACATTTAATAATCAAAGTCCAGTATTTTTTACGGCTATTATGATTTTCCCTCTTCAAGATGTTTTTCCAGCTTTCTTTTTACTCTCTGTAGCGCATTATCTATTGATTTTACGTGCCTGTTTAATTCCTCGGAAATCTCCTGATATGACTTACCCTGCAGGTACAGTGACAAAACTTCCATTTCAAGGTCGCTTAATATTTCACCCATCTTAACCTCAATACCTGCAAACTCTTCCCTGTTTATTATCATTTCCTCGGGGTCTGAAATACTTTCCTCACTTATAATGTCCATAAGGGTACGATCAGATTCTTCATCAAATATCGGTTTGTTGAGGGAGACATAGGAATTGAGAGGTATGTGTTTCTGCCTGGTTGCTGTTTTTATTGCCGTTATTATCTGCCTTGTTATACAGAGTTCAGCGAAAGCACGAAAAGACGAAAGCTTGTCCTCTTTAAAATCTCTGATTGCTTTATAGAGACCTATCATTCCCTCCTGAATTATATCTTCCCTATCCGCTCCAATAAGAAAGTAAGTCCTGGCTTTGGCACGCACAAAACTCTTGTACTTATTGATAAGATATTCGAGGGCTGTCGTGTCGCCTGACCTTGCATCTTCAACCAATTCTTCATCCGGCATTATGTCATAAGCATTCTTCTTTGCATGTGCATTCAATTTCAATATAAAGCCCCCCCATTTATTAAGCGCCTGTGAAGTAATATATAAAGCCTCTTAGGAAAATCTTTTTATTCACTTAGCATATAAAAATATATAATAAAAACAATAATTATTAATAAATTCTTTTGTGAAAACATTGATTTCCCTACACTGGGCATATATATGAAACAAGATTGAAATCAGTAATGAACCTTGCTGAACTTCAGCAGCCTAATAAGTAAGGCAATAACTGTATTTCAACCGTATTATATACTTGAATGCAAACATAAAGAGTATAATACAAATTACATTATAAGAAACTCCTGCTTTTATGTCAAGTCAAAACTTGCTCCTGCGTATTTTTTCAAGTTTCTCACGAAGTTCGGGATCTATTCGGGACATTATATCGTTATTTGCAATATGTTTATTCACCACAGTATTTCTTATATTCTTACACGTCTTCATTATTTCCTGTTTCAATTCTTGTGGCGTCACCCTTATACCACCTTTATTAAGCACCATTCTCTGCTCAAGGTAATCAGATGTCACCACCCTCACGATATTGTCATATCCGTTTTTATATACAAATCTTTCAATATAGTTATCTGCTGTCTCATTTTCTTTTGTAAATACTACTGTTATATTATCAAAAGTCATCTGCTTTTCCTGGTTGCCTTTCACTTGATGGGCATCAAAAACCACAATAACTTTCATATTCTTATATCCCTGATAGTTCGATAAAATATGGGGCAACCTGTCTCTGCAATCCTCAAGAGATTCTCCTTTTACGTCAAATACATCTCCCCAGGCATTTATAAGATTGTAGCCGTCAATAACTAAGTACTCCATTAGATACTTTTCCACCATCTAATTTTTATAAGTATCCAGCTACCACTCTATCTGCATAATCAACTTCTTTGTTTCATAATTTCATACATCACAATAGCCGCTGCAACAGATGCGTTAAGTGATGATATTTTGCCCTTCATGGGAATATTTACGGTAAAATCACACTTTTCCCTCACCAACCGGCTCATGCCCTCTCCTTCACTTCCAATGACAAGAGCGATTGGGCCTTTAAGATCACTCATGTAAAAAGGTTTGTCTGCAGAAGCATCTGTGCCTACAACCCATATATATTTTTTCTTTAAATAATCTATTGTCTGGGATATGTTAGTCACACGCGCCACCGGAACATATTCAACAGCTCCTGCTGAAGATTTTGAAACTGCCGCAGTGAGGCCTATGGCCCGTCTTTTAGGTATAATTACTCCATGAACCCCGGCTGCATCAGCTGTTCTCAATATGGAGCCGAAATTGTTTGCATCTGTTATTTCATCAAGAATAACAATAAAAGGAGGCTCATTTTTTGCTTCTGCAGCTGCTAAAATATCATCCACATCCACATATTCCTTTGCGGCAACAAAAGCAATCACACCCTGGTGCGCCCGTGTTTCTGACATATTATCCAATCTTGATCTATCCACTTCCTGCACTACAATACCTTTCTCTCTGGCCAGTGCGATAATATGATTAATGGAGCCTTCACGGTCTCCACGGGCTATCAGTATTTTATTTATAGTTCTTCCTGCCTTTAAGGCTTCAATAACAGGATTTCTGCCTTCTAGCCTGTCCGAATTCTCTTCGCCTTCGCCAAAGTTACCGCCAGCCTGAAATTTGCTTCGTCCTTTTCTGCTTTTGTCTGCTTCAACTTTTAAGCCTAAACCCTTTTTTTTGCTTTCCTTCACCAGGTAACCAACTCCTTATAAAAGTATGTTTTCAAAATTCATTAGTGGCTGTGACTTTCATAATCCTCAACAGACATTTTCATAATCTCCATAAGCCTGTCAAAATCCTTTTTCAGGTACAGATAACCTATCAATGACTCAAAGCCTGTTGCATATTTGTATTCTGTTACATCGGCATTTTTAGGTATAGTACCGGATTTGGCATTTCTCCCTCTTCTGACAATGTCCTGCTCTTCCGGTGACAAGAACTCCATAATTCTGTGCACTATATCAGACTGTGCTTTTGCCTTCACAAAGCAGGTAGATCGCCTGTGAAGCTGATTCGGCGTAGCATTGCCTTCGCAGACAACTAATGTGCGTATAAATACTTCATATACCGAATCACCGATATAAGCCAGTACGAGAGGGTGAATCTGGTTAATATCTTTTTGCTTTATTTCAAATTCTTTTATTATATTGTCAAAAAAATTTTTCAATATTCCAACAACCTTTACATATACAAAACTTAAATACTATTTGCCATAAGCCTTTTTTAAAAAGGCATGGCAAAAAACATACTAGTTATTATTATAGGCAATTTTTAAAGCAAATACAATTGCGCTTTTAAAAAAGGATTCAAAGGATTTTGGAGGAAATTGACTTTATTCAGGTACTAATTTCTCAAAGAATTCAGGTACATGAAAATCAGGCGTGTTTTTCAATATATTGTTCCAACAAAAAAGCTTCAGAGTCTCTTTATGGACTCTGAAGCTTCTATTCATAAAATGCTATATAATAATACTGATTTAAGAAAATTCATCTGGCTTAGAATTTAATTTCTCTCCTTCTTGACTTTTACCCCCTGAGGCGTATCCTCAAGTATAATACCCATTTCCTTTAACTTATCCCTTATTTCGTCTGCGAGTTTCCAGTTCTTCTCCTTTCTTGCCTGCTGTCTTTTGTCTATAAGTTCCTGTATTTCAGGGTCAATTGTATCATCATCCTTCACCTTTCGGAGAATTCCCAGAACACCCGCCAGTTCCTTAAGCAAATCACTGCAGAATATTATTGTCTCTTTTGATATGTTTGTTTCAGGCCTGATACTGCTGTTAATGTCCTTTACCATCTCAAATATTGCAGCTATAGCGTCGGCAGTGTTCAGGTCATCATCCATTGCATCTATAAATTTGTTCTTAAAGTTAAGCATTCTTTCTTTGAGTTTTGTCTCGCTGTCTTGGTCAGTTACTTCTGACTTTGCATTTTCAGCCATATACTTTAAATTTTCAATGCAATTGTATATTCTTTCAAGTCCGTTCTCCGCCTGCATAAGAAGCTCCTGGCTAAAATTAATTGGGCTTCTGTAGTGGGCAGAAAGCATGAAGAACCTTATGACTTCATAATCAAATTTCTGTGCAATATCCCTTACAGTGAAAAAGTTTCCTGCAGACTTTGACATTTTTTCATTATTCACATTTATAAATCCATTGTGAAGCCAAAATCTTGCAAATGGTTTACCGTTTGCAGCTTCACTCTGAGCTATTTCATTCTCATGATGCGGAAATATCAGATCCTGTCCTCCACTATGTATATCTATTGTCTGACCAAGGTACCTATTGGCCATGGCTGAACACTCAATATGCCATCCAGGCCTTCCTTTTCCCCAGGGACTGTCCCAGGCAGGCTCTCCCGGTTTTTGAGCTTTCCACAGTGCAAAGTCCATAGGATCGCGCTTTCTTTCATCCACATCAATTCTCGCACCTGATTCCAGGTCATCCAGCTTTTGGTGTGAAAGCTTACCATAGTCCTTGAATTTCTTGGTGTCAAAATAAACATCGCCATCTACCACATATGCAAAACCCTTGTCCATAAGGGTGCTGATAATCTCTATTATTGCATCTATATTTTCCGTTGCCCTTGGATGTATTGTAGCTTTCTTTATCCCAAGACCCTCTGCGTCAACAAAATATTCATTAATATATTTTTCTGCCAGCTCTTTTACTGTTATGCCTTCTTCATTTGCCCTTTTTATCATTTTGTCATCAATGTGCGTAAAATTCTGCACAAATTTCACATTATAGCCTCTATACTCAAGGTACCTTCTCAGAGTGTCAAAAATTATAAAGGGTCTGGCATTTCCAATGTGAAAATAATTATAAACTGTAGGACCACATGAATACATTTTTACTTCTTTTTCATCCAAAGGTTTAAATTCTTCTTTCTTCCTTGTCAGAGTATTATATAGCTTCATATCTGTATCTCCTCTCAAAACTTTTCTGTGGCAGAGAACTGTCCTTAAATCTTGTAAATGCTAAGTTCTCACTTATTTTGCCACTGTAGTATTGTCCTCTATAACACTTTCATCTGTAGTGCCTTTTTCCAACATTGCCTCAAGATTTTCAAGCCGCATTCTGATTCTGCAAAATTCCTGTGCCACCGGGTCAGGAATAGTTATCTGGTCAAGTTCCATGGACGGAGCTACCGGCGAAGCAATCTTTACATTGCTTCTCTTAACAGCTCTGCCGGGTACACCTACCACAGTAGTGTTAGGTTCCACTTCACTTAACACAACAGCATTTGCTCCAATTCTTGAGTTATCGCCAACCTTAAATGGCCCCAACACTTTGGCTCCTGTACTTATAAGTACATTATTTCCAATTGTCGGATGTCTTTTACCTTTATCTTTTCCTGTGCCTCCCAGCGTAACCCCATGATAAATAGTGCAGTTATCTCCTATCTCAGCTGTCTCTCCTATCACTACACCCATGCCATGGTCTATAAACAGCCTTTTTCCGATTTTTGCGCCGGGGTGTATTTCAATACCTGTAAAAAACCTGGAAAACTGGGAGATTAATCTCGCTATAAAAAACATTTTTCTATTGTAAAACCAATGGGCAATTCTGTGAAAAAAAATCGCATGAAAACCCGGGTACAACAGTATTACTTCAAATATACTTTTTGCGGCAGGGTCTCTTTCAGCTATTGCCCGAGCATCATCAATTAATTGCTTAAACATCTGCTACTCACACCCTCTTAATTTACTTACACCTTCTTTATTCTTAAATAAAAATTTATTCTTAAAATAGAATGTGTTTAATGCTTTCTAAACTACTTAAATATTTTACAATATATTATTACCACCACTTATTGATTTCAAATACCGATATTAACTTACCCTCAACCTAACTTGCTGTGCAAACTCCTACTGTCAAAATACCGGCACAAGCAGTTAATTTGTTTTTTCTATTACTATATATAATAAATAATAAATTGTACTTATTACGGTAATAATAAACCTCGCCATGAAATACATAGAGGCGAGGTTAATCGCGGTTCCACTCTAATTGGAATAAAAAGGATAAACCTTTTTACCGGTTTTACAAAACACTGTTGCAGTACCGACTCATTTGCATAACGGCGCATCACCGTAAAGGCTTACTTGGAAAAATTATACTTTTCAGCCTTTAAGCTCACAGACGCACTTCTCCAATTCCTTACTTAGGATTGCTTACAGCCCAGCGACAATCCCTCTCTTTAAGCAGTCGAACAGGATACTCTTTCTGCTCATCGCCCTATATATTTCATTTTAATTGTCATGTTGAAGCTGTGCCTGCCGTCTGTTTGCCGCGCAAACAGGCAGTTGCACGTTACAAATATGTATGTAATATTGTATCAAAATTAATTTTTAAAGTAAATATTTTAAAACTAAAACTCCTCGTATATTAATCCTTAAAATGATACATGCTTACACTTTCGAGCAATATATCACTTGTATAAATGTTTATGTATTAATTAATAATAATATTGAGCTGTTTTGTTTATGTTATTTTACTCACTATGCTGAGAAAAGGTGAATAAAAAAAGTGTAGACAGCTGCAACATAAACCGAAGGGATGTGATTATTTGGCTGATCAATATGGTGGAACCACAAGAAATGAACCCTTTAATATAGTCCATTTTTTGATCAGATTTGTAGTTGGTGCTATCGTTCTCGCTATTACTGCAGCTCTCACTCCGGGATTCAGAATAGCTGGAATCTGGCCCCTTATTCTTGGAGCAATAGTACTTGCTGTGTTAGATTATATTGCATCAAAACTCCTGGGTGTTAATGCAACACCATTTGGAAGAGGTATTACAGGGTTCATATTAGCCGCTGTAATAATATATGTTACCCAATTTTTTGTCAGCGGCTATCAGGTAACACTGTGGGGAGCAATAATCGGCGCATTGGTATACGGAATAGTCGACCTCATAATTCCAGGCAAGTCTTCTATGTAAACTAAAATCAGTGTATGCTAAAAGAGTGG
>ENA-OWPA01001939-OWPA01001939.1-bioreactor-metagenome-genome-assembly--contig:-NODE-1939-length-11512-cov-4.386533_pt1 | contig 11512 bp, 9 predicted proteins | sample MGYA00238139_ERZ651803 | MGnify/ENA primary metagenome ERZ651803 (study PRJEB26909, sample SAMN07631231) | bioreactor metagenome | isolation source: Switchgrass digestor | place: USA: Dartmouth...
AGTCCTGCCATCAAGACCATCACACTCATAACCGGGTAGCCGGCCATCTCCAGGGACTCCCTGCCCAGCCGGGTGCCGGTCTCTTTCAGGGCTTCGGCCATGGTGGGGCTGATCCGGCTGAGGGCGGCAATCAGCCCCATGGTAAGGGCTGCCGCCCCTACGCCTACACCGGTCTCTCCCAAGGTGGGAACCTGGGTGAGGTCTGGCATTGCGTCAGCCAGGTAGGCCAAACCCATCCCTGCTGCAATCATCAGGGCGGGCGCCGCCAGGCCCGCCACCGCCAGAAGGCGGAGCCGCGCCCGCAAGGTTTCGGAAGGCATAGCGCCCCCCTTTCTGCCGCTACCGGCCAACGATCTGCAAAGTTGGGTTCCGCCCGACGATGAGAGCGTAAAGCTCCTCAGCCTGCTCGGTCTTCAGCCGAATGCAGCCGTCGGAAACCCACGTGCCGATGGTCTCCGGCTCGCTGGTGCCGTGAATGCCCCAGATGCCGGCCCCATCGCCCTCCAGGACAGAGAATCCCATCCAGCGGGTGCCCAGGGGGTTGCCCGGGGCGCCGCCGGCGTAGCTCTGGTCACCGGGCTTCAGGCCGCCATACGCCGGATTCAGCACGAAGCTGGTCACCTGGAAGGTGCCCTCGGGGGTGAAGAAGTTAGTCCTGTAATCCTCCCAGGTGGGCGCCGGGCCCTCGGTCTGCCGGCCTGTGGCCACCCGGTAGGCCTTAACCAGCCTTCCATCTTCATAGTGCCAGAGCACATTCAAGTACTTGTTAACCAGCAGGAAGGGGCCCTCCTTCACCGCAGGCTCTGGGGCGATGGCGGCGTAGTAGTCCACCGGCTCAAGCCCTTCCGTCCCAATCTTGAAGGCGGCAAACTGCGGGGCCTTGTTCTTCGCGGTCTGCACCACCACCATGCCGTCTGTGATCTGAAGGGATGCCTGGCCGTCCGCATCCTCCACCACCTGCGGCGCCCCCACCGCCACCAACGTCTTGCCCTCGTTCACCACCAGATAGGAGACCTGCCGCGTGCCGTTCTGCCGCGCAGACAGAACCACGTAGCCGCCCTCCACAGGAGCCGCTGCGTCATACTGGCTCGCCAGCTGTTGCTGGAGACTGCCGCTGGAACCCTGCGGCGGGTTCGTCGGGTTACTCGGTTCGGGGGTCAATCCAGAACAGCCAGCCACTGCCACAACCAATGCTGCAGCCAGTGCCAGTACCAGGCTGCGATGCTTCTGTTTGTGCAATCTGTTTCACCTCGGCTCCATTATACATGTGTAAACCGTCTGGAGGCCTGAATTCGAATAGTTAGAAGTAGATCCCCCGCCGCCCGGCGGGGGATCGCCGTTCCTGCTTCCGCTATTCTGCAACGGCCTCTTTGAGGGCTTCCCGGGCCGCTTCCACCGTGGCATCCACGTCCGCCTCGGTATGAGCAAGGCTCATGAAGCCCGATTCGAACTGAGAGGGCGCCAGGTAGTGACCCCGACGCAGCATGCCGTGGAAGAAGCGGGCGTAGCGCTTAGTGTCTGCCGTGCAGGCCGTCTCGTAGTCCACCACGTCCACATCGGTAAAGAAGAAGCCGAAGAGTGCGCCGATCCCGCGCGCCTTATAGGGCAGCCCAACCTCTTTGCAGACTTCGTTCAGGCCGTTTACCAGCCGCTGGGTCAGCTTTTCGATCTTCTCAAAGTTACCGGGCCGTCCGAGGATCTCCAGGGTCTTGAGGCCGCACGTCATGGCCAGCGGGTTGCCGCTCAGGGTACCGGCCTGGTAGACGGGCCCTGCCGGTGCGACCATCTCCATGATGGCACGCTTGCCGCCGTAGGCGCCCACCGGCAGGCCACCGCCGATCACCTTGCCGAAGGTGGTCAGGTCCGGATCGATGCCGTAGTAGCCCTGGGCACCGCCCATGGAGACCCGCCAGCCCGTCAGCACCTCGTCGAAGATCAGCAGGGCGCCGTACTCCCGGGTGACACGCCGGAGCCCTTCCAGATAACCGGGCAGCGGCGGCACCATGCCCATGTTGCCCGCCACCGGTTCCACGATGATGGCGGCGATCTCCTCGCCCCGCCGGCGGAAGACCTCCTCCACCGCCTCCAGGTTGTTGTAGGGCAGGGTTATGGTGTTGGCGGCGCTGGCGCCGGGCACGCCCGGGGAGTCTGGCACACCAATATCGTGGGCCCCGGAGCCGGCCTTCACCAGAAGATTGTCGTTGTGGCCGTGGTAGCAGCCGATGAACTTGATGATCAGATCCCGCTTGGTGTAAGCCCGGGCCAGGCGGATCGCGCTCATGGTGGCCTCGGTGCCCGAGTTAACCATGCGGACCATCTCCAGGGAAGGCAGCCAGCGGATTACCGCCCGGGCCATCTCCAGTTCCAGTTCCGTGGGTGCACCAAAAGAGGTGCCCCGCCGGGTGGCCTCGATCAGCGCTTCAGTCACTTCCGGGTGGGCGTGGCCGAGAATCAGCGGCCCCCACGACTGCAGGTAGTCCACATAGCGGTTCCCATCCACGTCGTACAGGTATGCGCCCTCACCCCGGGCGATGAAGGGCGGCGTACCACCCACGGCCCGGAAGGCCCGCACCGGGCTGTTCACTCCGCCCGGAATGACCTCCTTGGATGCGGCAAACAGGCTGCTGCTCTTGGATAGATCGAACGGCATTCCGCTTCGCCTCCTGGTTTCTTCTTCCCTTCGTTCACCTATCACTATAACATCACTCAGGCCCGATTCGCCTCGATCATGCGCCGCAGTTCCTCAAGATCCCGCAGGGCTTCAGCCGCCCGGGCCGCCAGTTCCTCAGACTGCCCCGCCGAAAGATGCGGCCCGAAGGCATACCACGCCTTCCGCACCGCCTCCACCTCCCGGAGCAGCTGGGCCATCCGCTGCGCAGCCAGCGACCGGGAATCCGGTGCGCCAGGGGCTGCCGGTGTGGCTGCCGCATAAGGGGCTCCCTCGGCAGCGACACTCTCCGCCAGGCAGGCCACCTCCCCGGCAGGAGAACCTGCTGGCCGGAGCCGCAGGGATTCGCCCAAGTTCGGCATGATCACCCGGTGGCCGGCAGCCGTCAGCCGGCGGGCCAGCGCAGCACGGGCCTCCGGCTCGCCATGGACCAGGATCGTCTGCAGCGGGGGTCGGGGCAGGCGCCCCACCCACTCCATGATCTGCTGCTGGTCTGCGTGGGCCGAAAGGCCGGGCAGCGAGGCGATGCGGGCATTGACGGCCACCTCTTCACCCAGCACCCTTACCCGCTTGGCGCCATCCAACAGCCGCCGCCCCAGGGTGCCCTGAGCCTGGAAGCCCACAAAGAGGATGGTGCTGGTGTGCCGCCAGAGGTTGTGCTTCAGATGATGCACCACCCGGCCGGCCTCGGCCATACCGCTGGCTGCGATGATCACCATGGGCTGCGGGTCTGTGTTCAGCAGTTTGGATTCCTCTCCGGTACGGGTGTAGACCAGCCCCGGGAAGTCGAAGGGCAGGTCGCCCCGGGCCACCAGCCGCCGGGCGGCCTCATCCCAGATGGCCTCATGTTCCGCCGTCACCTCGGTGGCGGCGATGGCCAGGGGGCTGTCCACCACCACCTTGAGATCTCTCGGCAGGCGGCCGCTTTCCACCAGTCCATTCAGCTCGTAGAGCACTTCCTGGGTCCGGCCCACCGCAAAGGACGGGATGATCACTTTACCGCCCTTGGCGATGGTGGTGTGGATGATCTCACGCAGATCTTCCTGCGTGCTCGTGTGGGGCTTGTGGAGCCTGTCCCCGTAGGTGGATTCCAGCACCAGGTAATCAGTCTCCACCGGGAGAGCGGGGTCCTGGAGAATGGGGCGCCCCGGCTGGCCCAGGTCGCCGGAGAAGACCACCCGGGTCGTGCGGCCGTCGGCCCCCGTCTCCTCCAAGGTCACCCAGGCAGAGCCCAGAATGTGGCCGGCGTCCGCCAGCCGGAAGCGGAGCCGCGGGCTCAAGGCGATCTCCCGCCCATAATCGAGCCGCTGGAACAGCCGGGCCACTGCCTTGGCATCCTCCTGCCGGTAGAGCGGCTCCACCGGGGGTCGCCCGGCCCTTCGGGCCCTGCGGCTCTCCCGCTCAGCGTCCATCTCCTGGATGTAAGCGCAGTCCGCCAGCATGATGGTCGCCAGATCTGCCGAAGCTTCGTGGGTATAAATCGGGCCGCGGTACCCCTGCTTGTAGAGCAGCGGCAGCCGTCCCGAGTGGTCGATGTGTGCGTGGGTAAGGATCACCGCATCCAGCGTGGCGGGTTCGAAAGGAAAGGGTTTTTGGTTCAGTTCCTCCTCCTGTCCCTGAAAAAGGCCGCAGTCCACCAGGATCCGGCGCCCTCCTGCCTCCACCAGGCAGCACGAACCCGTCACCATGCCGGCGGCGCCCAGGAACGTCAGTCTCATCAACTCGCATCCCTTCGCAGATGAATAGTACATAGATTCTGGATCAAGCTGGTTATGTCCTTCATCCGCAGCTTCGGCCACCCTGGCAGGCCGGAACAACTCGACCCGGCAGCGTGGCGCCAACGCTGGGCCGGCAACACAGGAGGGCCAACACTCGGCGTGCCAAGGCTGCAGCCGCCGGCATGGGACAAGGCCAGCCCGTCTGCCATTCGGCGAGCCTGGTTCAGGGGGGTATCCCGCCCCATGCACCCACAAAGTTCAGAAAACTCCTTCACTCACTGGGCCGGTCTTACGTTTTTTTCAGGCTAGGGCCGTGCTGATCTGAAAAAAATGTAATGACGCACCCTGAAAACACCCGCTGGACGTGCTCTAATAGACTTGTTCGCCGAAAAACTACCCCGGGGGGGTAGGTATACGACGCCCGTTTCGGGTCCGATCGGTCATTTTTTTCAGGCGACGGCCAGCGCCCTCTGAAAAAAATGACCGAACAGCGAATGCATCAGGCAAGATGCGCGAAAAAACCCCACAAATCACTCCCCCCGTTGCTTGGTAGAGTACCCATGCGGCACTGGCCCCACGGAATGAATACAGAACCAGCAAGCACAGAAAGGCTGTCCCTGCGTCATCACCGATGACCTTGGGACAGCCTCTTCATGGCCATGTTCAGTTCTGCCACTTAGCCCGCTGCTTTGCTGCTCTCCAGGGTGTTCTTGATCTTGGCCTTATCCCTGAGCCCCTGCAGCCACTCGGACAGCTGGTCGCCGACCTTCTCTTCCACCAGGTCCTGCCGGACCGTCTCCTTCAGGGCCTGGAAGTCCGGTGCCTCGCCGGTGATCTCCAGCACCTGGGCCACGTGCCAGCCGTACTTGCTCTGGAAGGGCTCCGAAATCTCGTTCACGGGCAGGTTGAAGACCACGTTGGAGAACTCCGCCACCATATCGCCGCGGCCAAAGGTGCCCAAATCGCCGCCTGTGGTGGCAGCCGCCGGCTCCTTGGAACGCTCCTTGGCGAGGGTGGCAAAATCCGCCCCGGCATCGAGCTCGGCCTTGATCTCCCGGGCGGTCTCCTCATCATCCACCAGAATGTGGCGAGCATGGACCTTCCGCTGGTCGTAAACGGCAATGTTCTCGTTGAAGAACTGCTCGATCTCTTCGTCGGTCACCGTAATCTGCGGTCCCAGGATGGCGGCGGCCTTCAGCCACATCTCCTGACTCCGGCGGTAGGCCTCTTCCGAAATCCCGTACATCGCCAGGATGTTCCGGAACTGCTCCTCGCCGCCCATCCGTTCCTTGATTTCGGCCAATCGGGCGTCCACGTCGGCCTGCGTCACCTTTACATTGGCCTCCTGGGCCGCCTGATTCACTAACGCCTCATCGATCATCTCACTGACCGCACTGCTGCCGTACAGCGGAACCAGCCGGTCGTACAGATCCTGCTTGGTAATCTTGGTTCCGTTGACCGTTGCCACCACCTGGCCTTCCAGCGTGGCGTGAGTTTCACCAGTGCGCTGACCGATCATGAATCCACCGACACCGGCCACTACCAAAGTTGCGAGCACAGCAATAAGGGTCGTGCTGCTGCTCCTATTGTTCCCACTGGACAAAACGGTTGCCTCCTTCACCGGGTTAGACCTTAAAGCCATTCTCCTTTCCGCTGCAATCTCCTGCCGCTTTTTTCTTGCAGCAGCATCAGCCCAACCCCAAATGCCGCCGTCCCTCCGGCGTAATCCGGTCTGGAGTCCACGGCGGGTCAAAGGTCAGTTCCACCTGAATGTCGTCAAAGCCCAGCGGCGCCAGAACACGATGGATCTGGTCCGTAATCAGGCCTCCAATGGGGCAGCCCGCGGTGGTCAGGGTAAACAGCACGTATGCCCGGTTGTCCTCCACCCGAAGGTCGTATACCAGGCCGAGGTCCACGATGCTCATCCCCAGTTCGGGGTCCATCACATGCTTCAGCAGTTCCTTGGCCTTTTCCAGCTTCTGGGCATCCTGCTCCACGACTGCACGTCCTTTCCTTAATAAATACAAACCTCGAACAGTGACGGGCCATTACCAGAAGGATGCCCACTAAGTCCCGAGAAATCTCCGACTCCATTATGGGAAAGCGGACCAGAGCCCGAAGGTCCGGTCCGCTTCATGATTCAGGCAGACTAGTCATCGCCCGGCACAGGCGTGACAGCACCCACATGAAAATCGGGATAGGCCTGGATGCGATGCTCCATATCCAATCCCTCAAGTTCTTCCTGCCGGCTCACCCGCAGCCCCACGGTAGCCTTCAGAACCCGAAACAGCAGGTAGCATCCGCTGAAGGCATAAAGCCCTACTGCGATAATCCCCAGCGCCTGTACCCCCAGCAACCGCAGCCCGCCACCATACAAGAGGCCCTGCGTTTCGTGGAACAGCCCCACTGCAAGGGTTCCCCAGATGCCGGCCACACCATGGACGGGAATGGCCCCCACAGCGTCATCAATCTTCAGCCGCTCCAGCACCTCCTGCGCCGGCCCCAGCAGGGCGCCAGCCACACCGCCGATCAGAATGGCAGCGCCAGGCGTGACGAAGGCTGTCGAGGCAGTGATGCCCACCAGACCGGCCAGAACTCCGTTGAGAGCCATCTCCACATCCCAGGTATGGGTCCGAACATAGGTGATGAGGAGGGCTGCCAGCGCACCGGCGGCGGCGCCGAGGTTGGTGGTCACTGCAATGCGCCCGATCTCCACATCCACCGCCCCCAGCGTACTGCCTGGGTTGAAGCCGAACCAGCCAAACCAGAGGATAAAGGCACCCAGACCTGCCAGGACCAGATTGTGACCGGCGATCTTGCGGGGACGCCCATCCCTGCCAAACCGCCCCACCCTGGGTCCAAGAACCAGCAGGCCTGCCAGCGACGCCCACGCGCCCACCGAATGGACCGCCGTGCTGCCGGCAAAATCGATGAAACCCATGTCGCCCAGCCATCCGCCGCCCCAGATCCAGTGCCCCGTTACGGGGTAGATCAACAGGGTAATCAGCGTGCTGAAAAGAAGGTACGCGATGAAGCGGGTCCGCTCTGCCATCGCCCCTGCGACGATGGTTGCCGTAGTCCCGGCGAAGGTGGTCTGAAACCAGAAGAAAGCAAAGAATGGGATTGTCAGACCGAGGTGCGTATAGATCTCAGGGCTGGCGCCGAACCCGCTCCACCCGATGATGCCGGCCTGGTCGGCACCAAACATCACGCTGAAACCCATGAGACAGAAGGCCAGCGATGCCACCACAAAGTCCATCAAGTTTTTCAGCAGGATGTTTGCGGCGTTCTTGGCCCGGGTTAGCCCAGCCTCCAGCATGGCGAAGCCGGGCTGCATGAAGAAGACCAGCGAAGCAGCCACCATGGTCCACACCGTGTCGATCGCCACTGTCAATGAGTCCGACATTCAACCTGCCCCCCCTTTGGATCTCAACGCCAATCCGGTATGAGGCATACTACTGCCGGCGGCCTATTTCGTCAATATTTTGTCATTTTGGCAGACAATGTATCATCGCAGCCAATCGCTATCCTTGTTGTCGAGCTGTGCCGCCTCAGCGGGCTGAATTGCACCGGGAGATTCTATCCGCTATAATTTTGAAGGTGTTTCGAAGTGAGGAGGGCGTACCGTGGGACTTTCCATCGGGATTGTGGGACTGCCCAACGTGGGCAAGTCCACCCTATTTAATGCCATCACCAAGGCCGGAGCAGAGGCGGCCAACTATCCATTCTGTACCATCGAACCCAACGTTGGTGTGGTGGACGTTCCCGACGCCCGCCTCGAAGTGCTGGCCAAGATGTTTCATTCCAAGCGCATCGTGCCCACCAGCGTGAAGTTTATTGATATTGCGGGTATCGTAAAGGGAGCCAGCCAGGGCGAAGGATTGGGCAACAAGTTCCTGGCGCACATCCGCGAGGTAGACGCCATCGCCCACGTCGTCCGCTGCTTCCAGGATCCCAACGTCACCCACGTCCACGGCAGCGTCGACCCGCTGCGGGATATTGAGGTCATCAACCTGGAGCTGGTCCTGGCCGATCTGGAGACGGTGGGCCGCCGCTACGACCGCATCGCCAAGGCAGCCCAGACAGGCAACAAAGAGGCCAAGGTGGAGTACGGGCTCCTCACCCGGCTGAAGGCCGCGCTGGAGGAAGGCAGAGCTGCCCGCACCGTGGAGATCCAGAACGAGGATGAAGCCCGGGTCATGAAGGAACTCCACCTTCTCACCGCCAAGCCGGTGATGTACGTGGCGAACATCGCAGAAGAGGATGTGGCCGATCCCTTCAGCGTTCCGGCTGTGCAGGCAGTGGCCAAGCTGGCATCAGCGGAGCACAACGAAGTGGTGCCGGTCTCCGCCAGGATCGAGTCGGAACTGATTGAGATGGACGAAGAGGAACGGGCCCTCTTCCTGCAGGAGCTGGGCCTCGCCGAATCCGGCCTGGAGCGGGTGATCAAGAAGGGCTACGAACTGCTCAACCTGATCAGCTTCCTCACCGCCGGCGAGACCGAATCCCGGGCGTGGACCATCCGCCGTGGTACCAAGGCGCCCCAGGCAGCAGGCGTCATCCACTCAGACATGGAGCGGGGCTTCATCCGGGCAGAAATCGTCTCGTACGACGACCTGGTGGCTGCCGGCTCCATGGCCGCAGCCCGTGAGGCCGGCAAGGTCCGGCTGGAAGGCAAGGATTACGTCATGCAGGATGGCGACGTCACCACCTTCCGCTTCAACGTGTAGCAGCATAAAACAAGGCGCCGCCCTTCAGGGAGGCGCCTTTCGTATGTGCTGGGGACCAGAGCTACCGGTAAGCAAACACAAAGCCCAGGGCCGAGGCTGAGAGCAGCATGGCGGCCATCAGGAAAACCAGCACGGTTTCGGTGGGGCTGAAGTTGGTCCGCCGGCGAAAGACGTTGAAGGAATGCTCCAGGTCCCCCTCCGTCAGTGCCTGGATGAAGCTCTTCCCCTGCCGCATCCGGCGCGCCACCACAAAGAGCACGTTCAGCATCGGCAGCGACAGAATCAAAAGCGGCGCCGCCATGCCGGCCAGGGTGGCCGTCTTGAAATAGCCGGCCACTGCAAGTGCGGCCAGCAGGAAGCCCAGCAGGTTGGAGCCAGCATCCCCCATAAAAATCGAGGCCGGGGGAAAATTATACCGCAGGAAGGCCAGGCTTGCCCCCAGGGTGGCCGCAACCCAGGTGGCCGTGTGGGCATCGCCCTTAGCCAGGGCCAGGATCATCAGCGTGAAGGCGGCCACCGCGGTAACGCCTGCCACCATCCCGTCCATGCCGTCCAGGAAGTTGACCGCGTTGGTCATCCCCACCAGCCAGGCCAGCGTGATCGGAATGTCCACCCACCACGGCAGCACCAGCATGCCGGGACCAAAGGGATTGGACACATGGCTGATGGTGCTCCCCATGAGCACAAAGACCACAGCGGGCAGAAACTGCAGGATCAACTTGGGTGCAGCCCCAAGTTCCTTGTCGCGGCACTTGCGGTAATCATCCACCAGCCCTGCACCGAAAGCCAGCGGCAGCGTGACGGCGAGCGAAAGGTCCGGCGCCACCAGCAGCGCACCTACCAGAATGCCGGCAAAGATGGCCAGGCCTCCCAGAAGTGGAGTTGGCCGCTGGTGAGCATGCCGCCCCCGGGGCACGTCCACCAGCCCTGTGCGGTGGGCCAGCTGGCTGGCGATGGGGGTAAGGAGATAGGTGACGCCGAAGGCCGCGCCCCACGCCAGAAAGACGCGTAGTTCCGTCGGCATGATGTCGTCGACTCCTTGTCGATTCAATTGCCGCAACTATAACGACATAATCTCCTGAGCCCTTTCGACATGATTCCCTGGATCTCCTGTGTCCATCACACAAGGGGCACATGTTGCTCCGGAGGAATCTGGCAGTCGACCGCCGAAAAGGTGCCTACATGGCTAAAGTGATGACCCTGAAAGGAGAGCGGCGATGCGCTACGTCCGGTACACGCTCGAAGACGAACCTCCCCGCTGGGGCCGTGTGGAAGGCCGAACCATCTTTGAAATGAATGGGGCACCATATGCCGGCGGCCGCGAGACAGGCGTCACTGTTTCCCTGGATCATGTGGAACTCCTGGCACCGGTGGAGCCCTCGAAAATCGTCTGCGTCGGGCGCAACTACGCTGAACACGCCAAAGAGCGGGGCAGCGAGATCCCCAAAGAGCCCATGCTCTTTTTCAAAGCGCCCTCGGCCCTCATCGGCCACGGCGAATGCATCGTCATCCCGAACCGTGAGCACACCATTCACTGGGAAGCCGAGCTGGCCGTGGTCATCGGCAAGCGGGCCCGCCGGGTGTCGGAAGACGAAGCGATGAACTACGTCTTCGGCTATACCATCGCCAACGATGTATCAGACCGGACCCTGCAGAAGGCTGACCTGCCCTTCGGGTTCGGGCGTGCCAAGAACTTTGACACCTTCTGCCCCTGCGGTCCGGCCCTGGTAACCGATCTGCCCAATCCGATGGACGTTACCATCACCCTGACCTGCAACGAAGAGGTGCGCCAGTCGGACAGCACCGCCCTGATGCTGTTCACCATTCCCCAGCTGATCAGCTTTATCTCCCACATTATGACGCTGATGCCCGGCGACATGATTCTGACCGGCACCCCCAAGGGCGTTGGCGAGATGAAGGCCGGCGACCTGATCGAGATCACAGTTCCCGGCATCGGCACGCTCTCCAACTCGGTCTGCTGATCCACCGGACCCCTGCCTTCAGGGCTGGGGTCCTTTCTTTTCCGGCACCCCACGCACACTGCCTCATAACATGGGAGTGCGCCGGCGGCGGGCGCAGGCCCGTCCGCCCAGCATGGAGACAGGAAGGTGTTTGCAGAGCGATGGAGTGGACCGGTCCGATGATGCGGCCGCCAGGCTGGGGGATGCGGCCCTCCGCTGCACCCGGCGGCGCCCCCTGGGGAGGTGGGCTGCCCGGCGGCTGGATGGCGCCCCCGGCCGGTTTCGGCGCTTGTGGGTGGCCGGCCCCTGGCATGGGCGGCTGGGGCGCCCATGGATGGCCCGCCCCCGGCATGGGCGGTTCTTGGACGCCCTTCGGTTTCGGCCCCGGCCCTGGCCCGGGGGTCGGCAGATCGGAAGAGCGTCGTGTAGGGAAAG
>ENA-OWPA01001940-OWPA01001940.1-bioreactor-metagenome-genome-assembly--contig:-NODE-1940-length-11504-cov-2.891573_pt1 | contig 11504 bp, 12 predicted proteins | sample MGYA00238139_ERZ651803 | MGnify/ENA primary metagenome ERZ651803 (study PRJEB26909, sample SAMN07631231) | bioreactor metagenome | isolation source: Switchgrass digestor | place: USA: Dartmouth...
TGGTGAGCCATCGGCGATTCGAACGCCGGACACCTTGATTAAAAGTCAAGTGCTCTGCCTACTGAGCTAATGGCTCATATTTCGTGAGCTTTAAGCTTTTTGTCTCACAGGAATATATAATACATTACAACACATCACTTTGTCAACAAAAAGATTTAAAAAAGTTTTTACATAATAAAAAAATTATATTTTTAATATGCTCCTGATAAGCCTATAATATGCTTAAAACAGGCTTTTAATAAACTATTCAAGTTTAATAAGTTTTTCAAATATTTAATAAGCTTTTCAAACAAATAGCCAAAATAAAATCCGCTGCACATAAAGTGTAACGGATTTTACTCATTTATAAGTTAGCCTTCCTTCTTCTCAAAGTACTCATTCAGCTCTTTAACAAGTTTATCAGCATCAAGGCCATGTATAGCACATGCATCAGCAATACTTTCACCTGATGAAGAAGGACATCCAAGACAGTGTAATCCATTATTCAAGAAAATCGGTACTGTGCCTCTATCCATCCTTAAAACATCAGCTATTATCATATCACGTGTAACTTTTGCCATAACTTCCCCTCCTAATTTATTCTCAGGACGCATTTTACTTTTAAACGTCAATTTGCTACGCCCTTATTATTTTATAATCTGACAAGGTACAGGTCATTAATTACCATCATTCCCTATAACTAACGCCATATACCAAAGTGTTTGAACATCACTTGCTTACTATATTATAATATATTCTTTTTATAAAATATACCCCTGAAAATACATTTTAAACTTACATTATTAGTCTTATTTGATAAATTAACTTAGTAGCTTTATTTGAAAGTCTCACCTGATAGTCTTCCCTGATAGCCCAGCATAAAATACCTTGTAATCAAATCCTGTATTTAGCCTTTCCAATCTCATAAAGATTGTTTCCATAACTATCAATTATGACTATAGCAGGAAAATCTTTCACTGTAAGCTTTCTAAGAGCCTCAGTGCCCAGCTCCGGAAAGGCAATTACTTCCTCTGAAGTAATGCTTTTTGCAATTAATGCACCTGCGCCTCCTGTCGCCCCAAAATATACAGCTCCGTGTTTCTTCATTGCATTTATCACATCAGCATTTCGTGCTCCCTTGCCGATCATACCCAAAAGCCCTATTTCAATCAGTTTAGGAGCATACGCATCCATTCTTCCACTGGTAGTTGGCCCGGCTGAGCCAATTATCTCTCCCGGTTTTGCCGGACATGGCCCAACATAATATATTACCTGACCATCTATATCAAACGGAAGCTTTTCGCCGTTTTTCAACAGCTCTACCATGCGCTTGTGCGCTGCATCCCTTGCAGCATATACTACCCCGCTTATACTAACAACATCTCCGGCTTTGAGTTCTTTTGCCACCTCTCGGGTCATGGGAGTGTTAATCTTTATAACGTTACTCATTTGAACCTCCACATCAAATTACTATTTCAGCGTGTCTGGTTGCATGGCAGCTCATATTAACTGCCACAGGCAATCCTGCAATATGTGTCGGGAATACCTCCACATTAACTGCGAGAGCCGTTATACGCCCTCCCAGGCCCGCAGGACCTATACCAAGTTTGTTGACACTGTTCAGCAGTTCCTCTTCAAGCTTACTTATATGCTCTAAACTGTTTCGTTTTCCTATCGGCCTTAATAGAGCCGTTTTTGCCAGAAGTGCCGCCTTCTCCATTGTTCCGCCAATTCCTACTCCTACAACAACAGGCGGACACGGATTTGGCCCGGCATTCTCAACTGTTTTTATTACAAACTCTTTTACACCTTCAATACCGTCAGATGGTTTAAGCATTTTAACAGAACTCATATTTTCGCTTCCAAAACCTTTTGGTGCAACGGTTATTTTCAGTAAATCCCCCTCCACAATATTGTAATGGATAACAGCCGGGCAGTTATCCCCGGTGTTTATTCTGTTAAGAGGGTCAATAACCACAGATTTACGCAAATAACCTTTTTGATAGCCTCTTTTTACTCCTTCGTTTATTGCTTCTGTAAGTCCCCCACCTGTTATGTAAACATCCTGGCCTATGTCAACAAATACCACAGCCATCCCGGTGTCCTGACATACAGGAAGGCTCTGCGCTTTTGCAATTTCAGCATTTTCCACAATTTGTTTTATTACATTTTTGCCAATGTCTGACTCTTCATTTTCATAAGCGCGTTTTAAAGCTATCATCAGGTCGTCACTCAGGTAGTAATTTGAGTCAATGCAAAGTTTTTCAACCGTCTCAGTCACTCTTTCAGCACTTATCTCTCTCATATAATCCTCCATTTAATAGCAATTTACAGTACCTCATAACTTAACCTGCTGTGCCGGCATTTCAACAGAGTATTAACACTAAATAGAGCATTAGTACTATATTAAAATTAATAAAAAATTTACACATTTTTTATCGCTTTACATCATATATAGATTATTATCTGACACAAAAATTGTATTATAAAGCATATCAAAAAGCAACATAAGGTTATATAGGGAAATATCAATAAAATTCACAAACCATTAACAGACAAGATAGAAACAATTTGATATAATAGCAATGTAAGTTTACAAAGGAGGTCGTTTTACATTTGGGCCAATATAAAAATATTCTTGTATGTGTAACACAACAAAAAACCTGCGAAAGGCTGATAAGGAAGGCTGCAGATATTGGCAGTGAGACACATGCAAACTTATTCGTAATTCATGTAGCAAAGAACGAATGGAATTTTCTCGATAATAAAAAAGAAGGTGAGGCACTGGAATATCTGTTTAGTATATCAAAATCAGTAGGGGCTAACCTATCCGTACTAAAATCGGACGAGATTGTCAGTACAATTTCTGATTTTGCAAAGCAAAATAATATCGATTGTATAATAATGGGAGAATCTCCGGACGACCATAAGGAAAACAATTTTTATAATGAATTGAAGACATTACTGAATAATGTCGAAATACAAGTAATACCTAGCAACTAAATCCGACACTAAGTACTTTTTTGTAAAATAATGGTCATCAAGACTTTTATACATAAAAAACCTTTAAAAACATAGGTCTTGATGACTATTTTATTGCTAAAAGCTTGACTTCAAGCTTCTTTCAGTATAAAATAATGTCGAATTCCAAAAATAGGAGGTTTGTATATGAATAAAACTGACTTAATCAACTCTATAGCTTCCAAATCTGGTTTGAACAAGAAGAATAGTGAAGCTGCTCTCAACGCTTTTATAGAGTCTGTTGAAGAAGCTCTTCAGGCTGGTGACAAAGTAGTTCTAGTTGGTTTCGGAACTTTTGAAGTAAGACAGAGGGCTGAAAGAAAAGGCAGAAATCCTCAAACTAAAGAAGAAATCACTATTCCAGCTTCAAATGCACCAGTATTCAAAGCAGGTAAGGGATTAAAAGATAAAGTTAACAAGAAATAAATAAACTAAATGAGATATAAAGCCCTAAAGTTTTAGGGCTTTATATTATTTATTTATCACATTATTTCTGTTTTTAAATAAATTTTTCATTATTTTCTGCTTTTCATATTATTTTCAGTTTAATAATACTGTTTATAATAATACTGTTTATAATGTTATTCAAGTAGCTTTTATTCTGCATCCACATTATTTATTCCCATTATCCTTAATCTATCGGTTACCATTGCAATAAACTGTGAATTAGTGGGCCTGCCGCGTCTGAAACTTATCTGGCAGCCGTACAATTTCTCTAATCCCTGTGGATTTTCCCCATTCCACGCATACTCAATAGCATTTCTTATTGCCCGTTCCACCTTCTGGGGTGTTGTATCAAATTTCTCTGCAACTTTTGGATAAATTTCTTTTGTTACATAGTTCTTCATCTTTCCTGAGCCCTTTAATGACAGTTTTATTGCTTCTCTCAGATATTTATATCCTGACATATGCGGTGAAATGCCCATTGCTTTTAATAGCTTGGCTACATCTGACTCAAGTCCCTTTGAAGGGAACACAGACTCGTTGTTATGTGTAGAAAATTCCTCTTTAGTAATACTGTCACAGACAGAAGACTTGATTCTTTGATCATTATAAATCTTTGTTCTTTGGTTATTATAAATTTTTGTTCCCTGGTCATTATAAATCTGCCGTATGCGAGAAACCAACACGTCAAGATCAAAAGGCTTTACAATATAGTAATCCGCACCAAGTGACATAGCTTTCTTTATCATTCTATCCTGGTTTAATGCAGAGAGAATGATAAATATGGGCTTTGGTTTAAGTTGCATTTTGGATACACGTTCCAATACCCCTATTCCATCCAGATTAGGCATAATTATATCAAGTATTACTACATCCGGCGTAAGTATTTTAATCATTTCAACAGCCTGAAGGCCATCATTTGCAATCCCCAAAACCTTTATATCTCCCTGCTGATTCATATACTCATGTATCAAGCTTCCAAACTCTATGTTATCATCTGCTATTAATACAGATATTCTGTCTGACATTATAAATTTGCATCTCCCATTACATTAATAGGGCTGATTACCTGAAAACAATTGTCAAAATGAATGCTAGTACTTAAGTTTCAATTATTGCATGAACAAAGCCGCGAATAAATAATAATAGCCCAAAATTTCAAATTAAACTTTTATAATATATAATTCGATAATAAAATGCATAAACCCTTTTTTTATCCATTATTATGGCAAAATAAAAGAATATCTAATTGCCGTCTTTATTGCTTCCTTTATTATTAATAACTGTTGCTTAAAACACGCTACAAACCAATTAAAAAGTATGTATTTTACACATAAACGGGAACAGTCCTGACAGTGAAGCAATGCTTCCTGTTAAGAACTGTCCCCTATGCACTAGCATATGTTTTTGAAGTACTTTAATGTAATCTTAATTGTCTGTTCTCCACTTCACTAACCTGCTGTAAAGATCATCGGTGACATTCCTTAACAAAAAGGATTATCGCCTGTTCAAAAAGGAATGCCTCCTTTATTTTCTATAGTCTATCCCACTTATCAGATATATTTGAAAGCGCACGATATCCCTTTGCCATAAAAAGAGCATCTACTATAGCAATTCTTACCATAGCTTCACATACAGGATAAATTCTCGGCAGAAGAGTCGGATCTCTACGAGTTATTGGCTCGAGCACAACATTCTCCACTTTTTCCATATCAACCGTCTCCTGAGGAACAGATACCGTAGGTGTGGCCTTTACAGCCACTCTTATTCTAATGTCCTCTCCGTTTGAAATGCCTCCCAGCACTCCACCTGCTTTATTGGTTCTAAACCTTACCCTTCCGGTAGACTCATCCAGGTATGGTCTGTCGTTGGATTCGGATCCCCTCATTCTGGCATGCTCAAATCCATCTCCAAACTCCAGCCCTTTAATTGCTCCTATTGACATTATTCCATGTGCAATAGTAGCAGTTAATTTATCGAACACAGGCTCACCAAGTCCCGCCGGAACACCTCTGGCAATAATCTCTACAACACCCCCACAGGTGTCGCCTTCTTTCTTGACTTTCAGAATGTCTTCTATCATTTCGCGGGCCTTTTCAAGATCGGGACAGTTTAATTCATTTTTCCTGTAGTTAGCTTTTGCCATCTCATAGGTTATTGGGCCGGCTTTAATACCGTTTGATTCAGTTACAAAACCAATAACATCGATTCCCAGAGGATCCAATATTGCTTTTGCAACAGCCCCTGCAGCAACTCTGGCAGCAGTTTCTCTTCCCGAGGCACGCCCTGCTCCTACCCAGTCAGCATACTCTCCGTATTTTTTAAAGAATGTATATTCTGCATGTCCTGGCCTTACTATATCTTTATAATTTCTGTACTGTTCTATGTGAATATCTTCTATATCCACGTTAGGTATGACCATTCCTACAGGAGCACCCGTAGTCAGATCATCTTCCATAACTCCTGAGAATATATACACCCTGTCAATTTCTTTTCTGGGTGAGTCCAGCTCTGATTGCCCGGGTTTGCGTTTATCAAGCTCTTGCTGTATCATATCCGCAGTTAATTTTATTCCTGGTGGAACTCCATCAACTATTGTTATTAGTCCTCCGTACAGTTCTTTTGGTATATTTAGATTCTTACGAAATCCTCCTGCGTATGATTCACCACAGGTAGTAACCCTGAACATTCTTCCAAAAGTGTTTCCCATCATTTTTCATCATCTCCTTCTAAATATATATTTCCATTACATTGATATATTAAATCTACAAATTCCGGAAATGTAACGTTAACGGCCTCTGCAGTATCAATAATCGTCTCGCCTTCTGCATTTAATCCGGCTATAGCAAGAGCCATAACCACTCTGTGGTCGTAATGCCCACTAACATGACAGCCCTTTAGCCTGCTTTGCTTTATAATCAGACCGTCAGGCAGCTCTTCAATATCTGCACCCATTTTCTTTAATTCCTGACACATTGTATGTATCCTGTCTGTCTCCTTGAGTCTTGCCTGAGGTACATTTACCAGCCTGGTTTCCCCTTCTGCAAAGCATCCTGCTACAGCAATAGCCGGAAGTGCATCGGGTATGGAATTCATATCAATCTCCAAACCTTTCAGCTTATCTCCTTTTATCAGCACTGAATTATTCTGTACCGATACCCTTGCCCCCATGCTTTCAAGGATTTCAAGGACTCTCTTATCCCCTTGCGGGTCTGACATATCGAGGTTTTCCAGAATAAATTCCTCACCCGAGATAGCTGCAAGTACAGCAAAAAATGTGGCGGAAGAAAAATCGCCAGGTATAACAATGCTGAAAGGATTGTATTTTTGTCCTCCCATAATACGAAATGATTTAAAGTTGTTATTGAAGTATTTAATATTTTGCCTGTCCAGCCACCATAATGTCATCTCAACATAAGGAACCTCATTCAGCCTGACTATATTAATTTCAGAATCATTTTCTGCAAGAGGCAGGCTTATGAGTAATGCTGAAAGGTATTGAGATGTAACACTGTCCAAATCTGTCTGACCACCACTAATAGGTCCCTTCACAACCACGGGAGCAGAACCATTATTCCTGGTGGAAAATACGTGGGCACCAAGGTTGTTCAATGCCTCAATAAGGGAACCCAGAGGCCTTTTTCTTATCTGGTGATCACCTGTAAAAACAGTGTATCCCTCTCCAAGAGCCGCACATGCAACACCAAATCTCAAGGTTGTTCCTGAGTTTCCGACATTTACTACATCTTCAGGAGTTTTTATATTTCCACCTGTTCCCTTTACAATAAACCTGTCAGTTTCCACACTGATTTCTGCCCCTAAAGCTCTGCATGTCTCTACGGCAGATAAGGTGTCAGATGATAATAAAGGTCTGATAATTTCTGATTGACCATCAGCTAGACTGGCTATGAATAATGCTCTAATTGTATGCGATTTAGAACCCGGAATTACAACTTTTCCACGGAGTTTTGATTTGCTCACTCTTATAACCATTTTGACCTACCTTCTTACCATGCTACATTACAACATTTTTAATATGATATAATAATATGTGCCATATTTCAAGTCCTTTTTTATCATATTTTTCGTGGGGGTGGAGGCCCGAAAAATTGATAATAATTGCATAAAATTCTTCCGTTATAAAGCTTTCTTTTTTTATCAGCTTTTCGTCCAAAAAGTCTTTCAAATTCAGGGTGTGAAGTAATTATATAAAATGACCAGGTATCAAATTTCTTAAAAACATTGCCCATAAGCCTATACAGTTTCTCAACTTCACGGTTTTCACCCAGGCGCTCACCATATGGAGGATTGCATATGATAAATCCATATTTTTGCTTAGAGCTTATTTCAGCAACGTCTCGTCTTTGCAGATGAATAAACTCATCCACACCGGCCTGTTTTGCATGATACCGTGCAAGGCTCATTGCCTCTTCATCTATATCTGAACCTTGTATATTTAGCTCGATATCATTTCTTACAGCATCTTTTGCTTCCTCTCTCGCTCTGCTCCATAGTTCCTTGGGAACCATTCCCCAGTTTTCGGCTGCAAAACTCCGGTTAAGCCCGGGTGCCATGTTTTTAGCTATAAGTGCTGCCTCTATAGGAATTGTTCCCGATCCACAGAACGGGTCCAGCAATACTCTATCAGCCTTCCACCTGCTGATAAGGAGCATTGCACTGGCCAGAGTCTCTTTGAGAGGGGCGTTGCCTGCCAGCTTTCTGTAGCCTCTCTTATGCAATCCCGCTCCACTGGTATCAATGGTCAGGGTAGCAATATCCTTTAATAAAGATACTTCTATTCTATAAAGAGGACCGTTTTCCTCAAACCAGTCCCTCTTATATTTCTTTTTCAAGTTCTCAACTATTGCCTTCTTGACAATTGCCTGGCAGTCAGGAACACTTGCCAGTTGTGAGTCTACGGATTTACCTTCAACAGGAAATTCAGCATCTTCAGGTATCCATTCGTGCCACGGAAGTGCCTTTGTCTTCTCAAAAAGCTCTTCAAAAGTTACAGCTTTGAATTCACCCATCTTCAAAAGTACTCTGTCAGCTGTCCTCAGCCACAGATTTGTGCGGCATATAGCCTCTTCATCTCCTGCAAAAGTTACCTTTCCGTTTTCTATAAACTGATCAGTGTAGCCCAGCCACTTCAATTCCCTTCCAACAACAGCTTCTATGCCAAAAGCTGAAGTGGCTATCAGTTGTAGTTTTGACATATATACCTCCTACAAAACTTCTGTAAAAGCAGATATCTGGTACCAGAAACCGAATTATACCACAAACTGAAAATCATGTGTCGGACACCTGAAAAAGTTATACTGAATCCTTCCACATTATCAGTGCATCTTCATTGTTATCTGCATAATAGGACTTGCGTATACCACAAGTAACAAAGCCATACTTTTCATATAGCCTCTGGGCTATTATATTGCTTTTTCTTACCTCAAGCGTCAACCGACTTATTCCTTCCTTTCTTGCCTCGTTTATGAGACCTTCCATTAAAAGACTTCCGATTCCGCTTCCTCTGAACTCAGGATGTACCGCTATATTAGTAATATGCCCTTCACCGCACACATTCCACATACCCGCATACCCTACTACAACATTATTAAGACATGCAGACAGGTAGATAGCAAATTTATTTTTTGTAATTTCATCTATCAACGATTGCCTCGACCATGGAACAGTAAAACTTAAATTCTCTATAACCATTATATCATCAATATGATCAATACTGGTTTTTACTATTTCGACTTTGCCCACCTTATAACACCCTCACTGCAAATCATTACACATCACAGTTTATGCAATGTTTTTTCTCATATTCTCTTTCTGCCTGCGACTTTCTAAGATAAAAAGGAACTAAGTCAAAGCAGTTCTCTATTTTCCCTTCAGAAACCCTTATGACTGCAAGCTGTGCTACAGATGAAGCCCTTTGCAATAGCAGGCTCTCCTGTGCGAACTCACACATTTCCCCAAGTTCCTCTTTTAAAAAGTCTCTATGAATTTCAACAGCATCCCCCGTAAAAATTACTTTGTGGTTTTTCCCTTTAATAAGCTGCACCAGTTCTGATACCGGTATACCCATATATTCCGTGACATTTACCTGAATGTTTTTTTCCCATTTGTAAAGAGCTGTATAAACCTGATTGTTTCGAGCATCCATTATAGGGCATATAAGAGAATCTGTGGGTGATATATTGAATGCAAGCGCATCCAGGGTAGGTATTCCTATGGCAGGCTTATTTACAGCATATGCAATTGCCTTAATGGTTGCGACGCCTATTCTCAAACCGGTAAATGACCCAGGCCCGCTTGAAACAGCATATAAATCTATGTCAGCCGGCTTGAGCTCCAGATTATCCATCAACCCTTTTATCAAAGGTATTAACTTTTGAGAATGGGTTTTCTTATTGTTTAAAATATATTCTCCCAGCAACCTTCCATTTTCCATTATTGCAACTGCTGCTACTCCAGCCGATGTATCAACCGCTAATACTCTCATAATATCTCTCCCTGTCCTCAAATCTTTTACCTGAGAACTCCAATGTTATAATCCTTGCGTCCTGTCCTTTTTCCTGGTCCTTGCGTATCTCCACCCAGATGTATTCTTCAGGTAAAATATCTTTTATCATATTCGCCCATTCTATTACAACTACTCCATTACCATACAGGTATTCCTCAAAACCCACTTCAAACATTTCAGACGAATCTGATATTCTGTACACATCAAAATGGTAAAGAGGAAGCTTTCCTTTATACTCATTAACAATGGTAAATGTGGGGCTTTTAATGTATCCGTCTATTCCCAGGGCTTTTGCTATTCCACTGGTAAATGCGGTCTTGCCTGTTCCCAGGTCTCCCTCAAGGCAAATCACATCACCTTTTTTTAGTATGCTCCCTAACAGTCTTCCTTTTTCAACTGTATCCTCCGTTGAATAAGTTACGATTCTTATCATTTTGTACCTCTTAATTCTGTGCCTTATATACAATATTTCCGTTTATAACGGTCAATATAACTTTTGTCTTCAATTCGAAGGGATGGCCGCTAAATACAACTATATCTGCATCCTTACCCTTTTCAAGGCTTCCAACCCTATCACTAATGCCGGTTATTTCAGCTGCATTTATAGTAATGGCTTTCATAGCCTCGTAATCATCCATACCCTCTCTTACAGCCATTGCTGCGCAAAGGCTCAGGTATTGTATCGGTATACATGGATGGTCTGTCATTATGGCTACTTTGATTCCTGATTTAGACAATATTCCAGGTGTTTTAATACTCTGGTTGCGCAATTCCGGCTTGGACCTGTCGGTAAGGGATGGCCCGACAACAGCTGCCACTCCTTCTTCTGCAAGTATGTCCTTAATAAGGTGTCCTTCTGTGCAGTGTTCAATGGTAAGCCTTAAATTAAACTCCTTTGCAATCCTGATAGCAGTCAATATGTCATCTGCCCTGTGTGCATGCGCTTTAAGCGGTATTTCACGATTTATAACCTTCAGCAGAGCATCCAGTTTCATATCAAATTCAGGCTTATTGTTATTTTCACTATCCTTATTGTAGTCTTCCAGCTGCTGTTTATACTCTACAGCCTTCATCAGGTTTTCCCTCAGAAGCGCGGCTGTAGCCATGCGTGTAATGGGCATCTGTCTTTTTTCATTGTAGACGGTTTTTGGATTTTCCCCAAATGCCACTTTCATAGCCACAGGCTCTTTCACAATCATTTCCTCAATCCGTCTGCCATAGGTTTTCAGTGCGGCAAACTGTCCTCCAATAACATTTGCACTTCCAGGGCCTGTAACCACCGTTGTAACTCCATTCTCCCTGGCTTCCGCAAATGAACGGTCTGCATAATACACCCCATCTATTGCTCTGAGCTGGGGTGTTACAGGATCTGTAGCTTCGTTGCCATCAGCACCTTCGAAGCCTAAGGAGTCTTCCCACATGCCCAAATGGCAGTGAGCATCTATTATACCCGGCATTACTATTTTGCCTTCCGCATCTATTACCACGGCATCTGCCGGTGCCTCAACTTCCTCACCTACAGCAATTATCTTCC
>ENA-OWPA01001941-OWPA01001941.1-bioreactor-metagenome-genome-assembly--contig:-NODE-1941-length-11501-cov-12.954832_pt1 | contig 11501 bp, 9 predicted proteins | sample MGYA00238139_ERZ651803 | MGnify/ENA primary metagenome ERZ651803 (study PRJEB26909, sample SAMN07631231) | bioreactor metagenome | isolation source: Switchgrass digestor | place: USA: Dartmouth...
AGTGTAGATGTGATTTCTATTAACACATCTTTGGTGCTCTCTGTCTATCTATTTCCTACAGTAAAGTTACGCTATCAATGATATACCTCCTTCTTGACAATGCCTTAGGTAATGGTATACTTAAAACAACAAATACCTTAATAAGTAAAATCACGTCACAATTTAATGAGGCGGAATTACCTTCTTCAACTACCCCTTCAGGGGACGAGGATACTACAGCTATAGGTTCTTGACTCAATATCTAATTATTTATTTTTATCCCCTTGGGGGACGACTAAACTATATTAGCCACCTGATATTCATTAACATCCATTATTAATTTGCTCTTGTGGGGAACAGCCAATCAGGCCTAAATGAGAAGCACTTTAAAATAAATTCCATTTACAAGAGCTTGATAATGTTGTATACTTATTGTTAAATAAATAACGAATTTGTTCTGACGACAAGGGTTCGCCCAAGTAGGAAGACATGCTAAGCAGTTTATCATTCAGGATGATGATGGAAATGTATTGATTGTGAGGAGCAACTTCCGAACAAGAAATATATTGCCATTACCAAATTGATCTGATTATGCGGCATCTACTTACCCTGTGTCCAAGGACAGAAACTGAGGACACAGGGTTTTTTTGTGGTTGACTCAATACTGTTTGGCAGCCCTGTTGTCAATCTGCTTAGAGCAGCAAAAAAAGATAATTTAAGAGGGAGGCTGTCATAATGTATGACGTTAAATCAAAAGTAGCAGAGGAATTTATCAGCCATCAGGAAATTTTGGATACACTGGAATATGCCAAAGCAAATAAAAATAATAAAGCTTTAATTGATGAGATTATTAAAAAGGCGGAAGCCATGAAGGGCATCAGCCACAGGGAAGCGGCCGTATTGCTTGAATGTGATTTGGAGGAAGAAACTCAAAGAATCTATCAGCTGGCAAAAAAAATTAAGGAAAAATTCTATGGTAACCGCATCGTAATGTTTGCCCCGCTTTACCTGTCCAACTACTGTGTCAACGGCTGTGTATACTGTCCCTATCATTATGTCAACAAACACATACCCAGAAAAAAGCTGACCCAGGAACAAATCCGCCGGGAAGTTATTGCACTTCAGGATATGGGACATAAGCGGCTGGCTCTGGAAGCAGGCGAAGATCCGATCAACAATCCTATTGAATATATACTTGAAAGCATTGATACCATATACTCGGTCAAGCACAAAAACGGTTCAATACGTCGGGTAAATATCAATATTGCTGCAACCACAGTGGAAAACTACAGAAAGCTGAAGGAAGCAGGAATAGGTACTTATATATTGTTTCAGGAAACATATCATAAGGAAAATTACGAAAAACTCCATCCCACCGGTCCGAAGCACAATTATGCCTGGCACACGGAAGCTATGGATCGAGCCATGGAAGGCGGAATTGATGATGTAGGACTGGGTGTTTTGTTTGGATTGAATAACTATCTCTATGATTTTGTCGGCATACTAATGCACGCGGAGCATCTGGAGGCCGCCTTCGGGGTTGGCCCCCACACCATCAGCGTTCCCAGAATCAGGCCTGCGGATGATATTGATCCAAACAACTTTGAAGGCGGCATTTCCGATGATATTTTTGCCAAAATTGTTGCCGTTCTTCGAATTGCTGTTCCCTACACAGGTATCATAGTATCTACCCGTGAATCACAAAAAAGCAGAGAAAGGGTTCTACAGCTGGGTGTATCCCAAATCAGTGGTGGTTCAAGGACAAATGTAGGAGGATATGCGCAGGCTGAACCCGAGGATGAAGACACCTCCCAGTTTGATGTGGAAGACAAAAGAACCCTGGACCAGGTGGTAAACTGGCTGCTTTCCTTAGGCCATATCCCCAGCTTTTGCACCGCCTGCTACCGGGAGGGCCGTACCGGAGATCGTTTTATGAGCCTGGTTAAATCCGGCCAAATAGCCAATTGCTGCCAGCCGAATGCCCTGATGACCCTGAAGGAGTATCTTGAAGACTATGCCTCATATGATACGAAAACCAAGGGTGAAGCCCTAATTAAAGATGAACTGAAAAAGATCACCAATGAAAAGGTAAGAAGTATTACGATAGAAAAACTGCGGCTGATAGAACAGGGACACAGGGATTTCAGATTTTAACACTGCTCAATAAATAAGCATATATTCCACTTTTTGTGTTTATTTCTCCCCATATAAGAGCAAGAGGTTCATGGCTATACCATGAACCTCTTTGCTTATTATATTTAGTTTTCCTTAGTTAATCCGAACAAAGCGAAGCTAAAATCTGCCCACAGTGCCACAACCACATTCTTCAGCTTTTGCAATCATCATTTGATTTTTGCACAGAAGTATACAAAAATTACGCTTCATCCACATAGGCGACAAAATTACTGGACTTAATGGTTTCCAGGATATTGTCATGCTTTTGCTTTTCGTTCAGCTTTAACACAAAGGCAAAGCTGGTAAAATCTCCTATATTATCGATTATCTCAAATTCAAGTATATTTATTCTGTGTTCATTTAAAAATATCAGAAATTTGTACAGGCCATCCTTTTTCTCAAGCAGGATGTAGATCCGAAGCCTCTTGCTGTTAGCCAGCAAACGAGCCTGTATTTTTTCTCCTACTATCATGACAAACTGGATAATCAAAAACATTATTATCGCAGCTTCATAAAAACCTATTCCAATAACTAGTCCCATACAGGCAACCACCCATAAGCCTGCTGCCGTAGTCAAGCCCTTTATACTGTGAAAGCCGGTAACCATAATTGTGCCTGCTCCCAGAAAGCCTATACCGCTTATTACCTGGGCACCCAGTCGGGCAGGATCAGATATCTGATAATTTTGATATATAAACATTCCTGTCATCATTACCGCCGCGGAGCCTACACAAACAAGGGAGTAGGTCTTAAAACCGGCAGCCCGAAGCTTGCAGGTTCTTTCATAGCCTATAACAGAACCAAATATCATCGCACCTAATAATCTGATGGCTGCGGTTATATAATTGATTTCATAAAAGTCGATATTTCTAAACAGCTTATCAATAATGGCTGCCATATTTCCCATCAGTACCTACCCTCCACCCTTCTTATTAGCCTCTGTCAGGCGTTAGTATTTTGCTTATATAAGACACTGCATTGCGCTAATATTTTATACAAAACCAGCCGAATCAGGTTAATATTTTGTTGTGGTCATCCCTGCCGTCATCCTCATATACCAGAAAATCGGATATCTGCATTTTTACACTGTCACCGGCCTTCAGGCTGTCGTAAGTTTGTGCCTCCGCTATTACCCTGATAGTAGTTCCATTTATGTCAACCTGACAGTCATTAACATCACCCAGATAAAACATGGTCTTTATCCGGCCTGTAAGTTGCCCTTCAGCGTTTGTAAATTTAATATTCTCCGGCCGGATTGCCACCACCACATCACCCTTGATGGGGCCGGTATAAGCCAGTGACTGGCCAAGTCCCTTAAGCTGTATTTTTCCTTCTGATACGCTCCCCCTAATAAAATTAACCTTGCCAACAAAATCTGCTATAAACTGATTGCCCGGCCTTCTGTATATCTCCATAGGAGAACCCACCTGCTGAACAACTCCTCTGTTGATGACAAATACCCGGTCAGACATAGTCATAGCCTCAATCTGGTCATGGGTGACATATACAAATAATAGGCTGCAGAAGCAGCTTTGGTATTATGCATTTGTTGCATTCCTCATCTATATTAATGTCAAAATGCAGATTTTCCTCAAATCTGGTCTTTTGTATATCAAGATAATCCCTTATATAAGCCATATCCTCCTCAAGGTACACATATTTTCTGCTGCTGTTGATGCTGTAACGGAGTATCTGGGTCAGCTTTATTATCAGATTGTCTGCCTTCCTATTGTCAAACACCAGCAAATTCCTTATAATTTCCAGCGTATTATATAAAAAATGGGGATTAATCTGCGCAGTCAGATGGTTGATTTCAGTAATATTATTGATTCTCAGCAGCTCGGTATTTTTTTCATTAAGTTCATGAATATTGTCCAGCATCTGATTTATATGGACTCCGACTATCGAAAACTCATCCTCCGTATTAATCCTGATTCTGTGCTCAGAATTGCCCTGGCTGATTATTTTAATTTCCGACAGCAGATGGTTTATTGATGAGGCATTGCTTTTAGCCATCGCATCCATCATATTCTTTGCAAGCCGGTACCAGGAAAAGCCTATTATAGCTATAATGACAAATGCGGTAATAATCAGGGGATTATTTTTGGGGTAATAAATCAGAGAATAAATTATTACATTTTCCTCGTTAAGAAAGCGTCTGTTACACCAATACCTTCTTCCATTTATATAAACAATCGGGTTGGGGGAGCTTATGACAAACTTATTGATTCCTGTAATAAAGCTTTGCCTGCTGCTAAATATCACTCTTCCGCGAGTATCTGTAATTATTCCCTCGTATTCGGCCTCGGATAAATACTGCTCCCAGTCGGATCCGTCAAAATAAAGATTTATATAGCCAATAGTTCTACCCTGATAATATACCGGCTTGGACATGACATAGCTGGAGTATTCTCCTTTGAAATAATATACACTGCTGTATATCCTGTCATATGGTACTAGGAAGGCATTTGCACAGATTGCCTTGTTAAAGACGTTTTTGTAAAGATCCCATTCCTGCTCGCTATAGCTGTTAAATAAAATATTTCTCTCCTTATCGTTCAGAACCAGCTTTGCATTTACCGGGGATGTCGCATTAAACTCATAAATAAGATAAGGCAGAGCCGATGTATCCTTTTCATACAGCAAAATGCCCAGGCATAAGTTCTGCAGGGCCTCTCCCCTCAAGAATGCAGAGCCATCCCGATATATTTTATGAAATCTTTCCTCATAAAAGCTACCATTGTCCCTCGCATTCTTGGAATGTGTCACCAGTACCGCCATAACCATTCCCACAGCCAGCAGGATAACACCTGCTCCTATTAAAATTATCAACCTGTTGATTACTGAGATTTTAAGCTTTTCCTGAAAGCTTCCCGTATACTTTTTCATGCCTCTTTCAATGCTCTCCCATTATCTCGTCTATAATCACTGAATAACGGCTGAGAATTTTAAGCTTACTTTCTTTAACATACTCCATATCCTCTTCCAGCACATGTATATTTTGAATCGGTATCAGATACTCTCCCAAAATAACATCCTTATATATTGAACGCTTCATCAGCAGGTTGGAATAAATATTCTGCATATCCTTGCTTGTGACAAAATCAATAAAATGCTTGGCATACTCCTTGTTTCTACTTCTTTTTACTATCGCCATTATAGCAGGCTGATACAGGGTTCCTTCTTTGGGGTAAACGATTTCTACGTCCGCATTGTCCCTCACCAGATCAATACAGGCGGATTCATATGTCAGCCCTACGGTATAGATTCCTGAGGCAACGCTTGTATATACCTTTTCCGAGCTTGAGGCTATCTCGCCAACCTGTCTCATAAGCTTCATCAGATAATCCCATGCCCCTTCATCCTCATAGCCTCCCATGGCCAGCAAAATATTGCAAAGCTGTGAATAGGCGGAGGATGAGTTAATAGGATTGGCTGTAATAATCCTGCCCTTCAGGCGCTCATCCAGCAAATCTTCGTATCCTTCCACCTTGATTCCTTTGGCCAGCGACTTATTAACAAGAAGGCAGCTTCCCTCCAGCAGGTAGCTTGTGAACAGGCCGGTCGTATTACGGTAATTTTCAAGGATGTATTTATCATTCACAGATACATACTCATAAAATAAATCCCTGTTGGAGTACATGTAAGAAAAAGTACCTCCCATTATAACATCAGCCGGAGCCTCATCCTCTTCCCTGATTCTGGACAAAAGCTGGCCTATCTCATCCTCAACAAGCTCAACCTGAATACCGTATTTTTCTTCAAACAAGGGTATTGTTGCATCCAGCAAATTATCGGTTCTTGAGGTGTAAACCACTATTTTATCCTCAGATAATGTGCCGTCCACACTGCTTCGTATTCCGCCAAAATAAGCCCAGGATGAAAAGGCAACAATTAGGCACAACAATACTAATAAAAAAAATTTCTTGACACTTTTTTTCATAAGGACTACCCCCATCCAGGCTTTACATTATCCTTAACAAAGCAGCTTTACCTTTTAAATCAATTGCAATTATAGTAATGCTGCATAATATGCTTAAATATTCAGTTTATCTTTGCTTTATACTGTTATACGGCTTTTACAGTTATGTATCAGCTTCTTTCAGGTTTCCTTTAACAAAATTTCAAAAATTTATTTTTGCATATTGGGCCAATTAGTATTATATTAAGTAATGTATTTGTAATTTAATTATCAAAACTGAAAGGATGCCATCAAGGGTTGTCGCCTTTATCTCGGTCCGGAACCTGCCCTGAGACAAATAGCAGGTGCTAGCCCTGGTGACATCTTAATTTTGGAGAGACTATGAAAAAAGATAAAAAGATAGTAACAGATAAGATAAAAGAATATTTTTTAATTACAATTGGCGCCCTCATGGTAACCGTAGGCGTTCATTACTTTAAATTTCCGAATAATTTCAGCATCGGAGGAGTTACAGGTGCCGGCATTCTGCTAAGCAGTATTTTGGGAGGTCGGATATCATCCGGCACAATTGTATTGGTAATCAATCTCATACTTTTGCTGGTCGGATATATCGTATTTGGCAAAGATTTTGGAGTAAAAACCACATACGGAAGCTTAATACTCTCCGTTGGCCTCAAAGTACTTGAAATAGTAAGCCCTATGCCTCATCCCTTCACCAATGAACCTGTAATTGAATTGTTCTTTGCCGTCCTCCTGCCGGGAGTCGGAGCAGCCTTACTCTTTAATCTGGGGAGCTCAACAGGTGGCACGGATATAATAGCCATGATTCTAAAAAGCAAAACAAGCATAAATATTGGACAGGCCCTGCTAGTTACAGATTTTATCCTTACCCTTTTGACCTTTCCCATCTTTGGCATGTTGACCGGTCTGCTTTCCCTTGCCGGCCTGCTCATAAAATCTCTGGTAGTTGATAATATTGTGGAAGCCCTGAATCTGTGCAAATATTTTACGGTTATATGCGATAATGCAGACAGCATCTGCCGCTTCATTATAGATGAACTGCACAGGAGTGCCACAGTCTACGATGCCAAAGGAGCATTTACAGACCAAAATAAAAAAATCATTCTGACAGTAATGTCCCGTTCGGAGGCTGTGCAGCTGAAAAAATTTATTAAAAAGAACCAGCCTGAGGCCTTTATCCTGATAACAAATACCAGCGAGATCATCGGCCGTGGATTCAGAGGATATTTGTAACCTAATACCAGACAGCTCAAGCAAGAGATTCTGGCTAGTGATAGATCCATCTTGGAAATCTTATTTTTATACTGTTTTTTAAATAACCCGGCTGGTTTCAGATTTTTTATACTGTGTGAGAATTAATACAACAGGGTAATAATTTTCTAAAAAATTCTTTCCATACAAATAGATGCTGCTAAATATTATAATTATATTTAATTATTTGATGTAATTAAAAAAAGGGGAGGGAACTTGGTGTTGAGGCTTAAACGAGGTAACTACTCAGTACAGTTGACATAATCTGTTAGCAGACTGTACTGAGGTTATTTTATAATTTGCTAACAGGGCTCAACTGTACTGTCTTTTCAAATTAATTCAAATAAAATATAGAAAAGGAGTACAGTTATGAAATACCTGATTGAAGTAGCAAAGAAAAATAAGCTTCTGGCAAGCATTTATATATTATCAGGCATTATAATTGCCTTCTTAAACAGTTTTAACGCCCATTATTTCCAGAAACTTATAGATAAATTTACAGACGGAAGCCTTAGAACGGGCAATATCATAATATACGGACTCGCCCTTATTGTTTTATGTATCCTTAATTATCTTGACGAATATCCCAAAAACAACCTTGAGCACGGTATCTACATGGATCTGAAGCTTAAGGCACTGGATAAAATAAGCCGCATTGATTACCTGACCTATCAGTCCATGGGGACCGGCCTGCTGATACAAAGAATTGAAAATGGCGCAACCGCCGGCAGGAATATATTATATGAATTCGGATTTCGTATATTTCGGGAGCTTGCACCATCTATACTTTTCAGCATGATTTTCATTTACAGCATTAACAAAAAGATAATGCTGATAATACTTGCAGGTTATATCATAGTATTTTTCGTTACAAAACTGCTGCTTAAAATATTGTATCAAATTAAGGAAGGCATTCTGTCAAATGAAGAGGTCATGAATCATATTCTGGTTCGGGCTTTTATGGAAATGGTGGTCTTCCGTATAAACAAAAGGTTTAAACGCGAAATATCAAGGGCGGAAGTAGCCAAAAAGGAAATCGTAAGCTCCAAGGTCAAAATGAAGCTTATTCATGAGGCCTTCTTTTCGATTTTTGCATTATTGGTGGCTATTATAAAAATATTTATTATCTCTTATGGATGGTCATCCAAGTCCATAAGCATTGGAGCCTGTGTAGCATTGATAACCTTGATTGACAATGCATACACGCCCATTGCCATTTTTAATGTAATCTTCGTCCAATATAAGCTGGATAAAACAGCTTACAAAAGATACAGCGGCTTTTTGGATTCCAGAGATGATGATCAGCTTTATAAAGGAATAAAGCCGACTTCCCTAAGGGCAGATATTTCCTGCCATGATTTAAGATTTTCATATGGCAGCAGACTTATTCTGGACAACTTCAACCTAACCATCAAACAGGGTGAGAAAATCGCTCTTGTTGGTGAAAGTGGCTCCGGCAAGTCAACCTTGATTAAGCTGCTAACCGGACTATTGAAGCCACAGAATGGCCGAATAATGATTGGCATGCATGATCTTAAGGATCTGGCCCTTGACAACTACTACGACTCCATCGCCTATATATCTCAGGAATCACCTGTATTCGATGGAACATTGCGGGAAAATCTGGTCTTTGATAAGACGATAGAATATCGTGAAATGATAAAAGCATTGGAGCAGGTGGAATTACTTGACCTGTACAAAAAGCTGGAGAAGGGTTTGGATACGGAGCTTGGGGAAAGAGGCATAACCTTGTCAGGCGGTGAACGTCAAAGGCTGGCACTGGCCAGACTCTGGTTTACTCAGGCAGAAATAGTCATATTGGACGAGGCAACCTCGGCAATGGACAATATAACAGAGGAAACTGTTATGAACCGAGTTATGCAATTATTGCAGACACAAACCGTAATTGTAATAGCCCACCGCCTCAGCTCCATTAAGAAATTTGAACGTATTATTGTTTTTAAGGATGGCAGGCTGGTTGGTGATGGCAGCTTTGATGATCTTATAAAAAACAATGCATACTTCAGAGAATTATATTTGGCAAGTGTAAGGAGTTAGGATTATAAAGAAATAGAATAATTAACTTTAACAGGTCGGCAGGTATATAGGGCAAGTGTCTGATTCAGGGCACTTGCCTTTATTATTACGCCTTTTATTATCAAGAAATAATAAGCCATACTTAAAAATCACTTTTACTCCCCTGCTAATGTTTGGTTTAAGGCTAAGAATTTTTTCTCGGTCAGAATTTCGTTGGTAATAAATTTTCCATTATAAAACAAAGCATAATTTGTCCATGCCATGGGAGCACTTTGCGCTTCTTTTCGGCTATTTATCTTTATTACGGTTAATGGTATATTGTTTGCTTTTGCACACTTCTCCAGCAGAGGTACATATTTTGCAGTAAACGGGCAGCCTTGGGTATAATACAGAATAAAGCCTTTAATATCTTTGGCAGGTTCTTTGGCGGATTTTTTAAATTTTGGTACTGCTGCATCATCACTGAAGGGTAAATACAAGAGCTCGAAATACGGACCGGCAGTGTCGGCAAGCCTAAAGCCCTTTTTCGCAAGATACTTCGGATCAGACAAAAAAGGTTTTTTCCTGGCCGATGATATCACTGTCAACCCGAGCTTATCCTTAAGCTTTGCGTCCTGTATACAACGATTTAGCAGCTCGCTGCCATGTCCTTGCCCTTGAAGTGAGCCACAGACCCAGAAGCAATTAATATGCATATAACCGTCCGCTTCTATCGGAACCCATGCATATTCTGCAGGTATATACTCGATAAAGCATTTGCCTCTTACATCTGCTTTTAAAAATACCAGCCCTTCACCGATACGTTCCCTCAACCACGCTTTTTTAGATGCAACCTGTGGATCTTTTTCCAGTCCCATTACACAGCAAATATGCTCTTTGTCCAAATTCTCATCCGTAATCTGCACATAATTCATTTCACATACCCCCTATGCATATTCTCAATAATCTGTATAAGCTCACTCCGTACATCCTCCGGTTCCAGCAGCTCAACCTGATCCCTGAATGTCAGTATCCAGCTAATAAGATTGTCCTTATCTGAATACTCCGAGGTGAAGAGCAATCTCCCATCATCCTGTTCAACAAAACATCCAGGGCCAAATTCCTCCACCAAACGCCATTTGCAGCCGGCGTCAAACAAGGCCTTTACATGAAAATTAGGCGGAAATATACGTTCATTGCTCAAATCCGGAAAAACGGTCTCTCTTTTGGTAAATGTATCTTCCAACAACCGTAATTTATCCATGCGATTAAGCTTAAACAGACGAAAATCCCGGCGAGCCTTGCACCAACCCCACACATACCAGCTGGACCAGCGAAAAATCAGGTAGTACGGTTCAATATTCCTGGTACTCTCTCCTTTTGGGGAATAGTACAAGAACTGAAGCTCCCGGCAATTGCTGATTGCGGATCTTATCAAATCAATCTTGGGTACTAACGAATCCTTATACCATGACGAGAGATCAATAAGTACATGTTGATTGCCTGTCATAAAATCAGATGAACCGGCAGAAAGCTTTTCCATAAGCTGTCCATATCGGTTAGTCCCATTGATGCTGTCAAGACTCCGCAGTCCGGCAAGAATATCCTGCATTTCTTCATTGGTCAACAGGGTTTTGTCTATTTTATAATTCTCCATTATTGAAATACCGCCGTTTGCACCCTGCTGCGTAACAATAGGAATTCCAGCCTTGCACAAATCCTCAATATCGCGGTTAATAGTCCTTCTGGACACTTCAAATTGCTCAGCAAGATAAGGAGCAGTTACCTTATCCTTCTGCAGGAGAATAGATAATATACCAATTAATCTATCAATCTTCATGGCCGTTCCTTTCGTACTAGATCGTATCATTTCAAACATGTCATTATAATGTCATGTTTTATTCTATATTATAAAAGAAATAATTATTGAATTCAAACAGGAAGGGGCTTTTGCAAAATAGCGAAAATGTTCCACTTGACAACAACGCAGCTGAGGCAGCCATTCGTAGTTTCTGCATAGGAAGAGCGAACTGGCATCTTATTGGTAAACGGTAAATCACGCGTACATTCCTAAGAGCTTTATTTCGTGAGATAATGTAGTAAAAGTGTAAAAAGTTGTACAAGTTTTTACACTTAA
>ENA-OWPA01001944-OWPA01001944.1-bioreactor-metagenome-genome-assembly--contig:-NODE-1944-length-11479-cov-2.830293_pt1 | contig 11479 bp, 11 predicted proteins | sample MGYA00238139_ERZ651803 | MGnify/ENA primary metagenome ERZ651803 (study PRJEB26909, sample SAMN07631231) | bioreactor metagenome | isolation source: Switchgrass digestor | place: USA: Dartmouth...
TAAAGACACAGGATATACTCCTGATGATTATGATTTAATAATAACTGGTGACTTAGGATTGATAGGCCGAAGGATAGTAATGGATTTAATGGAGAAGGAAGGATATGATTTATCTAAAAATTATTCTGACTGTGGAATAAAGATATTCGATGGAATTGAACAAGATACCCATTCAGGTGGAAGTGGATGTGCTTGTTCTGCTGTAGTGTTTAACGGATATATATATAAAGAGATGATAAAAGGAAATTTAAACAGAGTATTATTGATTTCTACTGGAGCGCTGCATTCGCCTATTTCTACTTTACAAGGAGAATCAATACCTGGAATTGCACATGCTGTAACCATAGATAATTTGAAAGGTTAAGGAGGCAAATTTCATGGATTATTTAATTGCATTTGTAGTGGGAGGATTGATATGTGTCATTGGTCAAATAATACTTGATAGGACTAAATTAACTCCTGGACATATTATAGTAATGTTTTTAATGATAGGGATTATACTGGGAGCTATTGGTATATATGAACCTATAGCTAAATTTGCAGAAGCAGGTGCTACAGTACCAATACTTGGCTTTGGTTATTCCTTGAGCAAAGGAGCCATAGAAGGGGCTAAGACTAAAGGTGTACTTGGCGCGTTTGCAGGAGGATTGGACAGAACAGCTGGAGCAATAGCTGCAGCAATTATATTTGGCTATATTATGTCTGTTGTTTCCTATCCAAGGTCAAAGAAATAATAGGAGCGTATACGCTCCTATTATTAATTGTTATTGTCATTGTTGTTTTTATCTTTTTTGTTTTTGTTGTTATTTCCGTTATTATTTATATTATTAATTATATTGTTAATTATATTGCTGCCATTTGTATTATCGTTTGTATTACTATTTTCGTTGTTGCCAGATCCATTATTTTCATCTTCACTATTATCGTTATTGTTTTCTTCGTTATTAGGACCATTTATTAGATCATCAAGCCAATCTTTTATTGTGTTATCTTGATTGTGTATATCGCATATTTCATTTGGCATAGTATATGCGTAATCACTAGGAACAATTCCGTTATTTTCTGCTGGATTATATGGTATAGCTCTCTTCACAAAAACTCTCTTTTGAACATTTTCTTTAGGACAGTATTCATTAGCTAATTTATTTGTAGTGATATCAACGTCTACTTCTACATGGGCATCACAAAATTCCGTTGGTTGAGTTCCTTTAACGAAAATTTCACTTTGTACAGTACTTCCTCTTGGGTCTCTACTGCATAATTCAGTAGCTAACTTACCTGATTGAGTACATATGTTGACAGAGATAATATTATTGGGTCGTTCGAAATTTTTCGATGCTAACCCTTCATGGACTTCTGCCATAATGATTTTCCATAACTGTGCTGCTATTGAACTACTTTTACTCAATTTTATTTGAGGCGAATCATTTCCTATCCATACTCCAGCCACATAATAAGGAGTAAATCCTATAAACCATGCATCAGCTTGATCTTGAGTAGTTCCAGTCTTACCAGCTGTAGGCATATTTGAGATTTGTGCTTTACTTGCAATTCCATTGGTTACTTTTGTTCTCAATATATCAGCCATTATATATGCAACTTGTGGAGATACTACTACATTTTGCTCAGGAGTATTTTCTAAAAGGACCTGTCCGTCTTTATCCAATATTTTAGTGAATGATATAGGTTCAACATACGTTCCTTGGTTTGCTATAGTTCCATAAGCAGCAGTCATCTCTAGTGGTGTAAGTCCTCTAGTCATACCACCTAATCCTAAAGCAGATAGATTTTCATCATTACTAGATTTATTTTCAGCACTTGTTACAAAGTTATCTTTACTTGGGTCTTCTCTATTTATTATTCCCATCTTACTTAGATATTCCATGGATGTTTGTAATCCTATGGATTGAAGAGTTTTAACTGAGATTACATTTACAGATTGTTCAACTGCTTTTCTAATAGTATGGATACCCCTATACCCGTTGTACCAGTTGCTTGGCCAACGTTGACCATTAACATAGAAAGGTACGTCATCTTCAACAGTTGCAGCAGTATATCCATTATCTAGTGCTGGTAAATAAACTGCAATAGGTTTAATGGTAGAACCGGGCTGTCTTGGAGAAGATGTAGCCCTGTTTAGAATTCGTACACCTTCTACATCTCTACCACCAACTAGAGCTTTAATATGTCCAGTTCTATAATCGATTAGAACTGTTGCAGATTGTGGCTGTACTATTCCATCCTCTTGTATATAGAAGTACTTATTGTTAATAATCAAATTTCCGTTTCCATCTATTGAATAGAAATCACTATTTTGGTTTAAAAAGCTTTTATTGATAGTTAAAACTTTATTTTCACTTATGGCAAAGCTATCTGCTGGTATAGATAGAGTACCTACTCTATGAGTTACTAGATTTTTATTTTCATCTATTTCATAGAAATCATCAATATCAATATTATCACCATAGAAAGATAGCTTCCTATTATTAATAGTTAAACCGCTATCTGTAAGCTGGTAAGTGCCTTTTTCAATTATTAAATTGGATTCACTGTTTAATAGGTTGTTTTTATTGTAATATATTATATTATTGTTTTCATCTAATATATTTCCTGCTTTATCCCTTTTCCAACTGATTAAAGCAGGAGCACTTATATTTTTAGGATTGCCTAATAATACTTCAGTAAAGTTATCATATATGTTTTCTAATTTTCTTTGAAGTTCTAAATCCATTGTTGAATAAATTTTCAATCCACCAGTATACAATTCGCTTTCTGCTTGTTCTCTTGTATATCCTAAATCATTCATTAAGGCTTCAATTACTTGTGTTTTAACAAAATCAGTAAAATATGAAGAAATGCCCTCAACTTTTTTTTGTCCTGGTTTGATATTTGATTTTACGTCTTCGTTTATAGCTTCATTGTATTCTTCTTGAGTGATTTTCCCCAATTCTAACATTTTAGCCAATACTACTCTTTGGCGATCTATAGCTCTTTGGTTGTAAACTGCAATATATTTTTCACCTAGAATTTCGATTTCTCCTACTTGAATGTGTTTTTCATTATTGAAATCCTCTGGTCTAATAGTTTTATATAGAGCGTATCTGGAAGGACTTTGCACTATACCAGCTAGGACTGCTGATTCTGCCAAAGTTAAGTCTTGTACATCTTTTGAGAAATATGTTTGAGCTGCCTCTTGTACACCGTAAGCACCTTGGCCTAAAAAGATTCTATTTAAATATGCTTCTAATATTTGATTCTTAGTAAGTTCTTTTTCCATTTGCAAAGCCAAATATGCTTCTTGGATTTTTCTAGTCCAATTTTGATCTAATGTAAGATATAGATTTCGAGCTAATTGTTGAGTTATTGTACTTCCACCTCTTACTATTTCTCCAGCTCTTATGTTATCAATAGCAGATTTGACTATTCCTATTATATCGATGCCTATATGTTTTTCGAAACGCTCATCTTCTATTGAGATGAATGCATCTTTAAGATATTTAGGCATCTTATCTATACTAACCACAGTTCTATATTCTTCTGTTTGGATTTTCTCGATTAAATTGCCATTTTGGTCAAGTATAACAGAAGTTTGTGTAAGCAATGAATTGATATTCGATGGATTGATTTCTGGGGCATCCTTAGCTATTGCTAATACAATACCTCCTACTGCTCCTAATCCAATAACTCCTATTAAAAACATTGTAATAAATAAAGTTTTAAGTATTTTTCTTCTTTTGGATTTTGTTTTTTTCTTATTTCGTTCTGTCATAAAAAAACCTCCTTGTTTAGGAAAGGGTAATAATTAAGTTAATTATAACATACAAATAGGGCGATGTTAACTTTTAAATAAACCTTTTGCAAACTTACCATTAATGCTAATCATAAACATATTATATACTAGGGGGGTATGATTTATGAGATATTATTGGAATATTATTAAGAGGAAACGTTTTGTATTATTGATTATCACCTTGTTAATACTAGGAATATACATATATAAATATATTGACAAAAATATTAGACCAAGTATTATCGCTATTTCGGAAGTGAAAGCAAAACAGGTTACAACTCAGGCGATTAACAATACTATAAAAAATAAGATAATAAATGATATTGATTATAATGATTTAATATCTGTTCATTATGACAATGAAGGAAAAGTTACTTTAATGCAAGCTAATACTATTCTAATGAATAGTGTAGCCAGTGAAGTAGCGTTGGAGGTTCAAAGAGAGCTAGAACAAATATCCAAGTCCATAATTAAAGTGCCTTTAAAAAATGCTTTCAACACAGATTTAATAGATTTACCTAGCATTAATATACAGATTATACCGCAAGGTTCTGTAGTTGTTGATTTTGCTACAGAATTTGAATCTACAGGAATTAATCAAACTAGGCATAGAATATACATAATTGTAACAACGGATATTAAACTCATAGTTCCTCTAGTATCTGAAGAAATTAAAGTTACAACTAATATTCCTATAGCAGAAACAATTATAATAGGCGATGTACCAGAACAATTTGTAAATGTTCCAGAAGATGAAATGCCCAATTTTGTTAATTAATTGCATATTTAATGATATAATATAACTAACAAAAAGCAACAAGGAGGAAAAAATTGGAAAAGAGAATTTCAAATAAAGAAAGAACATTGATTGTTGGTGTAGAATTAGATAGTGATATATTTGATATTGATGATTCTATGGATGAGTTGGATAAACTTGTTAGTGCAGCAGGTGGTGTTGTAATTTCCCGTGTAATACAAAAAAGGCATTCAATAGATCCGGCTTTTTTTATAGGTAAAGGTAAAGCTCAAGAGATTAAAAATTACTGTGAAGAATTAGAAATAGATACAGTAGTTTTTAACGATGAGTTAACAGGTGCACAAATTAGAAATTTGGAAGATGTTATTGATAAAAAGATAGTAGACAGGACAAATTTGATATTAGATATTTTTGCTTCAAGAGCAACTTCAAAGGAAGGTAAGTTACAGGTAAAATTGGCACAGCTAAAATATAGATTACCACGGTTGGTGGGATATGGAAAATATCTTTCAAGAACTGGAGGAGGCATTGGTACAAGGGGGCCTGGAGAACAAAAGCTTGAAACCGATAGACGCCATATACTTAGAGAAATCAATAATATTGAAAAAGCTTTAAAGAAAATAGAACAGACTAGAGAAACAAATAGAAAACAGAGGATTAGCTCTTCAATACCAATAGTAGCATTGGTAGGATATACGAATGTTGGGAAATCCACATTGTTAAATAAGATAATAGAGCTTTCAGAAGATAGTACTGAAAAAAATGAATCAAAAAAGGTGTTTGTATGCGATCAGCTATTTGCAACTTTGGGCACTTCTTTAAGACGCGCAAAACTTCCTAATGGTCAGCCATTTTTAATAACAGATACTGTTGGATTTGTAAGCAAATTACCAGTTCATCTTGTTGAAGCCTTTAAAGGAACTTTAGAAGAGGTAAAATATGCAGATTTATTGCTCCATGTTGTTGATGCATCTAGTAAAAACCTAAATATGCAAATAAAAACTACTTTTGACATTTTGAAAGATTTGGAAGTGTTGGATAAGCCAATAATTACAGTATTCAATAAGATGGATAAAGTTGACTTTGATAATTTTATATACGACTCCAATTATGTGGACAAAAAGGTATTTATATCAGCTCAACGTTCAAATAATTTGGATGAATTACTCCAAATGATACAGGATAATCTTCCAGTTAAATATAAGAAAGTTAGAATGTTTTTGCCCTATACTAGCCAATCTATTTTGAGCTATCTTTTAGATAAATATACCATTGATAATATGGAACATGAAGAAAATGGTGTTTATATAGAACTTAATATATCTATGGATGAATATGAGCGATATAAGACATATATAGTATAACTTGTAATGAAAATTTTGAAATATAAAAATTATTGAATTTTTATTTATTTTTGGGTAATATAATATTAACACTTTAAAGGAGGCTGATCCTTATGATTGTAAGAAATTGTGCGGGCGGTGTTGTTTTTTATAAAGACAAAGTTTTGCTATTGAAAAATGATAAAAATGAATGGGTTTTGCCAAAAGGTAAAATTCGTGACGGGTTTCTTCCTACTGAAACTGCTATTAGCCGTATTAAATATGAAGCAGGAGTAGATGCTAATATTGTTTCTACTGCAGGAGAAACTAGTTACGAATTTTATTCTTTATCAAGAAAACAATTTGTATGTAACATAATAATATGGTATGTTATGGAGTCTTTAAATGGTAGCTATAAAATCAACTTTGAAGAAGGATTTAGAGATGGAGGATTTTATCCAATAGATGAAGCTCTCGAAATGATTAGCCATAATCAAGATAGATCTCTAGTAAGTCTATCTTATAAAAAATACTTAGAATATAAGGAACATGATCTTGATCAAATATATGCATAGATAACATCTAATAAGGCAGGCTTTTATTTAAAGTCTGCCTTATTCATTGTTTAACTGTAAGTTGAAAAATGGTATAATACAATATCATATTTTAATTACTTATATTTGAATACTTTTAATGGTAACTTCAATAGGAGGAGATGGAGTTGGATAACATATATAAAACTGTGCATAAATTTGGAAAGGATACCATTATAATAAATAAATCTAGATTTATTGGATATGCTACTCCCATAGAATCAGAAAAAGATGCATTAGATTTTATAGATAGAATAAAAACAGAGCACAGAGATGCTACTCATAATGTATATGCTTATGTACTAGGAGAAAATAATAACATTCAAAAATTTAGTGATGATGGAGAGCCTTCAGGTACAGCTGGTATACCTGTGTTAGAAGTAATTAAGAAAGAAGATTTGCGAAATGTTGCGGTTGTTGTTACTAGATATTTTGGAGGGATTAAATTAGGAGCAGGAGGACTGATTAGAGCCTATACAAAAGGAGCCAAAATTGGATTGGAAGCTGGAATAATTGTTGAAAAAATACTACACCATAAGATAAAGATTAGAATAAACTATTCATTATATGGTATGATTGAAAACTTTTTAAATACTGAAGGATACATAGTTGATCATGTGGATTATGATGATGCAGTGAATATTTATGTATATGTGAAGTTTTCAGATAAAGAAAGGTTTGTAAATAGGATTAAAGATATGACCAATGGCAATTTGATAGTAGAAGAAGTAAGTGTGGAGTATTTATCCATGAAGGATGGAAAGAGAATAAAGTAAGTTGATATAATATAGTATATGGGTATAAATATTACGAGGTGAGATTATGTTGAGAGAAGAAATGTTAAATAAAAGAGTTTGGGCAGTAGTAGGCGTTACTGAAAATGAGGGAAAATTTGGATATAAAATATTTAAAAAGCTCATTGAACATGGATATGAGACATATGGCGTAAATCCAAAATATAGTTTAATAGATGGAGAGAAAATTTATCCTGATCTCAAGAGTTTGCCAAGAAAAGTAGAAGTGGTAGATGTGGTAGTCCCTCCAAACGTCACAATGAGTTTGCTAGATGAAGTACATGAGTTAGGCATTGAAAATGTATGGCTTCAACCTGGAACTTATGATGAAAAAGTTATTGATAAGGCTGAAAATTTAGGACTTAATATTGTATATGATGACTGTGTATATGCTCGACTAATAGAAAAAGAGAAAAGATAGGTCTTAAGAGGGCCTATCTTTTTTGAAGAATTCATATACTCCAATAAAAAACAAAAAAACTGCAAAATATTTTCTAAGATTATCTGGATTGGTTTTAACAGCTACAATTGAACCAAATAGAGCACCTAAAATTCCAGGTGGTATGATCCATTTGGTTGATTTTAAGTCTATGTTGTTTTCTTTGAAGTGAATTATTAATGCTACTATTGATACAGGAATAAATACAATTAAATTTATTCCTTGTGCTTGCTGCTGGTTTATATTTGTAAGTAACACTAATGATGGGATTAGGATTGAACCTCCACCGATTCCCATACCACTGATAATCCCAGATAGAAGGCTTATTACGAATAGTTTCATAATAACATCATCCTAATTGCTGTATAAATTATTAGTCCTCCAAATATTTTTCTCAACCATGGAACTGGAACTTTTTTTAAAATTTTTGCACCTATAAAGCTACCAATTATTGCTCCTATACCAACTATAATGGCTATATTTAATTTTATTATATTGTTCTTTAAGTAAATGACTGTACTGATTGCTGTTAATGGTAATATTATAGATATGGCAGTGGCATGTGCTTTATAATCTTGTAATCCAATTAAGAAAGTAAGTGCAGGAACAATTAACATCCCACCACCTGAACCAAATATACCATTTATGAATCCTGTAATTATGCCAATTATAATCAATTTTAAATGTCTAGTGTACATACCTTTCTCCTTTATGTTATAATAATTAATTATAAATGATGCCACTAATTATAATTTAGCCAATATGGGATTACTTATACTAAAAAAGAATAAAGAAAGCAGGGAGGAATATAATGGATAAGTTATGTAGGGACATTGTAAATTGGCTTCAGGAAAAGGTAAAAGAAGCTAATGCGGAAGGATTAGTTTTTGGAGTTAGTGGAGGTATTGACTCAGCAGTAGTAGCAGCCCTTGCTAAGAGAGCTTTCCCTGAAAATTCATTGGGAATTATTATGCCATGTCACAGTAATCCTATTGATGAAGAGCATGGTTTTTTGGTTGCAAATAGCGTAGGAATAAATGTAAAAAAAGTAGATTTAACCAAAGTTTATGACCAGTTAATTGAATCTTTAAATTTTGAGAGTTCAAATAAAATGGCTCTTGCCAATATAAAGCCTAGACTAAGAATGACAACTTTATATTTTTATGCCCAAAATTATAACTATTTAGTTGTTGGTTCTGGAAATAAGAGTGAACTTACGGTAGGCTATTTTACAAAATATGGTGATAGTGGAGTAGATTTAATGCCTATAGGCTCTTTAACAAAAACTGAAGTTAGAAAATTAGCAGAATTTTTAAACATACCAAGAGTAATTATTGAAAAAGCGCCTTCCGCAGGTCTTTGGGAAAATCAAACTGATGAACAAGAAATGGGATTTAGCTATGATGTGTTGGATAACTATATAAAAAATAGTACTGGACCAAAGGATATAGTGGAAAAGATTGATATTATGTATAAAAGAAGTGAACATAAGAGAAAAATGGCGCCAATATTTGTGCCTGATTCAGAAGATTTATTATAAAATTAACGTTGAATTTAACATTATATTTAATTAATTGCATTTTGAAAAGTTTAGGGAGGTTAGAATACTATGTCAGGTCATTCAAAATGGCACAATATAAAAAACAAAAAAGGTAAAGAGGATGCAAAAAGAGCTAAGATATTTACCAAACTAGCAAGATATATTATAGTTGCTGTTAGAGAAGGTGGCCCAGATCCAGAGTTTAATCCAGCATTAAAAGCTGCAATTGAAAAAGCAAAAGCTGCTAATATGCCAAATGATAATATAGAGAGAGCCATAAAAAGAGGTAGTGGCGAATCAGGTGCAAATAACTTTGAAGAGATAAAATATGAAGGATACGGTCCTGGTGGGATTGCAGTATTTGTAACATGTTTAACAGATAATAGAAACAGGACTGCCTCTGATATAAGACATGCTTTTGATAAATTTGGAGGAAACTTAGGACAAACTGGTTGTGTTTCATTCATGTTTGATAGAAAAGGTTTAATATTAATTGAAAGAAGCGAAGATATTTTGGAAGATGATTTAATGCTAGAGGCTTTGGATTTAGGAGCAGAAGATTTTAACAGCGATGAAGATGGATTTGAAATAATAACTAGTCCTGAAGATTTTGACAAAGTAAGAGATGGACTAGCAGAAAGAGGATACAAATTTGCTGCTGCGGAAATATCCTATATTCCTCAGAACACAACAGAACTAACAGATGAAAATGATATAAAGAATATGATGAAATTAATTGAAACATTAGAAGAGAATGATGATGTTCAAGAAGTATACCATAATTGGGAGATGCCAGAAGGATTGGATATGTAGTTTTATATTTTAATTGATTAAATGCGGTATACAGTTGAAAAAGTAACTGAGTTACTTATATTCAAAATACCCTTTTTATATGTATGTGGGCATATAAAAAGGGTATTTTGTTTTATCGACATTTAATAAGAAGGGGTAATTTAAATACTAGTTAAGATATTCATATTTTTAATAAAGAGATTTATATTCATGAAAATTAAAAGCTGAACTATGATTTATTAAATAGTATTAATATACATTTTGCAATATTTGACAATATGAGACATATATTTATATAAATACGACATAAATATACAAAATTTTTAATAAATGTCTTCTAAAATGAAGAAAATTTTGGTAAAATTAGAGGGCGTACGTATAAATCCTCCTTATTTATAAACGTTTTGTTTGAATAATGATCATTATTTGCAAGATGTTTTATAAATGTTGGTAAGTTTTGCTGGTATGTTTCAAAAATTATACCATTTATAGGAATGATTTATTTGATAGGAGGTTGAAAACAATTCTATAAAATATTTTAATATTTAAAAATGTTGATTTATTTAACTATTTATTACAAGTATTTGAAAAAGTCAATTAGATGGAGGTTACAATGAAGAGATTAGTCAATATTAAAAATAGCATTAGAGGTAAATTGATATTTAGTTTTGTATCTTTAATTGTAAGTTCTTTGTTGTTAATGGGAATAATTACTTATGCCATAGTGGTAAATCAAATAAAAAAGGATTATACCAGTTCTATTCATAAAGAACTAGTCCATGTAAATAATGGTATGGAAAAACAGCTTGAATTGATTCAAGAAAATACGCTTATGCTATCTCAAGATTCGCTTTTGCAGGAATTGGATTCAAGGATAACTTCATATGTTGATAAAGAGGATCCTTCAGGGAAAATTGAAATGACTCCGCTTCAAAATGATCCCTATGAAGCTGAAGTGTTTATTGCCTTAAAGAAATTTACGGAGTCTCATCCGGAAATACAAAGTATTTCATTGGGAGTTGAAGAAAATGGAGGCTATCTTAGATATCCAGAATCAGCAAGATCCAATGGATATGATCCAAGAACTAGAGATTGGTATAAATTAGGACTAGAAAAGTCAGATAAACCATATTTGAATACTGATGTATATTTTGGGTCAGATGGGACAAAATGTATTCAATCTCTTTCAGCAATAAAAGATGAAAATGGGGATATTTTAGGAGTTATAAGTTTGGATATTCATCTAGATGTTTTAACTAAGATGATAGAAAGTATTAAAATAGGTAAAGAGGGTTATGTTATCATAGTGGATAAAAATGGCACTATCATAGCAAATCCTAGAGATGAGAGTTTAGTTTCAAAGAATATAAGTGAATTCAATATAGGCAAATTAGAAGATTTGAGCAATATTGATGCTCCATTTGAGGCAAAAATGTCTGATGGGAAAGAGTA
>ENA-OWPA01001946-OWPA01001946.1-bioreactor-metagenome-genome-assembly--contig:-NODE-1946-length-11464-cov-15.454553_pt1 | contig 11464 bp, 8 predicted proteins | sample MGYA00238139_ERZ651803 | MGnify/ENA primary metagenome ERZ651803 (study PRJEB26909, sample SAMN07631231) | bioreactor metagenome | isolation source: Switchgrass digestor | place: USA: Dartmouth...
CAGATTCATTTTTTAGTAGTGCTGACAATAATTTTGTGTTAAGATTAGACATAAGGGAACCTTCTTTCTTATGTAGTTTTTAATGTTGGCACTTTAAATTCTACAAGAAATTGGTTCCCTTTTCTAGTCTTAACTAAAGAACCAGTTTACACAAAATATTTTATACTATCTAATAATCTAACAAATTAAAAATAATAAGATATTACGTCGGCATATGAAGGCAGAATTACAGCAACGGAACACCTCTTTTTTCGGCTTCCTTGATAACTTCATCGGGCCATACCGAGGACTGTACTTCTCCTATATGAGCTTTTCTAAGATAAAACATACAGATTCTGGATTGGCCTATGCCGCCGCCTACGGTATACGGAAGTTCTCCGTTAAGCAATGCCTTGTGGAATGGCAGTTCGGCCCTTTCCATGCAATTCTTTATCTTAAGCTGTTCCAATAATGTTTCCTCATCCACCCTGATACCCATGGAAGATAATTCAAGGGCAATATCCAGAACAGGATAATATACAATTATATCACCGTTCAATTTCCAGTCATCATAATCCGGGGCTCTGCCGTCATGGGGCTTTCCGGAGGCAAGGGCTCCTCCGATCTGCATAATGAATACCGCTCCCTTTTCTTTGGCTATTCTATATTCCCTGTCTTTGGGAGTAAGTTCCGGATACAGATCCTCCAGTTCCTGTGACGTTATAAAATATATCTCTTCAGGAAGAATTTCCCCGGTGTAATCATATTTGCCTGATATGTATTTTTCTGTTATCTTTAACGCATTATATACCTGCCTAACAATCCGCTTTAAAGTTTCTGTGTTTCTGTCGCTTTTATTTATAACCTTTTCCCAATCCCACTGATCAACAAAGATTGAATGAATATTGTCGGTATATTCGTCTCTGCGGATTGCATTCATATCGGTATAAAGGCCCTCTCCCACCGCAAAGCCGTATCGCTTTAAAGCCAGCCTTTTCCACTTGGCCAGGGATTGGACTATTTCCACCGTTGCATCATTCTGCTCCTTTATGCCGAATGCAACCGGTCTTTCAATTCCGTTCAAATTATCATTTAAACCGGAATCAGCCCTTACAAACAACGGCGCAGAAACCCTGGTCAGGTTAAGCTGCCTGGCCAATTCCCTTTCAAAAAAATCCTTGATTTCCTTAATGGCAATTTCCGTTTCCTTGATATCCAACTGAGGCTTGTAGCCTTCAGGTATAAAAAATTCCATCAGTAACCTCCCGCTCGTAAGAATTTATGTAATGTAGCACATTATATCATAGGTGTCAGGTACTGTAAACAAATTGTGAACAAAAATTTCAATTTTGTTCACAATTTGTTTACAGTGCCTGACACCATTTGTGGCTCATGTGAATATGATATTATAGTCGTTTTTGTCAGGAAAATATATGTAAAGGAAGTGCCTGCATGCCCATAAGAATTTTTATCGATCAAGGCCACAACCCTACCGGATTTCATAACGCAGGAGCCACAGGAAACGGATTATTTGAGCAGGATATAACATATCAGGTGGGTATTTACCTGGCCAATCTGCTGAATAACGATGCAAGATTCGAAGCCCGTGTATCAAGACCCACTCCGACTACTGTATTGGGCACCAATAATGCAACAAGCTTATATGAAAGGGTACGTTTGGCCAACGAATGGCCTGCCAATTACTTTATCAGCATCCATTGCAATTCCAATCCCAATCCTGCTATAAACGGGACGGAAATTTACATCTTTCAGTACGGCACACAGGCCAATTGGCTGGCACAGCATGTCATGGACGGAATAGTTCAGATAGCCGGAACCAGGAATAACGGCATAAGAATTAACCAGTCCCTGTATGTTCTCAGACGTACCACCATGCCATCAATACTGGTCGAACTTGGTTATTTGACTAATGCATCCGACGCGGAAAAATTACGGAATAACCAATATCAGTTTGCCTATGGAATGTATATAGGAATTCTGAGGTATTTCGGTTTTTCTCCGGCGTAAATTACCCAGCCGTAAAAGAACATAGCCGTAATTTGTTAATCAAAAAGGCCGACATATGCCGGCCTATTTTGCAATGTTTAAAAGTTCACAAATCACAGTGGTATTCTTATTCTATATGTAATTCGCCAAACAATCGGCAATATTGCACCTATACCGTAAATTTCTGTACAGCACGGTACAATGCGCCCGAATTTTCTTTTAATGTACCCGACGACTTGCTCAGGGCTTCCACAGAATTCAGCTGGTTTGAAGTAGTCTGGCTTACGGCGCTGGATGATGCCGAAATTTCCTCCAATACCGCCGATATATTTTCTATTGAAGCCAGGGTACTTGCTCTTGCATCCTCAATTTGCCCTATGCTTTCCGTAATATAATTCAGATTTACCGTCAGCTTTTCTACGCTCTTACTGATTTTTTCATAGGAAACGGTCGTGTCTTTTACCACATTTTCCTGCAGGCCAAGGACTGTTTCAACTTTTTTGGCGGTTTCCACAGCCGCTTTTGTATCATTCCATATACTGCTGACTATTTTCTGTATCTCGTTAACAGATTGTTTTGACCGTTCCGCCAAACTTCTTATTTCGTTTGCGACTACCGCAAAACCTCTGCCGTTTTCTCCGGCTCTTGCCGCTTCAATGGACGCATTTAATGCCAGAAGGTTAGTCTGATTTGCTATCTCACTGATTACCTTGGTAATATTGGTAACCGTCATTGACTTTTCTGCCAGCTTTTCTATGGCATTAATGATATCCGTAGTTATCTCGATTGTGGACTTTGTCTGTTCATTAAGCTCCTGAGTACAATTGGTTCCCTCAGCAATGGCTTTTTTCGCATCGTCCGCAAATTGACTGATCTCTTTTGTATTGTCACTTACCTGTACAATCTTCTTTGATAAGTTATCCATCTGCATCAGACATTCTTCCGCATCCTTAGCCTGCTGCAGAACCCCCTGATCAATTTCGTTTATCGCACGGGATATATCTTCCGTGGATTTTAAGAACGCCGCCGAAGCCTGATTTACTTCGGTAGAGGATGTATCTACTTCGTTAGTGAGCATATTAACCTGTTTAATAAGCTCCTTCATGTTTAAAAATGTATTCTGTATTTCTTCAATCAAAGTCTTAAATTCATCTTTTCTTTTTGTATGAAACTCAACGGTCAGATCCCCTTTTGCCGCTTTTCTGAGCCCCGATATAATATCCTTAATGGTCTTGTCTATTCTCGTTGAAATAAAAATACCGATAAATATTGCAATAATGCAGGCAATTATAACAATTAGAACCGTTATGAGCCTGATGCTTTCTGCCTGTCTCGTAATTGTTGCTTCCGGTATCAGGGCACAAATCACCGAGCCGGTGTCCCCTTTTACTTTTGAATACATGAACAAATAGGATTTACCGTCCATATTAACGAACTCTGAACCTTGAATATCTTCTTTTTCCAAGGCATTTTTGAAAAATGTCTGTTCACTGAAGAGAATTCCGTTGTCATCATAATTGTAAATCTCTTTTCCGTCACCTGCAACAAAAGCCATTATGCATGATTCATCGAGATTTGTGTTTTCAAGGACTTCCTTTATTATCTCAGCCTTGACATCGATAACTATGTAAGCGTTATAATTATTCACTTTTTGATATATACGCAAAGCATATTTTGAATTATCCACACCTAATATTTCATCTATTGATGCATCATTGCTTGTCCATGCACTACCGCCTTTGCTTTCATTAAGCTTCTTAATAATATCGCTTTCAAGTATCTTGTTATTGGCATCGTTATTAAGCTTGCCGATATCCCTGGAAGAAATTAAAGTATTTTCTTCCGGGACTATTAAAAATACATTAAGTACGAAATCGTCTACAGTAGCTTTTACCAGGAAATCATTCTGAATTTTTTTCATTAATTGCATTTTTTCATAATCGTCATAAATGTTCAAATAAGCAAGATATTCGGTAATGTTCTTGTCACTGTAATATTCAAGTGACGATTTTTCCACAGTATCCAAACCGAAAGCCATATATTCTGCAGTCTTATTGACTACTTGAGTGGCCGCATCCCTGTATTTATCTGAAATTGCAGATGCCGCCATTTCAAATGATGCCACTCCCAATATTATAATAAAAGCAATGGGAATTAAAAATGAAAGGATTAATTTGGACCGCAATGACGATAACCGTTTTGGCATATTGGAAGACAACTGTTCATGATTTTGATTTTTTCTTTTAAATAAATACAGTGTTTTCCTTTCCTTTATTTTTTTTAGAGAAAGATTTTTTCTTTTGTTTGACATAATATTACCTCCGTTTTCTAATTATTTATGTCAATAAAATCAGTTTGCTTTCTACTTTTAAGAAAACTTCAACAAAAACATGCACCGGACCAGCTGCATATACATAATATAATAAGTTTAGGCAAATACCGTATTTGTGTCAATGAATGTTCTTACCGTTTTGTGCCTATATTTGACAAGCCTTGGCCTATGTTTTGCGGCATTTCATCCGGATTATAAACACATACATTTTACATAAATGCTTCCTGTCACTTATGGTACGGTTCATTATTCAATATCCGGAATGCCCGGTAAATCTGCTCCAAAAATATCAGGCGCATCAGTTGATGCGGAAAAGTCATTTTTGAAAAACTCAACCGATAATCCGCCCGATTCAGGACATCATCAGAAAGTCCCAATGATCCGCCTATCACAAAACTTATGTGACTTTTTCCGGAAACAAAAAGTCTATCCAAATGATTTGCCAGCTCCACGGAAGACAACATATTTCCCTTTATATCCAATGCAATACAATAAGAATCTTCTTTTAGCACCTTTAAGATTCTGTTTCCTTCCGTCTTTTTTATGGATTCTTCAACGGCAGGCCCTGCATTGTCCGGAGTTTTTTCGTCCGGCAGTTCAATGATTTCCAGAGAGCAATATCTTCCCAATCTTTTTTTATACTCATCTATGCCCATTGTCAGATATTTTTCCTTGATTTTTCCCACACATATAAGAGATATTTTCATTTACCGTCTTCCTTTACAATTTGCGGAGTCCAACATTTATCACTGTATGTTCTTCTCTGTTCTAATACCAGTTTATCAATTTTCCTTCAATAAAACTATCCTTCTTTTTTATCATTTCTAAATCATAATTATATATTTTTGGAAATTCGCCTTTTTGTTTGTATGCATTCGGCAATATTTTGATTATAATTGCATATTTTGTCATTATTTGCTATAATGTAAATAAATATCTGTTTTATACATAGTATTTTTTTATTTTTATAAAACATGGGGGGTAGTAATAATGTTAAAAAAATTAAAATTCAATTTTAAATTTTCTTCTTTAAAACGCAACTATTATCTGATCATTCCGGCTGTTCTTTTAATAGTTCTGGACATAATCAGTTTAATCAATATAAAAAACGGTCCTGTAAATGCCGCAATAATAATCATATCCCTTGGTATTATATGTTTTCTTTATATGTTTTACAGTTATGTTTCAAATAATTACATAAAATCCATCGTATCCCTTATTTCTTATTTGGAATCCGTCGATTTTAAAGTTCAGTTAAAACCTCTCCCCTCGGAACTTTTATATCGTGACGATGAGCTGGGTCTCTTGGCAAACCACATTTCCGACGTGATCAATTCATTATACTCGCACAAGGAATCTGATAATAAAACCGGCATATTGCAAAAAATAGAAATAGTTTCTTCAGATATTGAGGAACTTCATAAAAATATAGACAGTATAGCGGCTACTTCCGAAGAATTATCGTCAATGATGAAAGAAACTTCGGCATTAACCGCCAATATAGCATCCACATCAAAAGAAATATCCGAAACCATCAGGGAATTTTCAGAAAAAGCCCATATGGGCCATAAAACTTCACAGGAAATTAAATTAGGCGCAGAAAAAACCTTGCAAAGTGTATCCGAAGCCCAGTCAAAAACCAATACGATATTCAACACGACTAGGCAAAATCTTGAGAAAGCAATTGAAGCCTCCAAAATTACCAATAAAATTTCAATTCTTTCAAAATCCATAAACGATATAATTGCACAAACCAATTTGCTGGCTTTGAATGCTTCCATAGAGGCAGCCAGGGCCGGTGAATACGGAAAAGGATTTTCCGTTGTTGCTGAGGAAATCCGTAAATTATCGGAACAGTCCAAAAACAATATTATTCAAATAGACCGGATAACCGAACAGGTTAAGGAAGCAGTAAACAACCTTTCCCTTTATGCTTCCAGGTTACTGAAATTCGTATCAGAGGATGTTAATTCAGATTACAATTTTATGAAACAGGTGGCAGAAAAGTATAAAGCAGATTCCATAACCATCAATGATTTATTTGTGAACTTCAGTACATCTTCCGATAAGTTAATTACTTCTTTAGATACCTTGCTGTCAAATCTTGATAATATCGTTACCGCATCCAACAACGGGGCAAAAGGTGTTAACGATATCGCCGCACAAATAAGTAAAATGACCGGCTCATCCAACGATGTGCTGGCCCAGATTCGTAGTATCAATGTATAAGGCAAAGAAAATATTCTCTTTAATCAAACGGAAAATTTCTGAATTATTTTAATAAATGGGTATTTAAGATTTTTCAAATATTTCATGTTTTGACATAAAAATGAACTAAATTGTTCACAAATTATCTTTAATCTATCCATAATTTGAACACAATTTTAATATATATTATAATCAAAAGATGTTAAATACAATTTTTTCACTCTCCTCCTCCCTACTTTATATAGATTTAAGGGTGCCCGGAAGCAAAACTTCCGGACACCCTTTTAATTTACGGGAAATATTCAGAATGCCTTACATTATACTGATTTATACTGATTTCCCGGTTTACATTACATAATTTGAACCCAGCGTAATAATCGGTTTCTTTATAGAAAATTGTCGAAATATTTAATTTTACTTTATTTTGATTTTCCAATAAAATTATTTATTTTATTATTATTTAATTTATCCTTCACAAAACATACACATATCAATTGTATATTATCAGCATGAAAATAAAAATACTTCTACTCCCACCCTATTATACATGTGATGGTAATTAACACCCCTGTTATTTACCGAAAATGCCGACCTGAAAGGTCGGCATTTCTATGAAAATAAAACGGTACCCCTTACACTGTTATAAGAACACCGCCGGGATTTGAATGTCATATGACGGATACTTAAAATGTCCGTATGTAACACACAAATCCCAGCGGTGTTTTTTAATTCTTCTGACGGTACATAACCGTTATATACGACTATCCTTATATTTAAATAATTAATAATATTTATATTTTATGAAATACTTCTTCGGGGCCGATACTGTTCGATCTATTCAAGAACCGTTTTATTCAAGGTATCGTCATCTATATCGGAGGAATTAACAGGCAGTTTCGTTATTCTAACCTGTCCAATCATTTTATTCATGGTTTCAAGGATATCAAACTGATAACCGCCATATCGCAATGTGGCCTTTTCCCCGTCTGCCGGAATCCTGTCAAGAATTGATATTAATAATCCGTTAAGGGTGTCAAAATCTTCATGTTCAATGACAATATTAAGTTTTTCCTCCAGGTCTTCCAGACTTATGGAACCCTTGACCACACAGGAATTATTGTCTACGGAAAGGATCATTTTTTCTTCCATATCATACTCATCCTGTATGTTGCCCACTATTTCTTCCAGAAAATCTTCCATAGCAACCAAACCGGCGGTTTGCCCGTATTCGTCTACGACAATTGCCATATGAATTTTCTTTGCCTGCATCTCCCGAAACAGCAAATTAACGCTTTGGGTTTCCGGTACAAAGAAAGGTTCTCTTGCAATCTCCTGAAGCGTTTTTGTCTTGCCGTCCTCAGATATGTAAGCGTTTATCACATCTTTCAAATGCAGTATTCCGATGATGTTATCCATATTATCTATATATAACGGATACCTCGAATAATTTTCTTCAAGCATTATTTTTAACGCTTCTTCCAACGACATCTCTGCATCGATGGCTACGATACGTTTTTTGTGTGTCATTATATCCTGGACTTCCTTATCATCCAGTTCGATAATATTGGATATCATTTCCGCCTTACCGGCATCGATTACTCCATGTTCATGGCCTTCATTTACTATCGAAATGATCTCTTCTTCTATCTCGTCTTCATTAATGCCGTAAGGATTTATTCCGAAAATCCTTAGAATAAAGTTCACGATTATATCTAACAGCCATCCGACCGGCCTTAAAATCAGGTATATAAACTTAACAAATCCGTAAAACCTGAAGCAGATCTTTTCGGAATATTTCATTGAAATTTTTTCCGGCAGCAGATATCCGAACAATGTCATTAAAAAAATCAGAAAGACCATAAAAAGCACACAAGGAATATGATATTTTATGGCCGGTAAAATAGTATTCACGGAATAAACCACGGTAATAGCAGAAACTACGCATAACAATAATGTCAGAATGTTTTGATATTTTGAATCCGATCCGATTATATTTATCAAATCGGCTGCTTTTTTATCTCCTTTATCCGCTTTTTTTCTTATGCTGCTTTCGCTTACATGTTCCAAAGCTGTTTTAATAACAGATATGATGGCCATTATAAGGATCAACAACAATACAGCTGTAATCCCCCATAAAGGGTCGTCACTATCCATTGTAAAAAAATCCCTTCCCTCTCTCTTCAATTAAAATAGAATATTTTTAAAATATGTATCTAGCGATAAACTAATAATCAGTGCCTTATCAATTTTCTTCAAAACCTCCTTATCCAAATGACATACTTTCTCCTTTAATCTGGATTTATCTATAGTTCTTACCTGCTCTAGCAAAATAACCGAATCTTTAACAATACCGTATTTATCGGCAGCCAGTTCCACATGGGTCGGAAGCTTGGCCTTATTCATCTTCGATGTTATGGCCGCACATATCACCGTCGGACTGTGCTTATTGCCAGTATCATTTTGAACTATCAAAACCGGCCGAATACCTCCCTGCTCAGATCCTATAACCGGTCTTAAATCTGCATAAAAGATATCTCCTCTTCTAATTACCACTTTACTCACACTCCAATTGCAGGCTTTACTCTTATTATTGCCAGTTTCGTCGTGAGTATTCCATAAAGTGATATCTTTTTAATAACTTTTTATTCCTGGCTGAGATATATTCTCGGTATTCTTTTGCCGACGGTGCATATCATTTCATAGGGGAATGAATGGGACCAATCCGCAAGGGTTTCTACACTGATTTCGCAGTCGCCGTCCCTTCCAAGCAAAGTAACCGTATCTCCCTGGCGTACATCTTCTATATCCGTTACATCCACCATAAAATAATCCATGCATACCCGGCCGATAATCGGCGCATACCGGCCGCGGATTATAACTTTTCCGATATTAGACAAGTTCCTGGAGTATCCGTCCGCATATCCGACAGGAATTGTGGCAACCTTTGTTTTTCTCCCTGCTATATAAGTCAGACCGTAACTTATACCGGTCCCGGCAGGAACTTCTTTTATATAAACTATATGGCTTTTTAATTCCATAGCTGGAATCAGTCTTATCTTTTCACGATTGACATATTCGGAAGGATATATTCCGTAAGTAAGTATTCCGCATCTGACCATTTCATACTCGGCTTCAGGAAATTCTATGAAACCGGCGCTGTTTGACATATGGCGAACCGGAATATGTATGCCTTCCTGCTCCAATAATTTATAAAACTTATCAAACCTGTTGATTTGCTCCTTTGCGCTGCTTTTATCTTTTTCATCCGCAGCGGCAAAATGTGAAAAAATCCCTTCTATTTTTATACCCTTAAGGGCAGATATTTTCTTTATAACATTAACACTGTCCGCGGAATCGCAAAATCCGAGCCTGGACATGCCTGTATCTACTTTTATATGAATTTTGGCTGTTTTCCCCTGCTTTATGGCTTCTTTCGCCAGGTTTTCGGCCATTTCATACTGGTATACCGTCTGTATGACGTCATGGGAAACTACAAGATCAAACTGTTCTTTAGGGGTATATCCCAAAATTAATATGGGTTTTGTAATGCCCGCTTTTCTAAGCTCTATTGCCTCTTCAATAATAGCCACTCCGAATGCATCGGCCAAATCGTTCTCAAGCGCTTTCGATACGGCAACCGCACCGTGGCCGTATGCGTCAGCCTTAACTATAACCATCAGCCTGGTATCCTTGCGCAGCTTGCTTTTTATCCGGCTTATATTGGAACGTATGGCATCAAGATTTATATTTGCCTGTACTCTGTAATAGTCACATCTCTCCAAAAGTCTTCACCTAGTTTCTATAAAAAATTATATAAAATTTTCTCCTTGAAGTACATTTCCTATGGCTTCGGCTATATCCCCCGCCATCATGGAATAGACTCCGGTCTTTTTGGCGGCCGTATCTCCTGCCAGTCCATGGATAAATACGGCCAGGCAGGCTGCGGCGTAAGAGTCGAGACCCTGGGCCATAAGGGCCGCTATAATTCCCGTCAGTACATCTCCGCTCCCTGCGGTAGCCATCCCGTTATTGCCTGAAATATTTATATATTTATTGCCCTGTCCGGCAACGATCGATCGAGCGCCTTTTAAGACATATATTAATTTACTATTATAAGAACATTGATTTGCTATGTCAATTATATTATCCGATACGTCTGGCACTGTAATTCCTAAAAGCCTCGACAGTTCCACGGGATGGGGTGTTAAAACCGTATTCTCCGGCAACAGGGTTTCAAGTTTACTTAGTCTCTCTTCAGACGATAAATTGTCCCTGTCAAGTTCCCTTGCCAGTAAATTAACGGCATCCGCGTCTATAATCAGCGGCTTTTTGTTCATGGTTAACACAGCCGACAAAAGCTTTTTCGGCTTATCGCCAAGTCCCAGGCCGGGTCCAATAACCGTTACATCCGCCCATTCGAGGGCAGAAGATATAACCTCCTCGGAAATCTCTTCCCGGACGGACATATCTTTTTCGTTTGAAAAATTAATTGAAGCCTCTTCCAAATCATACGACGCAAAAAGGGCCTCCGGCAATAATGTCTGTATGATATCCCGGTTACCGGATGCTGTCAGAACTTTTACCATACCGGCGCCGGTCCTGTATGCCGCTTTGGCGGCCAGATAAGCCGCTCCGGCCATGCCCTTGCTTCCCGCAATAACCAGCACCTTACCGAAAGTTCCCTTATGGCCGTCACATTTTCTTTTGGGGAGTCTGCAAAGATCGTCTTTGGTAAAATAAAAAGTGTCGGGATTTGCATGATACAGGGCTTTATCGGGAAATCCTATGTCGGATACGGTTATTTTCCCGGAATATAATGCTCCCGGATAAAGTATCAAACCCTGCTTCATATACCCGAAAGTTATAGTGTAATCGGCTTCTACGGCAGTACCCAGCACTTTACCGTTATCGGCCGATATTCCGGAAGGGATATCTACC
>ENA-OWPA01001947-OWPA01001947.1-bioreactor-metagenome-genome-assembly--contig:-NODE-1947-length-11457-cov-5.460545_pt1 | contig 11457 bp, 10 predicted proteins | sample MGYA00238139_ERZ651803 | MGnify/ENA primary metagenome ERZ651803 (study PRJEB26909, sample SAMN07631231) | bioreactor metagenome | isolation source: Switchgrass digestor | place: USA: Dartmouth...
CTCAACTTCCTTCGTTTGGGCGCCAGCCCCTTTCAGCCTCCCTACTCCTTCCTTCTCAGCCGTGGGGGAGCGCTCACCAGAAGCGCTCCCCCACGTTTCTCTTAAGCTCAAGGCCTTCGCACGTTTCCTTGGACTGCCCCTCCCCCGGTGCCCCAGATCCGCGCCGCATCACTACGGCTGACTCGGCGCCCTCTCATGCGGCGGCATCAGGCCTGCGCTCCACCACTTGGGCTGGCTTGTCGACCACAACTTGCTCCTCCAGCCAAGCCCAGTCCCATGCCCCCTGGGCTGCCTGCATCCGGCCGGCCACGGGCGAAGACTGTATGAGATATCGCTGCGGTCCCAAGTCGCAAGATGTTTCGGACTCACTGGGCCGATGGCATCCCCAGGCGCCGTACAGCAGGGGCTAGGTGAGCAAGAAGGCTAGAATGAGAGATGCCGCAAGCTTGCAAGTATCACGGAGTCGAGTTCACGGCCACGGAACTGCGCCGAATGAGACTTGGACGCCGAAGGAGGGCTCAACTCGGCTATTTTAGGGCTGCAGCAGTTCGAAAGCGGGGGGTGCAGCGGGCTGGCACACAGGCGTTGAGAGATGCCCGCAGTGGCAGGTCTCATGGCTTTGAAATGATGATTCCACAGCCAGGTGGAGTGCAGCTGAAAACTGGGTTCAGCCCGAACAAGCTTGACGGACAGATTGAAGCCGTCCTCGGCAGCGAATGCGCCTGGGTCCGGAGTTGGCCGCCGTCGGGCCCTTGATGACACTCCAGGATACCGACTCTGCGGCAGACGACGCGGGAAGCTGCCACTTAGGCTGCCGGTGATCGCACCTATCCATCTGCATCCGGTCAAACAGCTTGAGAGATCGCTGCGGCGGATGGACTCAGCGGATTTCGGGGGTCAGGGGCTAACCCCCGAAAAGGCAGCCGTAAGGCAGCGGCAACTCAACAAACGTGCCGGATTGTGCAATACCAGGAGCAGCAAGTCTCACGGCGCCGAATTCGTGCGTCCCAGGTGTCCCCAATGAGACTTGGACTCCGAAGCTGGACTTAACTCGTTTTATTCTGGCCCTCCAGGGGCCCAAGGGAAGTAGTGCCAGGCGCTGGTCGAAAGGAAGTGAGGGATCGCAGTGCTGCTTTGAACCAGGGCTCGGCTGTCCCGAATGCGCCAGCGCAAGATGAACAGTGCAAACAATAAGGTCGGAGAACAGCATCGCCGCACCTGTTCTCCGACCTTCGATGCATCAAGACCACACACGGTCACCTGGACTGTGGACCAAAAGCATAGGCAAGCCCGGCGCCGATCAACAGTGCGCCGAAGATTGGCAACTTCATCCCGTACATCCACTGCAGTGCGGTGGTCAGCCAGGCGAGGCTCAGCTTCTCAGCGCCCCAGGACAGCGGAAGTGCACATGCGAGAACAAGGCCCACAATCAGGTACGCGAGGAGCGTTCCCCAGTCTACCCGCTTGCGACGCCGGCCCCGGCGCTCCGCCCAGATGGCTGGTACCAGCAGGAAAAAACCAGCGAGTGCCCAGCAAGCGCTGGTCACATCAATGTACTGCCTCACCATGTTCATGCTTTGCGACGCTTCCGGAGTAACGAGGTTGCCTACTACACCTGCTGCGTAAACTGCGAGGATGCCTCCGCAGATTGCGATGAAATGGAGAAGCCCACGACCCATGTTTTGCGGCCACCTTTCAAGAGAGCAGTCTGCCGTATTGTTCCATCCTGAAACTGGACGGCGCTCCTGTTGATGTAGTTCCCGTAATATTCACTAGTAATAATATTATACCCGGTTGCACAACGGTTTGCGCACCGTATCGTCCCATGAAACGCTGCCGTGAAAAGAAAACTGCGGTGCAGAAGCCTGCACCGCAGCTCGTTGTAAGCCCGTTCACCGGCCCTATCCTGTGCCTACCCATCCAAAACAACCGACAGATACTTGTACTCCAGATAGTCATCCAGCCCGTGATGCCCGCCTTCGCGCCCAAGGCCGCTTTCCTTGATCCCGCCGAACGGAGCCTGCGGAACCGCCAGGAGCGAATCGTTCACGCCAACCATCCCGTACTCCAGCGCCTCGCTGACCCGCACCGTCCGGCCGAGGTTCCGGGTGAAGACGTAAGCCGCCAGGCCGTACTGAGTATCGTTGGCCCGCCGGATCACTTCCTCCTCTGTGCGGAACGGGATAATCGGCGCGACCGGGCCAAAGGTCTCCTCGTGCACAATCCGCATCTCATCAGTGACCTGATCGAGCAGCGTAGGCGCATAGAAGAAGCCCCGGGCAAAACCGCCCTCAGTGAGCCGGTACCCGCCCGTCAGCACCCTGGCCCCCTTGCTGCGGGCATCAGCCACATGCTCCTCTACCTTTTGGTACGCGGCCTCGTCAATCAGCGGCCCGACGCTGGTGCCCTCCTCCAGGCCGTTTCCCACGCGCAGGGCTTGCACGGCCTCCACAAACCGCTGGGTGAACGCCTCAGCCACGGACTCCTGCACATAGATCCGGTTGGCGCAGATGCACGTCTGCCCCGCGTTGCGGAACTTGCTCACAATCGCACCCTGCACTGCCAGGTCGAGATCAGCATCATCAAAGACAATGAAGGGAGCATGTCCACCAAGCTCCATGCTGACGCGCTTCAACTGCGCAGCCGACCCCTGCATCAGGTACTTGCCCACCTCGGTGGACCCGGTGAAGGAGATCTTCCGAACCAAGCGGTTCGTGAGAAACTCCTGCGCCACGGCCGCCGGATTCTTCGTGGTAATGATATTGACTACGCCGGCGGGCAGGCCGGCCTCCTCGATGATCTCGCCCAGGAGCAAGGCGCTCAGGGGGGTCTGCTCAGCAGGTTTGAGGACCACCGTGCAGCCTGCAGCCAGCGCCGGGGCGATCTTCCGCGTGATCATCGATGACGGGAAGTTCCAGGGCGTAATCGCCGCCACTACGCCCACAGGCTGGCGCAGAACCCAGATCCGGGTGCGCTTGGAGGAGCCGGGAATCACCTCGCCGTAAACCCGCCGGGCCTCCTCGGCGTACCAGTTGAGGTACTCAGCACCGTTGATGATCTCTCCCTTGGCCTCAGCCAGGGGCTTTCCGTTTTCCTCGGTCAGGACCCGGGCCAGCCGGTCGACGTTGGCCATAATCCCGTCATAGACTTTGCGCATATACCGGGCACGCACATGAGCCGGCAAGGAGGACCACCCTGCAAAAGCAGCGTGGGCCGCCTCGATTGCAGCCCGGGCGTCTTCCGCCCCCGCGTCGGGAACGGTCGCAATAATCTCGCCGGTGGCGGGGTTTGTCACCGCAAAACGCTCACCACTCGCCGCCTCGGTCCAACGCCCGCCGCTGAACAGCTTGTAACTCTTCGTGGACACCTGCAATCCCCCCAACCCCGTAATGGCGGAATTATCATACCGTTAAATGGCAAAGGATGTCAATACAGGTGCGCCGTACCGGGTGGACCTGCCGGTCGGTGGCATCCGCTTCACAGCGCCAGATGCTGCCACCGCTCATAGACAGAGAGGAGCGCCCACCAGGGGCGCTCCACCCATCGTCACAGATACGTCTTTGTCACCCGCTCCCCCTCGCAGGTGAGGCGGACGGGCCGGTCCTTCTCTTTCGTCTCCAGGTGGACCGGGTGGTTCCACAGGGAGTAGACATACTTCAAAGTGCGTTCGGCATACGGGAAGTCCAGATCCCGTCCGTCGTGGTAATGACGGAGATAGAGCTCCCGCCGCCCCCCATAATCGCCATCCTCCACCACGATATAGGGGTGGCCGAAGTTGGTCATGGAGTCGCAGAGGGTGTCACGCACCCGTTCCCATTCCTTGTCCGTGATCCGCCAGTGCTCATCCTCCAGCTTGTAGATGAACAGGTCCAGATCACGGCAGAGTTCCTCCGTGAGATAGGAGCGCAGGAAGGAAACGTCGTTCTCCATCTCCCGGACCTCGAAAACCTTCTCTCGGCCGTACCGCTTCTCGATATCCTCGAAAATGCGGAGGCCCACAAAGTACGGGTTGATCCGGCTGTGCCCCGGGGTACAGACCGAGGCATGCAGTTTGCCGAACTCAACAAACTCATCGTCGGTGAGGTCCATCTCTCGCATGATCCGCAGGTGCCAGTACGAGGCCCAACCCTCGTTCATGATCTTCGTCTGCATCTGCGGCACGAAATAGAGGCTCTCCTCCCGGACGATGGCGATGATGTCACGCTGCCAGTCTTCCAAATGATCCGCATGCTCCAGAATGAAGCGAAGCAGATCTTTCTCGGGCTCCGGCGGCACCTTCCGCTTGGGCTTCGCCTTGCGCCCCGGCCGGGGCTTCTCTTTCTCCGGTGGGAACAGGTCCCCGTAGGGATCCTCCCCTGCCGGCACCGGCTCGGCCTTCTTCTCCTCGGGCTCCCGCCGGGGATACGGGTCGATGTGCTCAGCGATGGAGAGGACCGCATCCAGGAACTTCTCCACCTCCAGCGATCCTTCATCGATGCCGTACTGGCGGATGCGCTGGGCGTTCTGGCTGACGGTCTCCACCATCTGCCGGTTGGTGTTGGCGAACCAGATATTGTTCTTGAAGAAATCCGTGTGGCCAAAAACGTGGGCTACCACGAACTTGTTGTGCAGCAGAGAGTTGGACTCCAGAAGAAAGGCATAGGCGGGGTCAGAGTTGATGACCAGTTCGTAGATCTTGCTGAGACCGTAGTCATAGGACGCCTTCAGTTGGTAATACGCCTTGCCGTGGGTCCAGTGGCTGAAGCGGCCAGGCAGCAGGTAGGCGCCGAACTCGTAGAGGATGGTGGCGGGCACGATCTCAAAGTGGGTCGGAAACGGATCAAGGCCTAACTCCTTGGCCTTATCCCAGATTTTGCCGATGGCCTCCTCCAGCAGCGGGAGTTCTCGGTCATCCAATCGCCACACCTCCCCGGCTGAACCACTTCTGGAGGGCGGGGTAGACGTCTCGCTTTTCGGAGATGGTGACGATGACGAACCGCGGGTCCTTAATCTGGGTAAACGCACTCATCAGGGAACTGGTATAGCCGCCCTCCCGAATCTCCCCATAGCCAAACAGGTTGGAGACAGTGAGCAGCTTGTTGACCAGTTCGATGCAGAGCTTGTTGTCGGCCTCGCTCCAGTTATCGCCATCAGAGAAATGGAAGGGGTAGATATTCCACCGCTCGGGGTCGTACCGCTCGTTGACGATTTTCCAGCAGAGGCTGTAGGCGCTGGATACCCGAGTGCCGCCGCTTTCGCCAAGGTGGAAGAATGTGTCCTCGTCTACTTCCTGGGCTTCACTGTGATGCGTGATAAAGACAATCTCCACATCCTGATATTTGGTTCTGAGGAATCGAACCATCCAGAAGAAAAGGCTGCGGGTGATATACTTCTTGAACTCGCCCATGGAGCCCGATGCATCACGCATGGCGAGTACCACCGCGGAGCTGCTGGGGCGCATCTCCTGCTCCCAGACCTTGAAGCGCAGGTCTTCGTTGGTCAGGTTGCCAAAGACCGGCTTGCCCTTCAAGGCGTTCCGCTTCATGTTCTCCATGATGGTCCGCCGCTTGTCGAGGTTGCCCATGGGACCTTTCTTCCGCACTTCCGTGAACTTGACCGACTCCGTGGGAACCTCTCGGGTAGACTTGGGTCGCAGGTCCGGAAGTCCCAGGTCTTCGAAGATGAGCTCGGCCAGTTCATCCACGGAAATCTCTGCCTCGTAGTAGTCCGTCCCCGGCTGGTCGCCGGCCTGCTTGCCCCTGCCGCCCTTGCCCTGGGACGGACCCTTTCCCAGCACGTCGCCGACTTTCGAGTCGCCGTTACCCTGGCCAACCCGCTCGCCCTGGTAAGGATCGAACCGGAACCGGTACTCTTCCAGGCTGCGGATCGGGACCTTGATCAGCCGCTTGCCATCCGAGGTGATGATAGACTCCTCGGCGATGATTTCGGGGAGGTTCTCCTTGATGGCCTCCTTGATCTTCTCCAAATGCCTCGCCTGATCTGCAGGCCCTTTCCGATGCAGGCTCCAGTCATGCTGGGATGTCGAGACCATGAGCGCTTCCCTCCTTCCGCTCACCCATCCCGCCGCACGGCGGTCGTGCCTCCGTGTACTCTAGCCTATGCAGTTCCTGCGGAATTGGGCGAAGAATATGCGGAAGTGAGGATGTCCTATACCTCTATGCTTTCCGCAGATCTTCAGAGAGTGCAAGCCGCCGGGGTCCTGCCCCGGCGGCGCCGCATATTCATTTCGCTGCCGTTTCGGCCACCAGCTGCTCCTGGGTCAACTCGGCCAGGGCAGCCACCTGCGTTGGATCCAACCCTAGCCCCTGGGCCACGCGAGTGCCGTAATCCGGGTGCACCTTGTGGAACAGGGCCGTCTGGCGGAGCTGGATCCGCTGCTGGGCATTCTTAAGATGAGAGACGATGTTGCCGATCAGATGGGCCCGGTCGGTGTCGGACATCACCTGGGCGTAAAGCGCCCGGGGCTGGACAAAGTCATCGTTGGGATGCCGGTAGGGCTGCCGGGCCGCCAGCCCTGCGACGGACAGCGCCGGCATCGCCACAGCGGGCTCCGGCCGGGGCCCTTCGAAGCTGTTGGGATAGTAGTTGGGGCTCCCCTTGCCGTTGTCGTCGAACCGCATGAACCCGTCCCGCTGGTAGGTGGCGGCCACCGCCCCACGGGGGGCGTTCACCGGCAGTGAGGCGTAGTTAGCCCCCAAGCGGTAGCGGTGGGCATCGGCATAGGCGAAGAGGCGGCCCTGGAGCATCTTGTCCGGCGAGGGGCCGACGCCGGGCACGAAGTTGCTGGGAGCGAATGCCGCCTGTTCCACTTCGGCAAAGTAGTTCTCGGGGTTGCGATTCAGCACCAGCCGGCCGATGGGGATCAGCGGGTAATCCTTATGGGGCCAGACCTTTGTGATATCGAAGGGGTCAAACCGATAGTTGGGAGCCTCCTCCGGCTTCATGACCTGGACATAGACCTGCCATGCGGCCTCCTGGCCCGCGGCGATGGTGTTGTAAAGGTCCCGGGTGGCATGGTCCGGATCCTCACCCGCCAGGCGGATGGCCTCTTCCCGGGTCAGGTTTCGGATCCCCTGCTCCGTTTTGAAGTGGTACTTCACCCAGACGTAATCGCCCTTGTCGTTGTACCACATGAAAGTGTGACCACTGTAGCCGTTCATGTGCCGGTAGCTGTAAGGGGTACCCCGGTCTGAGAAAAGGATAGTCACCTGATGGAGCGACTCCGGAGTCAGGGAGAGGAAGTCCCAGAACATGTCGGGGTCCTTGCAGTTGGTGGCCGGATTTCGCTTCTGGGTATGGATGAAGTCCGGGAACTTAAGGGGATCGCGGATGAAGAAGACCGGGGTGTTGTTCATGACCAGGTCGTAGTTGCCTTCCTCCGTGTAGAACCGGAGGGCAAAACCCCGGGGGTCGCGCTCGGAATCGGCTGACCCCTTTTCGCCGCCCACGGTGGAGAATCGGACCACCACCTCGGTTCGCTTGCCGGGCGTCAGAAACTTGGCGCGCGTCAGTCTGCTTACGTCCTGGGTGGCTTCAAAGTAGCCGTAGGCGCCGGCGCCTTTGGCATGGACCACTCGCTCGGGAATGCGTTCGCGGTTAAAGTGGGCCAGTTTTTCGATGAGGTGGATATCCTACAAGAGCGCCGGCCCCGGGTTGCCCAGGGTCATGGTGTTCTGGTCGTCATCCACTGGGGCGCCGAAACTGGTGGTCAGAATCCGTTGGGTCTTGGCATCCGCCTTGTCCGTCATGAAGGACCCCCCTCGCTGGCAGTTCGTGGCGACCACAGAATAGATATGAGGCGGATCAAGACTTAGACTTAGTCTCGTTCCGCCTCTGTTTCCCTGAGTCTTGGCACTTCGGGCAGTAGCCGGTGAACTGAATGTGGTGGCGCTCCAGGGCAAACTGGGTCTGCCGGGCCACCTCAGCCAGCTGGTCCGGCGCTAGGGCGATTTCCACCTCGGCCAAGCGGCCGCAGCCCAGGCAGAGGGCGTGGTGATGGGGCTCCAGCCGGCCGTCGTAACGGCTGGCCCGGTCGCCAAATGTCAACTCCTGTACAAGGCCCATTTTGACCAGTGCGTCCAGGGCGTTGTAAACGGTGGCATAGGCGATCCCCTGGTGGAGGGCCTGAACTCGCTGGTAGACTTCGCCCGCGGTGGGGTGATCGTCGGCCTGCTGCACTACCTGCAGCACCGCTCTGCGTTGGGGCGTCAGGCGTGGCGTGATTTCAGACAAGCGGATCGCCCCCCAGTCGAGACTCAGCCTTAGTCTACAGGGAGAATCAGGATCCGTCTATACCTTCTGATTAGTCAGGCCGGGCGATTGTGGTGCGGCTGCGCACGCACTAGCACTCGCATTTCATATCTTCGAGGAAGCCTGCAGGTGCCTGCCATCCATGGATGCCCACGTGCTGCTTTCGAACGAAGCCGGGCGCGTCCGCTGTTCACTTCGATACAGGCCCTTTCATACACGAACATCCTCTATGTAGCTGTATCTTTTCAAAACTCTCCCGGCACCAAGGCAGATGGCAATTCCAGCCACTCCGAGGATAAACATCATAAGCGCCGCTCCGGAGCCCTTCCCGCTTCCAAACAAGGTCGTGAGAAACCTCATTTCGGCATGACGCGCCATAAACGGCTCGCATACATCGTCAACCATAACTCCACCGAGGAACAGCCCAATTGGTATGGTGAAAAACTGAAGCGTGTTCCTGCAGGCGTAGACACGTCCCTGAAGTTCGATCGGAACGGTACTCCGTAATATGACATCCATGTTGGCACTCATGACCGGCACGAGTATCCACCGGCGACGTCCCAGCTGCCGTGGAATTTCGTGGCGGCCTTTTTCTTCGTTTTTAGGCCGTTTTCACCACGCTGGATGATTCTGGAACGACATGTCTGCGAAGGGCTTCAGCCAGCAGGGGGAGCTGGCGGTAACCTTTGATGTGCCGGAAGCCCTTCTCCGCTTCCAGGAGGCCTGCGGCAGTCCAGCGCAGCACCTGCTGGCCGTTTCGCCACCGCTTGACTTTCCGGCAGGCCATCCGCACCTTTTCGAAGGCAGACTCGATGGGGTTCGTGGAGCGGAGTGTCTTGCGCAGCGCCTCGGGCAGTTCCAGCCGCAGGACGGTCAGAGTCTCCTCGAGCCCCTCACGCAGGCTGGCGGCGGCGCCCGGGTACTTGTCTTCCAGGGTCTTGGCCAGGCTGGTCAGAGCAGTCCGGGCCTTCTCGTAGTCCGTCTCCCTCCAGGCTTGGTCCAGCTTGCGGCCGACCCACGCGCGAGCCTCGTCCGGCAGGTGGTCCAGCACGTTGCGCTTCTTGTGGACCTGGCACCGCTGCACGGTCGCCTTCGCCCCCAGTACGTCCCGCACGGCAGCCCTGAGGGCCTTGGCCCCATCGATTACTACCAGGATGCCTCCGTCCACCCGTAGGCCGCGCTCCACCAGGTCTGTCAGCAGGGCACGACAGACGGCTGCGTTCTCGGTAGCCCCTTCCCACAGACCGAGGATCTGCTTCTGCCCGTCGGCCGTGATCCCCAGTGCGACCACCACGGTGTGGTCTGCGACTTCGATCCCGTCCAGCATCAGCACCAGGTAGCGCTGATCACCAAGAGGCCTCGCCAGCAGCTCGGCCAGCGCCTTGCGGGTGGCCGCCACGAAGTGCCGGCTGACGCTGCTCTTGGACGTAGCCACGGCCGGCAGGCTGTCCCCCACCCGCTCCAGGCCGTGATGGTAGCGCCGGGTGGAGAGGCCATGTAGCATCCGTTCCAGGGCGGCCTGCGTCAGCAACTGCTCGTCCTGGAAGGCTTCGTAGCTCGAGAGCCTGACCTCCTGGCCGTCCTTCGTCCGCACCCGGGGCCGCTGAATGGGTACCTTCCGTCCCCCCAGCACCACGCGACCCTCCTCGGTGCCGTGCCGGAAAGCCTTGCGGTTGGGGTTGTGCTTCCCCTTAGGGCCGACGATGGCTGTCACCTCTGCCTCCATCATGGAGCGAAGCACGTCAAGCCCCACAGCCACGGCCAGGGCCAGCAGACCCTCCTTGGCAGCTCCCATGAGGTCATGCAGCGACACCTGCACCTGCAGGGGCAGCCACTGCTGTTTGCCCACCTCCAGCATCTGGCGTTGCTTGACCTTCCCACGGTACAATGACATCAGTGGCGGCAACCTCCTTCCTACTGTCCACCCCCGTTATACCAAACGGGGCCTGAGGGCCGCCACTTTGAATTTCCACGATTTCCGGGACAACGCCGGTATCCACCCGACTACCTGGCCAATGCACCAGATCAGCGGCTGCCGCGAAAACGCCAGCAGAAAGTTCTCTGTACCAAGGGAAAACAGCATCGTAAGGTAAACAACTCTAACTCTGTCTTTCGGTTTGGGCAGGGCAGATACAATGATGCTTCCGACCGCCATGCCGATTCCCGCTGTTGAGGTTAGAATCCCGAGCATGACCGTTCCGCCTCTCGGATTCGGTATCACATACCCGGGAAGTACGGCATCGAAGGCGGAAGCCACCAGATTTACACCCGCCATAAAAAGGATCAGGGCAAGGACAAGCGGCGTCTTTCGCAGGAATGCAATTCCTTCCCTGGCGAGCGCCAGTACACTGTCGCCTGCTCCTTCGCTGGTCCTTGGTAATCTGATAAGAACTGCCAGCGCAGTAAAAGCAACAGCAAAACTTGCGAGATCGAGTGCGATTACGGCGTTCAACCCCGTCAAACCGTATAGTGCTGTTGCGATAAGCGGGTTCAGAATCGAGATCAACGATCTCGACAGAGATTGCAGCCCGCTTGTCTTCTGATAGTACTCCTTTGGGATGATCAGTGTCATGGCAACTTCCGAAGCCGGTTGCTGTACAGAGTTCATAAGACCTGAAAGCATGTTTATCGCGTACAGGTGCCAGGCCTGAAGGCTGTCTGTCTTGTAAAGACCAAACACCGCAAGCGTAGTAAAGGCCGCCAGTGTGTCGCACACCAGCATGGTTTTCTTCTTGTCCAAGCGGTCTGTCAACGCTCCGGCAAATATGCTCGTAAGCACGTACGGTGCGTATGAACAGATGGCAAGCGAGGCCGTGCTGAGGGATGAACCGGTTTTCTCATACAGCCATAAGGTCAGCGCAAATGCCGTGATGCTGCTTCCAAGTTGGGACAGGCTCTGCGTGCTCCAAAAGATGTAAAAGGTGCGTAATGCTTTTACTTTAGCTCCCATCCCTTCTTGGCTCCTTTTCTTTTTCTTTATCTCATGAAGCAAAGTCTAAGCTGGTTTGAATCAGAACCATGAGGTGTCCAAGAGCGCCTTCGGAACACCGACGTCATTCACCCTATTACTCATCAAGCGACAAGACTCCCCTTCTCTATCTTTACGATATGAGTATGAGATGGCAAAAAGCGGAAGGCTGCTCCAAATAGAGTGTAAGGCAAGATCATGTCCCGTCAAGTGGTGGCCTTTGGTTTCGCTATCTGTTT
>ENA-OWPA01001948-OWPA01001948.1-bioreactor-metagenome-genome-assembly--contig:-NODE-1948-length-11454-cov-1051.549002_pt1 | contig 11454 bp, 9 predicted proteins | sample MGYA00238139_ERZ651803 | MGnify/ENA primary metagenome ERZ651803 (study PRJEB26909, sample SAMN07631231) | bioreactor metagenome | isolation source: Switchgrass digestor | place: USA: Dartmouth...
AGTATTGCTATATCTTTCAGCAACGTGACGAGCACATTGGTGTAAACTTCATTCAGCGCCTCAGTATCGTTCGTCACGCGGGTAACGAGTCTTCCGACAGGATTTTTGTCAAAATAGGAGAGGGGCAGCTTCTGCATGTGCGAAAACAATTTCTGCCTGATGTTGAATATGATGGACTGGCCGGCATAGCTCAGGACATATATCTGCAGCAGGTTGAACAGGAAGCCTGAGACCACGAGCAGCAGGAAATATACTCCCATCCTGCTCAGCGAAGCAGCATCGCCTTTCTTTATGAAATCATCGATGGCAACGCCGATCAGGTAAGGTCTTGCCAGGTCTGCAGCCGTCGATGCGAACAGCAGTATTACGGCCAGCACGAACAGATACCAGTATCGGGCTGCAAATCCCAGCAGCCTTTTCATCAGGCGGAAGTCATATACCTTGACCTGGAGCTCTTCTTCTGCAAAACCTTCGTTTTCCCTGTTGTCATCAGCCATGCTACTCCGCCTCCTCTATTTCATCTGCCAGAAGCTGTTTCGTGTACAGGTCATGGTAATATCCGCCCTGTTCGACAAGCGAATCATGAGTGCCCCTTTCCATGATTTTTCCTTCATCGAGGACTATGATCTCGTCCGCATCCCTGATCGCCGATATCCTGTGGGATACGATGATGCAGGTGCGGTTTTTCATTATTGCTTTCAATTCACGGAGGATGCCCTCCTCTGTTTTTGTGTCGACCGCGGACAGGCAATCGTCCAGTATCAGTATGGAAGGCGACCCTATAATTGCCCGCGCGATGGCTGTCCTCTGCTTCTGGCCTCCGGACAGCGTGACGCCCCTTTCTCCGACGAGCGTATCGAATTTCTGCGGGAATTCCATGATATCGTCATATAAGCGGGCCATTTTTGCTGCTTTTTCTATTTCTTCCATACTGAAGCCCCTGTAGAAATCGATGTTGTTCTTTATCGTGTCTGAAAACAGGAACGTGTCCTGCGGCACGCATCCTATATTGCCTCTCAGAGAAGACAGCGATATATCGTTTATATCAATGCCGTTTATGAACAACGTGCCTTCTGGAGCCGACAGGATCCTCGGGACGAGGTTTATCAGGGTCGACTTGCCGCTGCCGGTTTTGCCTACAATGGCCAGTGTTTTGCCGTGATCCACCGAAAGGCTGATATCTTTCAGCACAGGTTCCCTGCTGCCCGGGTACTTGAATGTCAGGTTCCTGAATTCGATGGCTTTGGTCCCCACGGCGCCGTCCGGATTCTTCCCGCTGACGTCTGCTTTTTCGGATACATGCAGCGCGGCGGCACCGGGGATCACCAGCGGTACGGCTCCTGTTTTGTCCGCTATTTCCGGTTTTTCATCCATCAGTGCATTTATCCTGTCCAGCGACACCGAACCGCGTTTGAATATGTTGGCTACCCATCCGACAGCGGTGATGGGCCAGATCAGCATCCCGAGATAGCTGTTGAATGCTACGAACTCTCCGAGCGATACCGCTCCGTCGATGACCAGCAGGCCTCCATACCAGAGCGCTATGACGAAAGAAAGAGATGATACCAGCATCACGCTGGGGAACATCATGCTCATGATCCTGATGAACCTGAGGTTGGCACGCCTGTTTGCTTCGTTGACGCTTTCGAAGCGTTCTGTCTGGTGGTTCTCCTGCACGAACGATTTGATGACCCTTATCCCCGAGAAATTCTCCCGGGCTGCCTCCGTCAGGTTTGAGAAGGCTTCCTGCTGCCTTTGGATGGTGCTTTGCATGATTCTCATATATGAAAACACCAGGATGCCCAGGACAAGGATCGGTGCGAAGCTGGCCGCGGTCAGCCTGAGGCCGCCTGTCTGGAGCATCATCACAAGGGAAGCGACGGGCATGAGCAGGCAATCCACGGCAAATATGACTCCCTGTCCCGTGGCCATCGTGACGTTGTTCATGTCATTCGTAACATGCGCCATGATGTCACCGGTCTTGTGCGTATTGAAATAATTGGCCGAAAGCTTCTGGAGGTGTGCGTAAAGCCTGTTCCTGAAGGAAAGCTCTATGGATCTCGACACACCGTAAAGAGTATACCTGAAAAGGAACCGGAATACCGCTATACCTACTGATACCAGTACCAGCGCGGCAGCGTAGGCTGCCAGGCTGCTTCGCGTAAGTATCCCCTTTTCCAGCGAGTCCGTGGCGGCTTCCAGTATTTTTGGCATGATAAGCTGCAGCGTATCTACGCACAGCAGGAAAACCACGCCCAAGACATATCTGTACCTGTGTTTGTGCAGCAAATCACTTATGTACCTGAAACTGTTCATGCAATACGCTCCTGAAGGTCAGAACTGTACGGTATTGATTATACCACATTGGCCGTTTCCCAGGACCATAAACATGTTTGGCTATGTTTGATGTCTTTAGTCTGATATAATAAGATATAATAAAATATGGCAGTACATGAGGGCGGGCAAAACAGCCTTTATACTGGAGGCATGCCCGCGGGGACGGTCCGGTGTGATACCGCTTTCGGGCCTGGAGTGCGGGAAATTAAATCGTGCTGTTATTATGGAGGATGCCATGGGGCTGCACAATTACCTGATGACTGTGCGAAAGCTGAACAACATGGGCCGCTGGTCCACAGACTTTATGCATCAGAGGGCCACTGTCAGCGAGCATTCCTTTTTTGTCGCACAGATTGGGCAGATGCTTGCGCTGATCGAAGAGCAGAACGGCAATAAGGTGGACTGGAGCAGGCTGTTCAAGAAACTGCTGAACCATGATGTGGTGGAGGCAATGACAGGCGACATAATAAGCACCGTCAAGCATAAGAATGCGCAACTCAGGGACATGCTGAACATGCTTGAGAAGGAGGTCGTCGAGGAAAACCTGCTTGCCAGCATGGAGGAACCATATAAGAGCATTTACAGGGAGATACTTTTCGACGGGAAGGACAGCACCCTGGAAGGAGAGATCCTCAAGTGCGCCGACCATATCGACGCATTGGTGGAATGCATCAATGAAGTAAAGCTCAACAATTTGTATCCATTTGTTGAAAAGTTCCATGCAATAGTGAAAATACTGTCCGGATCCAACCTTGCCAGTGTGCGTTATTTTATCGGGAAGATACTGCCTGGAATGATCGAAGGCTGCAAGGAGCTGGAGAACTGCGATCTGATTGAATGAAACACCGAAGCGGAAAGCTGACGGTACGGATATGCGGGCGCAGAGGCCCGGATGGAAACCGGCCGGAGTTAGCCTGTATCCGGAGCCGGCCTGTATAAAAATGCTGTCCGGATCGATTTGTACCGGACCGTAAGAATTCAGTCTGGAGACAAATTACTATACTGAAAATAAACGAGGTGTACACATGCTGACGAATCTTGATATCAGGAAAATATTACCGCACAGATACCCCTTTTTGCTGGTGGACAAAATCACAGAGCTTGAACCCGGGAAAAGGGCGGTCGGGATCAAGAATGTGACAGCCAACGAACCTTTTTTCCAGGGGCATTTCCCGGATTATCCCATCATGCCCGGAGTGCTGATAGTGGAAGCACTTGCGCAGACCGCAGGAATCGCCGCGAATGCCGAAGCCGCACAGGCGGACGGAGGGAACGGCGAAACAAAGCTGGGAGTGTTCGCCGGCATCGACGGGATGAAATTCAAAAAGCAGGTCATGCCAGGGGATACACTGCGCCTGGAAGCTGAGATCCTTTCATCCAGGATGGGCATCGTAAAGGCAAAGGTCAGGGCTACTGTGGACGACAAGACGGCGGCCGAGGGCGAGATCCGTTTCGCTATGACAACGGTAAAGAAATAAAAGACTTCCCGGCAAGGGAAGTCTTTTTACAGCATCTTTCGGCTTATCGATCGGGCAGCGGTTTTTCGATATCGATCAAACGCGAATCGTCAGCTTACCGCAAGCTTCTTTCTTGACTCGAGGAACATGTCGCCGACCTTGTATACGTCTCCGGCGCCCATGGTAATGACAAGATCGCCAGGCATCACGTTTTTGTCGAGGAGTTCCACGATGCTGCCGAAATCCTTGATATAGAAAGCCTTCTTGCCTGTAAGGGCTATTTTTTCAGCAAGCATCGACGAGTTCACTTCTCCGGTGTCTTTCTCGCGCGCCGCATATATGTCGGTCAGGATGATGAAATCTGCATTGTCGAATGCCCTGCTGAAGTCATCCATAAGACTTTTCGTCCTTGAATATGTATGGGGCTGGAATACGCACCAAATGCGCGAATGGTTGTACTTGACCGCCGCTTTCAGTGTAGCGGTTATCTCGGACGGATGATGGGCATAATCGTCCACGACTGTCACTCCGTCGCTGACTCCTTTTATTTCAAATCTCCTGCATGTGCCTGTGAATTTGAGCAATGCTTTGACGGCGGATGTAATACTGCATCCTGCCAGGCTGCCCGCTGCTATCGCCGCAAGCGAGTTGCTGACATTATGTATTCCAGGCACCTTCAGCTTTATCTCTGTGACGGGCTCGCCCATGCGGAGCAGGGTGTATGATGCGCATCCCAAATCGTCGAATTCTATATTTGCAGCGCTCCATTCATTGTGGCTTTCCCTTAACCCAAATGTAGTTATATCGCGTGAAATGCCGTTCAGCGCATCGAGAGCCGTTTTATCGTCACCGTTTACGATTATGTGCCCGTTTTCGGGGACATGTTCCGCAAAGCTGTGGAACGCTTTTTTTACGTCATCTATGTTCCTGAAGCAATCCACATGATCATAATCGATATTCAGGATGACGGCAACACGGGGGTAGAATTTGAGAAAACTTCCCGTGTATTCGTCGGCTTCGGTCACGAAATATTCGCTGCCGCCGATCCTGATATTCCCGCCTATGGCAGCAAGTTCGCCTCCGACATGGACAGTTGGATCGAGCCCCTCTTCCAGCATTATCATCGATAACATGGATGTGGTCGTAGTTTTTCCGTGAGTCCCTGAAACCGCGAAACTCATGGGATATTTCTTCATGATCTCGCCCAGGAGTGCGGCCCTGTTGATGCACGGGATCCCCGCCCCGGATGCGGCGACCAGTTCTATATTGTCGGGCTTGACTGCTGCAGTGTATACCAGCAGATCAGCGCCGTTCACATTTTCCGCACAATGGCCTATTGTTACCTTTATACCTTCCTTTTCGAGCTTCTGGGTGACAGGGGACGGCCTTTCGTCCGATCCGGTAACTATGTATCCCTGGTATGCAAGTATCCTGGCAAGCCCGCTCATGCTTATTCCGCCGATCCCTGTCATGTGTACTCTCTTTATATTGCCGGAACTTAAAAGTTCGTCAGTTTTCAAACCCAACACTCCCTGACCATGAAATATAGCTAAGTAAATGATACAATAAATGCCCGTAAAAGTAAAATAGATATATCTAAGCATTGACAGCTATCTCATATAATATGCCGTTTTTCATGTCTTTGATGCATGATCTCCACATCATATTCTATTCTTTTTTCGTATTTTTATTTCGACTGTCTTCCATGTTATTGAACCAAGACTGCTATGAAGTTTGGCGCTGACGCCTGTACGAACTCTGACAAAACTGTGATATAATGTTGTAACAAGGCGCAGGAAACATCCTCGGTTGTATAAATGCCGGCTGCGGATGCGCCTTTTTGGGGCAGCTAATGAGACAGCGGATGCTGTTGGACAATGTATATATTTACCGCCTCGTTGAAACACTGCTGTTGTGATGAAATTCTTCTGAAAACGAAAGGCTTATTTGGGTCTGAGTGCTATAAAACATGAAAATGGCGGGTTCTCACGAAAGAGAGTGATGATATGGACAAGCTGCACAGGAATGAAAGGATATCAGTGCTTCAGAGGATACTGTGCGAATCGCCCGGTAAAGTCTTCACACTGGGCTATTTTACGGACATGCTCAATTGCGCGAAATCCTCAGTGAGTGAGGATATCGATATTATACGCAGCTCACTGGAAAAGACGGGGGCCGGCACTATCGAAACGATACCGGGTGCATCAGGCGGCGTGCGCTATGTGCCGCTGATGTCGGAGGAAGCGGTGCTGCAGCTTGCCGGGAGGCTGAGCGCGGAACTTTCCAAAAAGGAAAGGATACTGCCCGGAGGCTACCTTTACATGCTTGACACTATATACGATCCCAAGACAGTTTCCGGGGTAAGCAGGGTTTTTGCCGGCTATTTCCGCAACAGGACTGTCGATTATGTCATCACGGTAGAGACAAAAGGCATACCTCTTGCTTTTATGACGGCGGTATACCTCAATAAGCCGCTTGTGATAGCGCGTCACAACATCGAAGCGACAGACGGGGCATCAGTGAACATAAACTATGTTTCGGGTTCATCAGACAGGATACAGACCATGGTACTACCGATGAGGTCATTGAAGCGCGGTTCGTGGCTGATTTTCATCGATGACTTCATGAAAGGCGGCGGGACTGCGAAAGGCATCCTGGAACTTGCGAGGGAATTCGGCTGCCAGGTTGCCGGCGCAGGCGTTCTTGTAGAGACAGCCATGCCCGAAAGGAAACTGCCGGTCGATTACTTTTCACTCCTGACACTTTACGGTGTCGACGAAGCCGCCGGAGTAACCGATATAAGGCCCAGTCCCCGCCTTATTGCCGGAGGAAGGTGAAAACGGACCGTGGAGATGTATGTCGCAATGTGACAACAGACCAATATTATTTTTGCCAAAAATAACAAACGGAAGGCAAATAAGAAGGAAAATATCATTTTGTATAGAATATATAAGTTACACATTATTTTGGGAAGGTGGTAACATAAATGGAAATCACGGATGTCCGCATCAGGAAAATCGACGTTGAGGGCAAAATGAAGGCGGTCGTATCGGTAACTTTTGATAACGAGTTCGTGGTACACGATATCAAAGTTATAGAGAGCCAGAACGGCATGTTCATAGCTATGCCCAGCAGAAAGACTCCCGACGGGGAATTCAAGGATATTGCCCATCCTATCAATGCTGCCACACGAGAAAAAATCCAGAAAGCTATTCTGGACAAATATATCGCAACGACAACAGCAGAGGAGACAACAGCTTCTTCAGAAGGACCGGCGGATCAGACGGACGGATCAACTGATTTATCTGAGGAATAATTTATATAAAAGGGGCACTTTGTACAGAAGTGTCTTTTTTTATTTTTTGCTATTATAAAGTTGAAATACAAAATCAAAAGTGTGATAATATATGCGGATCTGAAAGGAATCGCATGTATGGAGAATATTACTGCGCTTATCCTCGCGGCAGGCGAGGGGAAAAGGATGAAATCGGATAAAGCCAAGGTGCTGCATCAGGTCTGCGGAAAGCCCATGATCGAATGGGTATATGAGGCTGCCCGCGATGCAGGTGTCGGGAAATGCGTCATCATCGTCGGCCATAAGGCCGAACAGGTGATGGAGCGCATGGGAGACAGGGCCGAGTACGTGATGCAGGAACAGCGCCTTGGGACGGGACATGCTGTGCAGCAGGCCAGGAGCTATATGGAGGACGATGGGTACATACTCATCCTTTACGGCGATACTCCTCTTATCACCTCGGAGACGATAAAAAAGGCAATGGACTGCATGCTGGGCGAAAAGCTGGATGCGGTGGTCATCTCCGCAGATGTGGAAGACCCTTCCGGATACGGCCGGATCGTCAGGAACCCGGACGGCAGTTTTAAGCGGATCGTCGAACACCGGGACGCAAGCCCTGCTGAAAAGGAAATAAAGGAAATAAATTCAGGGATGTACATTTTCAAAGCAAGGGAACTGGCTGATGCATTGCAGCTTTTGAAAAATGACAATGACCAGGGCGAGTATTATCTGACTGACACTTTGGAAATAATGCTTGCTGAAGGGCTTAAAGTAGGCGTATACAAAGTGCAGGACAGCACCGAGGTGCTCGGGGCCAACGACCGGGCCCAGCTTGAGAGGCTGGAATCCATACTTGCGGATCGGCTTCAGGGATACGCAAAATGAACCATATGCAGGGATCGATCACCTTCGCCTGCAGCAAACAAGGGGGAGCCCGCGGGCGGAGGTTATTGGCGTCTGCGGAAAAATGCGCGGGAATATCGGTGCAGGAACAAAGCTTTGTTAAAACGTTAACAATTAAAATATAACAAATACAAATCAAAGGAGTATGGTTATGAATCTTCACGGCAAGGATATCAAGATCTTCGCAGGCAACTCCAACTTGCCGCTGGCAAAGGAGATCGCCGAAAGGATAGGACTGCCGCTGGGAATGGCAACGGTCGGGAAATTCAGCGACGGAGAAACCTGCGTAAATATAGGCGAAGTCGTCAGGGGCTCCGATGTCTTTGTCATACAGTCAACCTGCACACCTGTAAATGACAACCTGGTCGAACTCCTGATCATGATCGATGCCCTGAAAAGAGCATCGGCCGGCAGGATCACTGCGGTTATGCCGTATTTCGGATATGCGCGCCAGGACAGGAAAGCAAAGGCCAGGGATCCGATATCTGCAAAACTGGTTGCGAACCTGATCACCACTGCCGGGGCAGACAGGGTGCTGACCATGGACCTGCATACGCCGCAGCTCCAGGGTTTCTTTGACATACCGGTGGATCACCTGCTTGGGGTGCCGGTATTGGCAAAGTATTTCCAGGAGAAATTCCCGGAACATGACGATATGGTGGCTGTATCCCCTGATGTAGGCAGCGTGACCCGTACGAGGAAGTTCGCCGAATGGCTCGATATCCCGATAGCCATAATCGACAAGAGAAGGCCGAAGGCAAATGTCAGTGAAGTGATGAATGTTATCGGTGACATCAGGAACAAGAGAGTGGTCCTCATAGATGACCTTATCGATACAGCGGGCACTGTTGTAAACGCGTCGGAGGCGCTGATGGAAATGGGCGCTACGGAGATATTTGCCTGCTGTACCCATGGAGTACTGTCCGGTCCGGCATTCGAGAGGATAGAAAGCTCACCCATAAAGGAACTGGTCATGCTCAACACGATACCGCTTCCTGAAAACAGGCCGACGGACAAGATAACATCCCTGTCGATCGCTCCTTTGTTCGCCGAAGCAATAGAAAGGATCTATGGAGATGTTTCCATCAGTACGCTCTTTACTCAGAAGGAATAACTCCGATGATGACGCTGGACAGGGAAAACTGACAGTCATCGTCGGCCTTGGGAACCCGGGGAGGAAGTACGAAAACACCAGGCACAACGCAGGATTCATGGCTGTCGATCTGATCGCACAGAAGTACGGCATAAAAGTGAACCGGCTCAGGCATAAAGCGCTGACCGGAGACGGCAGGATAGACGGAAAAAGGATCCTTCTTGCAAAACCGCAGACGTTCATGAACCTGAGCGGAGAAAGTGTGCGGGATATCGTTGAATATTACAAGGTACCGATGGAAAACCTGATTATTATATATGATGACATAGACCTGCCGGCAGGAGTGCTCAGGATACGGGCGAAGGGAAGTTCAGGCACCCATAACGGCATGAAATCGGTGATATACCACCTGCAGTCCGACAACTTTCCCAGGATCAGGATAGGTATCGGAAAAGCTCCTGAAGGCTGGGATCTTGCTGACTATGTCCTTGGCGAATTCAGCAGTGATGAGGCGGATAAAGCCGCAGACTGCATCAGGAGGGCTGCCGAGGCCGCAGCCGCAATAGTTGCAGAGGGTATAGAAAAGGCTATGAGCAGGTATAACGGAAACGGAGATAAATCCGGAAGCAAGTCCGGAGATAAGTCCGGGGAAGACAAAACTGACGGAGGCAGATCGACTCAGGCGGGATCAGGAACCTTATGCTGAACTTTATCGAACCGCTGCTGGAACTGGAGGAATACAACCGGTTACTGGCTGCTGTCCGGGAGAGTAAGCATCCGGTCAGCATCATTGGGCCTTCTGAATCACAGAAGGCTCATATTTCGTATGCCCTTTGCCGGCACTGCGGCAGGAAGGGTGTTTTTGTCGCGTTCAATGAAATGCAGGCCAGAAGGCTGTTCGAGGACTTTTCTTTCTTTGCCGGCGATGACGTCATATTCTTTCCAACAAAGGAGATCATGCTCTACGATGTCGAAGCAAAAAGCTACGACACGGTATTTCAGAGGATTGCGGCTCTCGACAAGATAAGCCGCGGGGAATACAGTTTCGTGGTCACTTCCGTTGAAGCCGTTTCCCACAAGCTGCTCCATCCGGAGAGACTGCTGCGGAATGCCGTCACTGTCAGCGATCACGGGCGCCTTGATCCTGGGGAGCTTGTCCGCACTCTTGCGGTTTCGGCGTATGAGAGGGTGGAATTCGTCGAGAAGAAGGGCCAGTTCGCGGTCAGGGGCGGCATTGTCGATATTTTCCCGGTGAATGCCGACAGTCCTGTCAGGATCGAATTTTTTGGCGATGAGATAGACTCGCTCAGGTGGTTCGATGTAAATACACAGAGATCCATCGACAATGCGGAAAGCGTAAGGATCCTTCCTGCGCGTGAGATGATATTCGACAGTGCCAGGAGGTCTGAAATCATCAGGTCTGTAAAGAGCGACGCTGAAAAGACGGGGAAGAGGAATCCTGACCTGGTCCGCAAAATAAACGCGGATATGGAACGGCTCGAGGAATCATGGTACTTCCCCGGCATCGACAGATATATTCCCTATATTATCGATGAACCATGTTCACTGGCGGACTACCTGGGAGATGACACCCTTATTTTCATGGATGAGCCTGCCAGACAGGAGCAGCGCCTCGAAAACCTGCTGCTCGAGCACGAGGAGATATGCAAGGCCCTGATCGAAAAAGGCAGCCTGCTCCCCCAGGGCACCGGCATGTTTTTTGACTACGAATCGATCTTCTCGGCCGTATCGGCCAGGAAGCCCATTTATATGAACACTGTCAATGCAGACAGCATCGCATCGAAGGGATCCCTTTCATACAGCATCCCATGCAGGATAATCGGATCGTTCCAGGGCAGCATGGATATACTTGCAGAGAACCTTTCCATGTGGAAGCGCAGCAAAAGCAGGGTGCTGATCCTTTCAGGAACCAGGGGGCGCGGGGAACGGCTGAGGGATTCTCTTTCGGAAAAAGGGATCGAATCCGTCTATATGGACGACATCGCCAGGCCCGCCATGCCCGGACAGGTCGTCATCACCCGCGGCAGCCTCCACAGGGGATTTGAATATCCGACCATAGGATTCGTTGTTATAAGCGATGACGAGATATTCGGCCGGGACCGGAAAAAAGCCGCGAGAAGCCAGGGCAAATACAAAGGGCGTCCCATCAGCCTGTTTACCGAACTGGCGGTGGGCGATTATGTCGTGCACCAGACCCATGGGATAGGCCAGTATGTCGGCCTGGAAAAGCTGACCGTTGAGGGCATCAAAAAGGATTATCTCAAGATCAGGTACCAGGACGGGGCATACCTTTACATCCCAACGAACCAGATGGACCTGATCCAGAAATACATAGGGACGGAAGGGAA